>ERZ808240.525-NODE-525-length-49832-cov-5.025032_pt1 | contig 49832 bp, 53 predicted proteins | sample MGYA00521084_ERZ808240 | MGnify/ENA primary metagenome ERZ808240 (study PRJEB31516, sample SAMN03275571) | gut metagenome | biome: mammalia-associated habitat; material: feces | host: Papio cynocephalus | place: Kenya | collected 2012-08-06 ...
GAATCATTGATGGAAGCGGCACGCCCTGGTATCGAGGGGATATCGGGATCCAAGACGGACGCATCCGCAAAATCGGGTTCATCGCGCAAGAAGAAGGAAACATCGTTGACGGCGGTGACTTGTACGCAGCGCCTGGCTTCATCGACATTCACTCGCACAGCGATACGACCCTGATGGAATATCCACAGGCCGAAAGCAGGATCCTACAGGGGATCACCACCGAGATCGGCGGGAACTGCGGTTTGTCGACGGCGCCGGTCAGTCATGATCCTGCCAAAAAAGAAATGCTGCGCGCTTATGTCGGCGATCTCAGCTATGAATGGAACACGGTCGGGGAGTTTCTCGATCAGGTGGAGCAGGTTCCGATCAGTGTTAATTTCGGAACCGAAGTCGGACATGGCAGCATCCGCATCGCCGCGATGGGATTTGAAAATCGAAAACCGGACGAAGCAGAAATGGAAACGATGCGCCACCTGCTGCGTGAGTCGCTGGAAGGCGGCGCGTTTGCCATGTCGAGCGGCCTGATCTATCCGCCGGGTTGCTACGCGGATACCGAAGAACTGATCGAATTATGCAAAGAGCTTGCACCTTATCATGCCTTTTACGCCACCCATATGCGGGGCGAGGGGGAGAATGTCGTGGAATCGGTCAAGGAGGCCATTGCGATTTGCGAACGTTCCGGTGCGCCTCTTGAAATTTCCCATCACAAGGTGGTCAAAAAATCCGTCTGGCAGGTTCATTGCAAGACGACCATCGCGCTGATTGATCAAGCAAGACGCAACGGTCTGGATGTCAAGGCCGACCAATACCCATACCGCGCTTCCTCCACGACGCTGGATATCAATTTGCCGGCCTGGGCGTTTGAAGGCGGGATGGAGGCACTCTTCGCGCGGATCCGGGATCCTAAGACCCGGGAAAAAATGCGCAGGGAGTCGAATGCCAGCCACCTCGGCCGCTGGGGAGAGATTTATGTCGGATATGCCGAAAGCGAAAAAAATCAATGGACAGTCGGAAAGTCGATGACAGAAATCGCTGAGAGGATGGGATGCGACCCTGCGGAAGCGGTCATGGATCTGGTTCTGGAGGAAAAGGGACGTATCGACGAGATCGATTTTGGCATGTGTGAGGAAGACATCGAATACATCATGAAACAGCCGTATGTGATGGCAGGCTCGGACGGAAAAGCGGTGCCGCTTACTTATGCGGGTAGACCGCACCCGCGCTTCTTCGGAACGTTTCCGCGTATCATCCGCCATTACTGTCTGGATCGAAAGCTGTTTTCACTGGAAACGGCAATCCACAAGATGACCTGCCTGCCGGCGTCAAGACTGAACCTGCAGGACAGAGGGCTTTTGCGGGAAGGCATGTGGGCAGATATTGTCATTTTTGATGCCGATCGTATCCGTGACAATCCATCCTATGAAAAACCGGCGCAGGCCTGCGACGGCATTCAGCGGGTTTATGTAAACGGCGTTTTGACTGCGGAAAACGGCAAACATACCGGCGCTACCGCCGGAAAAGTACTTCGCCATACGAAGTGAACGGAGGTGCAGCAATGAGAAAAGAGCTTGAAGAACAAATCTTGCAGGAACTTAAGAGTATGGACGGTCAGGTAGGCTTTTACTATAAGAATCTTGTGACCGGTGACACACTCGGCTATCACGAGGACGAGCAATTTTTACCGGCCAGCATTGTAAAGCTGCCACTGCTTGCCGCGATGCTGATGATGCGGGAACGGGGAGAAACCGATTTTCGTGATTCGATCACCATCCATAAGGATCAGAAGCTTCCGGGCTGCGGTGTCGTGCAGCACATGACCGGCGATCAAAACGGCGATGTGACGCTGGACATCGACAGTCTGTACAAATTTATGATTGCCATCAGCGATACGACCGCGACCAACGCGTTGTACCGCCATTACGGCAATGATCGCATCATCGCCGCGTTTCGGGAATTGGGACTTGTCGGAACGCAATTCAACCGCGCCTACTATGACGAGGAACGGGAAAATCGCGGTATCCAGAATTATTTCGTACCGAAGGAAATCGGAGATCTGCTGGAAAAAATGTACCGAAGAAGCCTGATCAGTCCCGCGGCATCAGAAGAACTGGAACGCATCCTGCTGCAACAGCAGGTGAATCACAAAATGGGTGGGAAACTCCCGCTTGGCTTCCCGATCGCGCACAAGACCGGTGAAGAAGAGGACAAAACACACGATGTCGGAATCGTTTACGGAAAGGAACCGTTTATCGCTTGCTTTGCCTCTTACCAAAGCGATCTTCCGACCTTTGAAGACTTTATCCGCAGAACGACCTATGAGCTGGAAGCGGAGATCGATCCGGAGCTGACGCCTATGGAAGGCGTATACGGGTATTATTAGAATTCAAACCGTTTCTGTGAAAAAGCCCTCTGCAGGCACAAGTACTTGTGCCGCAGGGGGCTTTTTCAGTGGAGTATAGTATATTGGGTACGGTGCGATGCAGGCTCTATTCCTTCTCACATTTCTCTTTCAGATCTGCGATCGCTGCTTGTGCCGCTGCCAGTCTCGCGATCGGTACGCGGAACGGAGAGCAGGACACATAGTCCAAACCGATTTTATGGCAAAACGCTACGGAGGACGGGTCGCCACCGTGCTCGCCGCATACGCCGGTATGCAGCGCCGGGTTCGCTTCCTTACCGAGACGGAGTGCGGTCTTCATCAGGAAGCCGACGCCCTTCTGATCCAGTTTTGCGAACGGGTCATTTTCAAAAATTTTGTTTTCATAATAGGCACCGAGGAATTTGCCGGCATCATCCCGCGAGAAGCCGTAGGACATCTGCGTCAGGTCGTTGGTACCGAAACTGAAGAAGTCCGCGATCTTCGCGATTTCGTCCGCCACCGTGCAGGCGCGCGGTGTTTCGATCATAGTACCGACTTTGTATTGAAGCTCCCTGCCGGAGGCTTTGATCTCCGCGTCCGCGGTCTCGACCACGATCTTCTTGACGAAAGCCAGTTCCTTGGCATCGGCGGTCAGCGGAATCATGATCTCCGGAACGATTATCCAGTCGGCGTGCGCACTTTGCACGTTGAGTGCCGCGCGGATGACGGCTTTGGTCTGCATCCGCGGGATTTCCGGATAGGTGACGGCAAGGCGCAGTCCGCGGTGACCGAGCATCGGATTGAACTCGTGCAGAGAAGCAATGATCTGCTTGATCTGTTCGACGGTTTTTCCCTGCGTGTCCGCCAGCTTGCGGATATCATCCTCTTCGGTCGGAAGGAACTCATGCAGAGGCGGATCCAAGAAGCGGATGTTGACCGGATTTCCTTCCATTGCCTCAAAGAGCGCCTCGAAGTCACCCTGCTGATACGGCAAAATCTTGTTGAGCGCCGTCTCCCGTTCCTCTGCGGTATCGGAGCAGATCATTTCACGGAAGGCCGCAATACGGTCTTCTTCAAAGAACATGTGCTCGGTTCGGCAAAGCCCGATTCCTTCCGCGCCAAGTTCCCGCGCCTTTTTTGCGTCTGTTGGTGTATCCGCGTTCGTCCGAACCTTTAGTCTGCGGTATTTATCCGCCCACGCCATGATCCTGCCGAACTCTCCGGCGATGACTGCGTCCGCTGTTGGCAGAAGACCTTCGTAGATCTTACCGGTAGAGCCATCAATGGAGATCTCGGAGCCTTCCCGAAAGACCTTTCCACCAAGCGTGAAGCGCTTATGTTCTTCGTCCATCTGAATCTCGCCACAGCCGGAAACGCAGCAGGCACCCATTCCCCGGGCTACAACGGCAGCGTGGGAAGTCATGCCTCCGCGAACCGTCAGGATGCCCTGTGCGGCCTTCATGCCGGTGATATCCTCCGGCGAGGTCTCCAAGCGAACCAAAACGACCTTTTCCCCTCTTTCGGACCAGACCACTGCATCATCCGCATGGAACACGACTCTGCCGCAGGCCGCACCTGGAGAAGCGCCAAGTCCCTTGCCGATTGGAACGGCTTCTTTTAGCGCCTTGTCATCAAACTGCGGGTGCAGAAGCGTATCCAGGTTGCGCGGATCAATCATCGCGACCGCTTCCTCCTCCGTGCGCATGCCCTCGTCCACAAGATCACAAGCGATCTTAAGTGCGGCCTTTGCGGTTCGTTTGCCGTTGCGGGTCTGTAGCATGAAGAGCTTGCGATCCTGGATGGTAAATTCCATATCCTGCATATCGCGGTAATGCTTTTCCAGAATGTCACAGACTCTTTGGAACTGCGCGAAAACCTCCGGCATGACATCCGCCAGAGCCGCGATCGGCTGCGGCGTCCGCACGCCGGCGACAACATCCTCGCCCTGCGCGTTCAGAAGAAATTCACCCATCAGCTTCTTTTCACCGGTCGCCGGGTCACGCGTAAAGGCAACACCGGTTCCGGATTCTTCGGACCAGTTTCCAAATGCCATTTCCTGCACGTTGACCGCGGTACCCCAGGAATACGGGATATCGTTGTCACGACGGTAAACATTCGCGCGTGGGTTATCCCAGGAGCGGAAGACTGCCTGGATGGCGCCCATCAGTTGTTCTTTCGGATCGTCCGGAAAGTCACTTCCGATTTTTGCTTTATATTCTGCTTTGAACTGCGCTGCCAGTTCCTTGAGATCCGCGGCGGTCAGATCCACATCCTGCGTCACGCCGCGCGCAGCCTTCATTTGGTCAATCAGTTCTTCAAAATATTTTTTACCGACTTCCATGACGACATCGGAGTACATCTGGATGAAACGGCGATAGCAGTCGCGCGCCCAACGTTCGTTTCCTGTTTTTTTAGCGATGATCTCAACCACTTCTTCGTTCAAGCCGAGATTCAAGATGGTATCCATCATGCCCGGCATAGAGGCCCTGGCGCCGGAACGCACGGATACGAGAAGCGGATTCTCTTGATCTCCGAACTTTTTACCGGTGATTTTTTCCATTTCGCGAATCGCAGAATCAATTTGCGTCCGGATGTCCGTGTCAATGCGCTGGCCGTCTTCGTAATAACGCGTGCAGGCTTCGGTTGTGATCGTAAAGCCTTGCGGAACCGGAAGACCCAGTTTTGTCATTTCGGCAAGATTCGCGCCCTTGCCACCGAGTAGATTGCGCATGCTCGCGTCGCCCTCCGAAAACAGATAAACATATTTGTGCTCCATAGTTTTCTCCCTCTCTAAAGAAATGCTTTAACGAATACAACGGATACCGTCATGGTTTTATTTCCCGTTGATTTGTGTGATCGCCTGCTGCAGTTTGCCCGGAATCGCGCGGCATTCCGCGATTGTGTTTGAGGCAACGGATACCCGGATGCCAGGCCCGAGCGGGATCGCGAAGACGTTTAGCGCTTGCAGCGCCTTGCCGACTTCTTCGGCATTGTCACAAGGAACCGTGATAAAGAAGCCGGAATCATAAGGGCAGCATTGCAGACCGATTTTTCCCGCCTCTTCCATGAATGCGCGTCCGCGCTCCTGGAGATTTTTCATATAGTGATTGCGCTCTTCCGTAACCTTGGCCAAAAGCGTGTCATCGGCGAAAATTTTACTGATGACCGCCATGGCGGAGTGGTTGCCGTTTGACCAGGAAGCACGGCTGGCAACGGATGTGGCATCCTTGAATTCCTTGGCAAGCTCCGCGGTCGGCGCCATACACAGCAGCGCTCCGCAGCGCATGCCGTACATTGTAAAGCCCTTTGAGGCACTGAAAGCGATCAGAGGCAGGATGTGATGCGGCAGTCCGGTCAGCTTTTTCAGGAAAGCGCGGTATTCATGGGCATCTCCGGCGAAGTCCAGATAAGCGATGTCCACCACACAGACGATATTTTTGTTTGGAAAACTTTTGAAAATGTCAAGCACTTTATCCCAATCCTCCAGGGTAAAGGTATAACCGGTTGGATTGTGCGCAGGGGTATTGATGATCACAACCGCCTGATCCTGCACTGCGAGGATCTCACTCAGAGACGCACGGAAAGAAGCGTCGTTAAAATGATAATCCTCATCAAACAGGGTATAGGTTACAACCTCCCGGCCGAGCTCCGCGGCGATGACGTTGTACGGTGCCCAGTGCCAGTCCGAGGTGAGGATCTTGTCTTTCGGGCTGCTGTAGCAGGAGATCGCGTTGCGCAGCGAACCGGTTCCTCCCGGTGCGTAGCACGTCTCAATAAAAATATCCTGCGGTATCTCATCCAAAAATACGGCCTTTGTCACGGCTTCTTTATATTCCGGAATGCCGATGATCGGCGCGTAGGCGGCGAACTCCTCCGGCGCAAGCTCCCGCAGCGCTTCCATGACAGAAGAAAGAACGACGAGCTTGCCGTTGTCGTCCAGAAGGACACCGAGCGTGGAGTTGATGACGTTTTCCTTGCCGATTTCAGCAATCCGCGCTTTTGCAAGCGCGCTGACACCGAATAATTTATCCGGCTTTCCGATTGTGGTTCTTCCGTTGATACGAATCATTTGCTTACCTCCTTTTTCCCGAGAAACTCCAGGCAGCGGTCTGCCATGACGTCCATGGGATCCATATAAAAATCACTTAAATGTTCATCTGCTTTGATGACCGATAACTCCGTGCAGGCCAGTAGCGCTTTTTTGCATCCGGCCGCGCGCAGCTTCGCGTCGATTTGTTCCCAGGCGGCTTGATCGGCAGGCTTGCCGGCTTTCACACAATCATAGATCTCATGCATGACCAGACTTTGACCTTCGGCGTCAAGCACATAAGGAATCATACCCTCTGTGGTCAGTGCTTTTTGATAAAGCTCCGTCCGGATTGTGCCGTCGGTCGCCAGGATGGCAACCTTTTCACCCCGACATGCGGAGGCTGCCGCTTTTGCGGTCTCACGGATCATGTGGATGAATGGAATGCCGACCTGTGAAGCGATTTGATCCACAAAGTAGTGCGCAGTATTGCAGGTGACAGCGATACAGTTCGCGCCAAGCGCTTCCAACGCTTTGGCATCCGCCAGCATTTTGCTTGCGGAGTCTTGCAGGCGCTGCGGATCACCGGAAAGAATCGAAGCGGTTCGATCCGGCATGGTCGCGTGCCCGAGGATGATCGTATTCAAATGATCTTGATCACAGGCTACGGGCGTCTTTTCGATGATCATTTTGTAAAAAAGCTCTGTCGCCATCGGTCCCATACCACCGATGATGCCGAGAATCGGTTTTTCCCAGTTCAGATCTGTTTTTTTCATAATTTTTTCTCCTTTAACCCATTCGGAACAATTGATTTTTTGTCCAAAATACACTATACTGTTCTTGTATATTTCCAGAAAACAAGAGGACACACGATGGAACATCTCGATAAAATTGATCGAAAAATCATATCCATTTTAAGCAGGAACGCACGCATCTCTCTAAGCCATCTGTCGGAGCAGGTCTATTTGACACCTCCGGCGGTTTCTTCCAGAATCGAAAAGCTGGAGCGTGCGGGTATTATCACCGGGTATAGAGCCTGCATCAATTATGACAAGATCGGACTGCCGATCACGGCCTATATCGAAGTAACCATTCCACCTGAGGTACGGGACGAATTTTGCCGCTATGTGGAAGCGGACAATCGCGTATTGGAATGCTATTATCTGTCCGGGGACTATTCCATGCTGCTCAAGGTCACCACGCCGACCACGACGGATCTTGACGCGTTCCTGCGGCTCTTGCAGAAGTTCGGCAGGACACAGACGCATGTGGTGCTTCTCAAGATTTTCTCCAGAGATTATGATTTGGATTCCATCTAGCGAATCCAGATCATACCGGATATGCTTTATTTTGCAAATCGGCCTTTTTGGGGTCGATTTTTGTTTGCTGCGCTTCCCGATATTGGAAAAACTCCGTTGCGACATTTGGAAAGAGTGCATAGGTGAGCACGTCTTCATCCTGCTGCTTGTAGCGCGCAACCTTTGCTTCCAGCTCCGGCAGCTCCGGCGGAAGTAAATCCGCGGGTCTGCAGGTGATCGGTGTTTCCTCGCCGAGCGCTTCCTTTTGTACCTTCGAGTTGAATGGCTTGATGGTTTTGCCGTATTCGCCCTTGAGCAGTGCTTTTGTCTCTTTGGTCATGGTAGCGTATCGCTTCCCGGTCAGAACATTGAGCACGGATTGCGTACCTACAATCTGAGAGGATGGTGTGACCAGAGGCGGTTCGCCGAGATCCTCGCGGACTCTTGGTATTTCCTGCAGCACTTCGTAATAGCGATCCACTGCGTGCTGTTCCTTGAGCTGCGATACCAGATTGGACAGCATGCCGCCCGGAACCTGATAGAGCAGGGTTTTGATATCGACATTCAGCACCTTTGGATCCAGCAGTCCGCTGGCCAGCGCCTGTGCCTGAATCGGGCGGAAATAGTCCGCGATCTTCGCGAGAACATCCTGATCCAGTTTGGTATCAAACGGTGTTCCTTTGAAGGTTTCCGCCATGACTTCGGTCGGCGGCTGGCTCGTTCCCATGGAGAATGGGGAGATTGCCGTGTCGATCACATCGACGCCGGCCTCTACTGCCTTGAGATAGGTCATAGCGGCAACGCCACTGGTACAATGGGTATGAAGCTGAATGGGTATGCTGACGGTTTGCTTCAGCGAAGAGAGCAGCTCATACGCGTCGTACGGAAGCAGCAAGCCGGCCATATCTTTCAGACAGATGGAGTCTGCGCCCAGGTTCTCCATGTTCTTTGCAAGGTTGAGCCAGTAATCTTTTGTATATGCCTCACCTAAGGTGTAAGACATTGCGAGTTGTACATGACCGCCTTCTTTTTTCGCGGCCTTTACGGAAGTTTCCAGATTGCGCAGGTCATTGAGCGCGTCAAAAATGCGCAGGATATCAATGCCGTTGGCAATGGATTTTTGAATGAAATAGGTGACGACATCATCCGCATAGTGTCGATAACCAAGGATATTCTGCCCACGCAAAAGCATTTGCAGTTTTGTTTTTTTGAAGCCGTCGCGCAGAAGGCGCAGACGCTTCCAGGGATCCTCCTTGAGGAAACGAAGGGACGCGTCAAAGGTGGCGCCGCCCCAACATTCGACCGAATGATATCCGACCTCATCCATGGTGCGGATGATCGGAAGCATTTCTTCGGTTGTCATGCGGGTCGCGATCAAAGACTGCTGCGCGTCCCGTAAGACGGTTTCTGTGATCCCAAGCACTTTCGGTGCGAGGGTCTGACTGGTTTGGTTACTGTATTCCATAAAGTCCTCCTGACTTCTAAATTCCGATTCGTGAAAGGATAGAGCCTGCCCCTGCGTCATGCGCGAAATTAAGACACCCCGAACATGGCGAGGAAGGTTCCGGCCGCGACTGCGGTGCCGATTACGCCGGCTACATTTGGCCCCATCGCATGCATGAGCAGGAAGTTTGTCGGGTCGGCTTCCGCACCGACCTTCTGCGAAACCCTTGCTGCCATCGGCACGGCTGAAACGCCGGCAGAGCCGATCAGCGGATTGACTTTTCCGTGCGTCAGTTTGCACATGATCTTGCCGCAAACGACACCGGCAGCTGTTCCGAACGCGAAAGCGATCAGACCGAGTATCACGATTTTAATCGTTGTCCAGTTCAAAAACGCTTCGGCACTGGTCGTTGCGCCTACGGAAGTCCCAAGCAGAATCACGACGATATACATCAGAGCATTGGAAGCGGTTTCCTGCAGCTGCCGGACGACGCCGGACTCACGGAACAGATTCCCGAGCATCAGCATACCGACTAAAGGTGTGGTGGCAGGAAGCAATCCGCATACGACAATGGTTACAACGATCGGGAAGCAGATGCGTTCCACCTTGCTGACCGGACGAAGCTGCTCCATTTTGATCTTACGCTCCTCCTCGGTCGTCAACAGCTTCATGATCGGCGGCTGAATGACCGGAACCAATGACATATAGGAGTAAGCCGCGACTGCGATCGGACCGAGCAGATCCTTTTGCTTGAGCATCATAGCCAGATAGATGGAGGTCGGACCGTCTGCTCCGCCAATGATGGAGATCGCCGCGGCTGCGGCTTCGCCAAAGCCAAGCAGCAACGCTCCGATAAAGGCTGCATAAATACCGAACTGCGCTGCCGCGCCTAAAAGGAAGCTTTTGGGGTTCGCAATCAGCGGCCCGAAATCAGTCATAGCGCCGACGCCCAAAAAGATCAGGGATGGCAGGATCGTCCATTCATCCAACAGATAAAAATAATGAAGCAATCCGCCTTCCTCCATGATGCTGGGGCAGATATTGACCAGAAGCATACCGAAAGAAATCGGAACCAGAAGCAAAGGCTCATATCCACGACCGATTGCCAGATACAGGAAGCCTAATGCTGCGAAAATCATGATGAAATTTCCAATGGTCATATCCGCGAAGGCAACCTGCTGAAGCAGATTGCTGAGGGTTGTAAAAATGTTTTCCATTTTCTCTTACTCCGGATTCTAAGGTTTCAAAACAGCGATCAGATCGCCGGTTTCAACGCTGTCGCCTTCGGCAACCTTCAGCGCGAGAACCTGACCATCTTCCGGCGCGACGACCGGAATCTCCATTTTCATGGCTTCCAGAATGACGATGGTATCTCCACGCTTGACGGTATCCCCGACCGCGGCGATAACTTTCCAGATTTTCCCCGATGTGCCGGAGGTGACTTTGACGCCAGATGCTTCTTCCGGCGCGGCAGTCGATGATGCCTTTGCTGCCGGTTGTGCGGCAGGTGCAGCAGTAGATTGCGGTGTGCCTGTATTTGTTTTCTTTTCTACGGTCACTTCATAAGAAGTACCGTCTACAGTAACAATGTAGGTTTCCATGTTTATTCCTCGTTTCTGTTTGTTTTCCTAGTGGCGGAGGCGGCGAATGTTTCTGACTACGTAGCTGTCGCCGCTCGCGAGATGCCCATGCTCCGTTTCATACGCGGTGATCGCGGCGGTGATGATTGCCGCAAGCCTGCGACCGTCGTCTGCAGATGCAGTGGCCGGGGCAAGGGATGGCTCGACTTCTTTCGAAGTCGGCTGCTTTGATTTTTGCAGTTTCCCCAAAAGAAGGGGGATGTACCTGAGCCAACTGATGATCAGGCTGATGATGATCAAAAGGACAAATACGGTGCTCATGCCGAGCAGTGTGGTGGTAAGTGCTTTTATCAGAATTTCGGATAGATTCATACCGGTACCGTACCCTTTCTATAGCAATGTTTCCAACGCGCCGATCACATATTTTCTGGTATCCTGCGGATAGATGATTTTATCTACGGCACCTTGCTCGACGGCTTCGACCTCATCGCCGTAAAGAATCCGATAACGCGCTCTTTCCATCATGCCGACTTCCGCGCCTTCCCAGGCAAAGACAAAGTGTGCGCCAAGCCCGTGACTGTTCAGAAGGGCGTGACAACTGCCGAGCGACTTGCCGATGATGACATTGATGCGTGGCATATGCGCGCCTGCAAGTCTGGCAACCAGCTTTGCGGCAGCCGTACTGAAATGAGCCTCCGTTTCAAAATCCGTCGCGAAGCCGTCGACATCGACCAGGGTTAAAACCGGGATGGAAAAGCGGCTGCAAAAGCCGATAAACTGGCTGAGTTTATCGCAGCCTGCCGCGCTGAGTCTGGAAGCTCCATCCATGCGGTTATTTCCGATGACGCCGATGGTTCTGCCGTTCAAGCGGATAAAACCGGTCACCGTTCTTTTTCCGAATAAGGCCTTCGTTTCAAGGAAAAATCCATCATCCGCGATTTTTGCCGCGACCTCTCTCACAAAGCTGTCCGCATTTTCGGCGAAGAGGCAAGGACGATTCAGATCTTCATGCTCATAAACCTGAATGACTCCCTCTGTGCTGTTTGATGGCAGAAGATCGATCAGGTTGCGGATCCGGTCTGAGATTTCCTGTATACTGCCGATCAGATCAATGGAACGACTGGCAACCTGTTCATTTCCGGAAGGAATATCCGCATCAGCGGTGGCCGCGATGGTTTTGCTGCGTGTGTCAGGCGGATTGATAAAATAGTCTCCGCTTTCCTCGCTGACAAAGACAAAGTCGCCCATCGCTGCCGCAAGGGCAAGACCGCCGCCGCAAGGACCGTTTACGATCATATACTGCGGGATCGCAGCTGCCTGCTCCTTTTGGAAGCAATAGAGTTCTCCGAGTCTTTCCATAATTTCCATGCCTTGATTGAGAACCAGCCCGTTTGAATGGAAGATGCCGATCAAAGGCGCCTTGCTTCTGACGGCCATCCGATAAGCACGCAGCATCCGCTCAATATCGGGGGCGGTACACACACCATCATGGATTTGATCGTTCTGTCCGAAAGCGTAAACCAGCTTTCCCTGTACGGTTCCGTACCCGATGGTGATGTTTTCGTTTTCTCCGGCTCCGATTTGCATAAAACTGTTATCATCAAAGAGCAGCTTCAAAACTTCGTTTGTATGCATTCTCTTTCACTCTCCTTGTTTGTTCGTTTCACCTCATTTTAATGTGCTGCGTGGATAATTTCAAGTGCTTTCAAAAGAAAAGAAAGAATGCAAAGAAATTTTTTCACAGACTTAAAATATTAAAAAAATTTTTTAGGAAACTTCTTTTTTTAAGATAGATCCTTTGGGAGGAAAAAGGTCGGCCCCTGCGCACGCAGCAAGATCAGAGCCGTGGAAAGCAGCAGATTCAGGTGTTGCGACGGGTCATCAAGCGGGAGCGCGAAATCTTCTTTCATGCGTCGGATCCGATAGAGAACGGTATTGCGGTGCGTGAAGAGCGATTCGCAGGTATCCTTCAGGGAATTACCGGAAACGAGATAGCGGTACAGGGTTTCGCAGTATTGGCTGTCTTTCTTTGTGTCGTAAACGGCAAGTGCTTTTACCTTTTCGTTAATCAGGTCGGTGCGATCCTTGAGCGCCGTCAGCAAAATCAGGGAGCTGAGGTCTGAAACTTTCAAAACAACACCGGCTTTCTCGGCGACGGATTCCACAAGGATCTTCGTGGCTTCCTTCGCGGAGCGATAGAGGCGCGGAAGATCAAAAAGCTTGCCGATCGGATTGGAGATCAAAATCTTCAGATGAAATTCGTCCGCCAGTGTCTGCAGCGCGGCAGCATCATAGTTTTCGTGCAGGAACATAAAGATATCACCCTGATAGATAAAAGGATGAGAGGCATAAAAATGATAGCTCAATTCATCTTTTAATCGATGATTGCCCAGATACAGGTTATGATAGCCCTCCAGGTTGATCAGAGCAAAGGCCTTGGGATGAAAATCCGCCAGATAGGTTGTAGAGGCTTGCAGGCGAAAATACGGCTCTGCCGAGAAATTGCCGCTCAAAAGATGTGCCAGCACTTCTTCCGCCGTATCGAAAAGCCTGTCCTGGCGGGTGTTTTCCATAAAGAGCTGTTTGGACAGAACTGCCTCGACAGTCCGCAAGGTTTCATCCGGGATCATGCGGATATGTCCATCCGAATCGACGCAGATCAGATAGCCCAGACGAATGCCGGAACTGTTGAGCGGCGCAACGCGACGCGTAAACGGACTGTCAGGCAGATTTATATAAATTTCGCGCCCAGCGATGATTTCCGAATCTGTGCTGATCAGCGCTCCCGCTTCATAAGTGATTTCGCCATGGTTTACGGCGTTGTTAAAAACTTTGTCGTGAAAATCCGCAGGCGCAGAATATGCGACGATGTGAAAGGCCGCATCCACAACCAACAGCGGACAGTCTAAGATCGCGGCGCTGTCTGCCGCAAGCCGCTTTAGATCATCCTGGCGGAAAAAATCCGATAATAATGTTTGCACATCCATAGGCAACCTCTTTCCTTTCTGTACCATTGTGCTTTTTGCACAAAAGAGACTAAAAATATTATACTGCTTGAATATTGTAAAAGCAAGCGGTATGCATTAAATTATAGGTGCAAAAGGGATAGAGATTCGAAAAAAGGCGAAAAGGGACAATTTCGAAAACTGAAAAATCAAAGGCAAAAGGAACAAGAGGTGAAAAAATATGGAGACTAGAAAGAATGTGAACATTTGGAAATCACTTCAAAAGGTGCCGGCAGGCACCATGTTCGTACCATTGATCATCGGTGCGATCATCACAACAATTTGTGAGGGCTTTTTAAATTTTGACTTATGGGGAACCTTGGGCAACCCGATGAAGGATATGTTCTCTTCCTCCGGTCAGATGCTGATTATCGGTTTGATGCTGTTCTGCACCGGTACGCAGTTGAAAATGTCTGATATTAAGGACGCAATGCGCAGAGGCGTGCGGTTGATCCTCGTCAGACTAGGCGTTGCGTACATCTTATGTGCGCTGTTTTATCTGGCATTTGGATATGAAGGATTTTTGGGGGTTTCCTTCTTAGCCTTTGTCTGCGCGGTAACCAGTGCAAATGCAGCGCTTTATATGGGTATCATTTCTCCGTTCGGCGATAAAGCCGATAAAGCAAGCTTTGGCATTATGCTGATTTGCTCGATGCCGTTGCTTCCGCTTTTGTTCTTAGGCTTCTACGGAGAATCAGGATTTGGAAAAGCGCAGATTATGCAGATCATTTCCTTGATCATTCCGTTCATTTTAGGTATGATTTTTGGCAACCTGGATATGGATATCCGCAAAGTATTCGCAGGCGGCAATGCGATCATCCTGCCGTTCCTCGGCTTTGAATTCGGTTCGACCATCAACCTGATCGAAGCGTTTAAGATGATCCCGCAGGGATTGCTTCTGAGTGTACTGTATTTTATCATCGTCATTACACCGTCCTATATTTTTGAGAGAACAGTATTGCACAGACCGGGGTACGCGTCATTCGCAAGCGGTTCACTGGCAGGTGTTGCGTTAGTCATTCCGTCGATGGCGGCATCTTCCAACACATTGTTTGAGCCGTATGTCGATTCGAGTGTTGCGGTTTTGGCATTCGTACTTGCCATCACGAACATCCTTTGCCCATTCATGGTGAAATACATTCTGACCAAACATCCGGCAGACGAAGAGCCAAAGCTCAAAGGAAAACATCCTGGTCATTCGACTGCGGATGCGAAATAATAAGGCGAACCGGCAACGGCGATGGTTGAACTTTTCAGAGAAAAAGACAAAGACAAAAAATTAAAATTTTGAAAGTTAAAAAATGAAAGACGATCAAAAAGATACGAAAAGAGGGATGTCGTTATGAAAACTTTAGTACAAGCATCAACGTTAAATGCGCTTATGTTGGGTAATTTTGATGAAACCGTCAGCGTGAAGGAGTTCCTGCATCATGCGGATACCGGGATCGGAACCTATCGCGGTTTGGACGGCGAGGCAATCTTTGAGGATGGCGTGGCCTATAAGGCAGGTGCGGACGGCAAAGTCGTGGAGATGAAACCGGAGGACGGTGTGGCTTTTGGTACGGTCGCGCAGTTCAACGAAAGTGTTGCGGAAACGGAACTCAAAGACATCAAGGATATCGAAGCGCTCAAGGAGGCTTTGGAACCGCTTGTCAAGGATAACAAGAATGTATTCTATATGATCAAAGCCGTCGGCGATTTTAAGACGATGCATGTCCGTAGCTGCTTTGCATGTGAAAAACCTTATCCGACCTTGTCCGAGGTCGCGCAGAACCAGCGGGAATTCCATTATACGAATACCCACGGCAATGTGATCGCGGTCTTCTGTCCGGCCTTTGTCAACGGCATCAATCTGCCGGGCTGGCACTTCCATTACCTGAGCGGCGATAAGACGCAGGGCGGTCATATCCTGGGTCTGTCCGCAGATAAACTGAGTGTCAAGATCAACAAGATCGAACGTTTTGACCTGACACTTCCGCAGAACCCGGAATTCGCGGAGCGTGATCTTTGCGAAGATCTGAGCGCGAAAACCGCGGCAGTCGAGGGCGCGAAGAAGTAAGACTGCAAAAGAGACTGTAAGAGTGCACCCGCATCGGAACCTTACGTTCCGGCGCGGGTGTTTTTGTTTGGGCATTTTTAGACTTGACAGCGAAGCCTCGAATGCGTTAGAGCAAAATAAGTTCTAATGCATTAGAATAAAATATTGGAACAGCTATGAGGAAAATAGCTTGCGCTTCCTTTTTTGTATGCTATACTGGTTTTAGGGGGATTTTTCTGCGGAACCCGCGAAGAACAAACTCTGCATCGGAAAGGAATCCTTTATGTTCATTTATATTCCGTTTCTCTGCGTCACGCTTGGCGCGGTGATCAGTTGGCGTGGTCTGCCGCCGAATGTGTTGCAGGCATCCGACCGGATCATGAATGCGGCGCTGATGCTGCTGATGACGGTCATCGGTCTGAATATCGGCTTTTCGGAGACCGTGATGAAAAACCTCGGGCGCATCGGCATCAAATGCCTGCTGATCTCACTGGCGGCGATCGCCTGTAGCGTAGCCCTGACGGTATTATGCGAAAAAACGGTCATGCCGCTGGAAAAGATCCGTCTGAACCTACTGCGGGAAAAGCAGGAGGAAGCTGCGCGCACGCCGGGTCTGCCGGAGACCGCACAGACAGAGGAGGCGCACAGCACTTTTTCGCCGCTCCTGATTCTGATGCCGCTGTTCATTCTGCTCGGTATTTTGATTGGTTATTTCGCGTTACCCAAAGGGGATGCGCCGTGGCTAGACACCCTGCTCACGGTATCGCTGATCTTTTTGTACACCGGAGCAGGGATCATTCTGGGAACGAATAAAGAAGTCTTCACTTATATCAGGAAACTGGGTCTTAGGATCCTGTTCCTGCCACTGTCGATCTTTGCCGGCTGCCTGCTGGGCGGCTTTGTGATGGGATTGCTGCTCGGCGTGCCGCTCAAGTGGTCGGTGCTTTCGGCGAGCGGCATGGGTTATTACAGCATGAGCGGGGCGTTTCTGACCGAAGTATACGGTATTGAGGCCGGCGTTTACGGTTTCATGGTCAACGTCTCCAGAGATGTGTTCACCGTAGCACTGCTGCCGCTCCTGACCAGGATCAGCAAAGGCAGCCCAATTGCTTCCGGCGCCGGTGGCTGTATGGACACGATGCTGATCCCGGTGAGCAAAGCGGTGGGACCGGAACTGGGCTTGGTCGCTCTGATCAGCGGTACGATCACGACGATGGCGGTGCCGGTATGGCTGCCGATCGGCGTGGCCTTGTTCGGATGACTCTGCAAACTTACGAAAATGTAAGCGCAGGGTCTTTTTTGTAAGGCAGTGCGGGTTTTACGCATGGCGTTTTTGTGGTAGTATAAAGATACGAAAAGAGTTTGTGCGCAGCGAGCGCAGGTGAGAAGCAAAAGACGCGCACAGCGGAAAGAGATGATGGGGATGAAAAAACTGATCGAAAATCTGCTCGCGGTCATGCTGGTGATCGGCATCACAGCAGGGGGGATCGTGACCTATAACGGATACCGGCTGTACAAACAAGTGACGACAGCGGTTCCGGTCAGCGAGAAGGTCGTGGCGATCGAAGAGCAGGAACATTATACAACCTATGACGAACTGCCGAAACGGTATATCGAAGCGGTCATCGCTGCGGAGGATCGGCGCTTTTTCCAGCACCGCGGCTTTGACATTCTGGCGACCAGCAGGGCGATGTGGCACAATATCGAAGCAAGACGTCTGATCGAAGGGGGCAGCACGATCACACAGCAACTGGCTAAGAATATGTACTTTACACAGGAAAAAAAGTTTACGCGAAAGGTCGCGGAAGTCTTCGTGGCACATGATCTGGAAGAGCTTTGTGATAAAAAAACGCTGTTTGAACTGTATGTCAATTCTATTTACTTTGGCTCCGGCTACTATAACATCTACGATGCCGCACACGGATATTATGACAAAGATCCGATCGACATGAACGACTATGAGTGCACGATGCTGGCGGGCATTCCTAATGCCCCGTCCGTCTACGCGCCGACTGTGAATCCGAAACTGGCAGAGGAACGCAGACAGCAGGTCTTGACTTGCATGGTCGAAAACGGTTATATTAAAGAAGGAGAACTTTCACAGCCTCCAGACGACAGAGACGACAGAAAGGAAAGTGAAGGATGAATTTGACGCATTTTGACGAGCAGGGAAACGCGCGCATGGTGGATGTGGGCGAGAAGCAGATGACGAAACGCGTCGCGACCGCGGCAGGAAGCATCTGCATGTCCGCGGAGGCTTTTGCGGCTGTACAAGGCGGAACGATCGAAAAAGGCGCTGTGCTGACTGTTGCGACGACAGCCGGCATCATGGGCGCGAAACAAACCGCGAACCTGATCCCGATGTGTCACATCGTGCCCCTGACTCACGTGGGGATCATCTGGGAAATGGATGAGGCGCATCTGCGGATCTGCTGCAGGTGCACGGCAAAGTGCAGCGGACAGACCGGCGTCGAGATGGAAGCGCTGACAGGCGTCAGCGTCGCGCTGCTGACGGTGTATGACATGTGCAAGGCCATCGACAAGAAAATGAAGATCGAAGCGGTTTACCTTGTCGAAAAGAGCGGAGGCAAGAGCGGCCATTTCATAAGTGAAGGTGAGAAAGCAGCAAAGCTGCAGAGCCGATGAGGCTTTTTACGAAACAAGAGGGAACATGATAGACAGATATACAAAGAATGGAATATTGGATCCGGCAGAGCAAAAAAGCCTTGCACGGAAGAAGGTCGCTGTGATCGGCTGCGGCGGGCTTGGCGGTTATCTGATCGAAATGCTGGGGAGACTGGGAGTCCGCCACATCCATGCCTGTGATGGGGACCGCTTCAGCGTGAGCAACCTGAACCGCCAGCTTTTGGCAACCGAGGACAATTTGGGAAAGAACAAGGCCGAAGCAGCGGCCATACGGATGAAAATCGTCAATTCTGAGGTCTCCGTCAGACCCTTTGCGGAGTATCTGAGTCCGGAGAACGCGGCACGGATATTTGACGGATGTGACCTCGCTGTCGACGCGCTCGACAGTCCGTGGGCAAAGTGTATGCTGGAAGAGCTTTGCGAGACTTTCCGGCTACCGCTGGTTCACGGCGCCGTCGGCGGCTGGTTCGGACAGGTCTGTACGGTAATGCCGGGCGACCGGACATTGCACAAACTGTATCAGAATACAAACCGCGAGGATCAGCAGGAAGCGGAAAAAATCGGAAATCCAGCTTTTACGCCGGCAGCGGTTGCTGCTGTACAAGTCAGCGAAGCCTTGAAGATATTGCTGGATAAGGAGAGCGTTCTCCGAAATGAAGTCCTCTTCCTGGATCTGTATTGTGGGGAAACTCGAAAAATAAAGATTGAAAAAGCAGATGCGGAAGCGGAATGCAGGAAAGCCTAAAAAGCCCTGCCGGAAAGGAAAAAACATGAGTTGTGCGAAATATCGGACGGCAGTGATCACCTTGAGCGACAAGGGGGCGGCCGGAGAGAGAAAGGACGAAAGCGGACCGGCGATCTGTGAGAGACTGCGCCGGACCAGACAATACGAAATTGTGGAAACCTTACTTTTACCTGACGATCGCGTCCTGCTGGAAGCGCAGCTTGTGCGACTTTGCGACGAAAAATTGGCTGACCTGATCCTGACGACCGGCGGTACCGGGTTTTCCGGAAGAGACATTACGCCGGAGGCAACCTTGGCAGTAGCGGAACGCAGCGCGCCGGGGATCGCCGAGTACCTAAGGTTTCGCTCGATGCAGATCACGCCGAAAGCGATGCTTTCACGCGGGGTTTCGGTGATGCGGGGCGATACCCTGATCATCAATCTGCCCGGAAGTACAAAGGCGGTAAAAGAAAATTTGGATTTTTTGCTGCCGGTGCTCGATCACGGGCTGGATATCATGCTGGGAAGAGACGGAGAGTGCGGAGGAAGATAGAGGATGAAGCGACAACACGTATCCTTTACGGATCTACAGACGAGCCGATGGCTCCGTGATGCGGAAGCGGAAGACGGATTTTGCAGCAAGCGCTGGAAGTCCGATTTTGTCGTGGATGGGTTACATCGTTTGAAAATCGGAGATCAGCTTCAGATCGGAACGGAAACGTTTATCTTGACCGAGATCGGCAAACGGTGCTACGAAGATTGTCCGCTGCGGCTGCGTTTAGGTGGGAGCTGCCCGCTGGCATCCGGCGTGGCGTTTGGGAAGAAGCAATGAAAGACCAGTTCGGAAGAGAAATCGATTACATCAGAATATCCGTTACAGACCGGTGCAATCTGCGTTGCCGGTACTGCATGCCACCGGAAGGCGTACCGCTTGTCAGCCATGAAGAGATCCTGCGCTTTGACGAAATCGAACGCCTTGTAAAAATTTTCTGTGCAAAAGGGATCAAACATGTTAAAATAACAGGAGGGGAACCGTTGGCGCGCCGCGGCGTCAGCGCGTTGGTGCGGTGCCTCAAGAAGCTTCCCGGCGTGGAGACGGTTTCACTCACAACGAACGGAACCCTGCTCGCGGGACATCTCGCGGCGCTTGCGGAAGCCGGTCTGGATGCTGTGAATATCAGTCTGGATACCCCCTGTGCGCAGCGCTACTATGCGATCACAGGCGGAAGCGTGAAAGATGTTTTCGAAGCGCTGGATGCCTGCGCGGCATATCCGCAGATCAAGGTGAAGCTGAATTGCGTTCTGCTCGCGGATATCCCGTCGCAGGATTTTGTTGCCCTCGCAGACATCGCGAGAAGCCGGAATGTGGATGTGCGTTACATTGAGACAATGCCGATCGGCCTTGGCAGCGCGTTTGAAGGCGTGAAACAGGAAACAGTTCTGCAGCTTTTGCAGCGGACTTACGGTCCGGCGGATCCTTGCGATGAAAAACGTGGGCATGGACCGGCGGTTTATTGGAATTTTAATGGGTTTCGCGGACGAATCGGCTTGATTAGTCCGATCAGTCACGCGTTCTGCAGCCGGTGCAATCGGCTTCGTCTGACGGCAGAGGGACTTTTGAAGCCGTGCCTGCAATACGCGGACGGTGCGGATCTGCGAGCACTTCTGCGCAGCGGCGCAGAAGACGCCGAAATCGCGGCCTGTGTGGAAAAGATGATCTGCGCGAAACCGCGCGGACACTGTTTCACGGAAGCTGTGCCGGGAAAGGAAGGCGGGAATTTCCAAAAGGAAGAGAGGCTGATGTCTCGTATCGGCGGCTGAGAGTTTGGGAAACAGGAGCGAACATGAAAGCGAAAGGAATCGGCAGGATTGAGGCTGTCTGCGTCAGTCCGGAAAAAGGGACGGCAAAGCAGAATATCGGACAGGCCTTGCTGAAAGAAGATTACGGACTGGAGGGCGACGCGCATGCCGGAAGCGGACATCGGCAGGTCTCACTGCTTTCCGCCGAAAAAATAGAGGAGTTCCAAAAGACAGAACCCGGCATCCGGTACGGGAGTTTCGGTGAAAATCTGGTTGTCAGAGATATTGACCCGGCACTGCTTCCGGTCGGTACGCGCCTGCGCTGCGGGACTGTTCTTCTGGAGATCACGCAGATTGGCAAGGAGTGCCACAGCGGCTGCGCAATCGCGCAGCGCACCGGAACCTGCATTATGCCCGCAAACGGCGTCTTTGCCCGTGTCCTTACGGAAGGTATGATCAGGACAGGCGACTGTCTTGAAGTAGTTTCAAATAAATAATTTCATACTTCAAAGGGATTTCGAGCCTGTTGACCTAAGGTGAAGGTTTCAAACCGGTGCTACGGAGACAGGCCGATGGGTATGTGCCGAAAGGCAGATGCCTTCCGAATTTGAAAAGATTTTCCAAGGAGGAGAAAAATGAAGAAAATTTTCACTGTGCTGCTGGCCATGGCGATGATCCTGAGTTTTGCGGCATGCAAAGACCAGGGTACGCCGCAGGACGATTCCATCATCGATGTGAATCTGAAAATCCTCATTGAGCAGGATGACAGCATGATCAACACCTACAGCCTGCTGGCCGTTAATGACGCTGCGCCGTTTGAGGATGCTGACGGCAATCCGGTAAGCGATGTGACACTGAACACACAAGGCGCGGACGCGCTGATCAACTGGCTGCTTTCCAAGGAAGGAAAAGAGCTTGCCGCGAATTACGGATATGATGAATATGGGCAGTATCTCTTCTATTTGCTGGATGACGGTGCTTCGTCGGACGCGGAGATTCCGCAGGCGACAGAAGCTACGAAACTGATTCGCATGTCTACAACGACCTCTGTAAACGACTCTGGCCTGCTTGGCTATTTGATCCCGAAATTTGAGGAAGCTTACGGCTATGAAGTTGAGATCTTCTCGGCAGGAACCGGCAAAGCGATCGCAAACGCGAAATGCGGCAACGCGGATCTGATTCTTGTCCATGCGAAGGCGCAGGAGGAAGATTTCATAAACGCCGGCTTTGCCCGAAAGATAGACGGTCAGAACGCGGAAAGATTACCATATATGTACAACTATTTTGTCCTTTGCGGACCGTCGGAAGATCCGGTCGGCGTTAAAGAAATGAGCGTTACGGACGCATTTGCGGCGATTGCTGAGCAAGGCGCAAAATTCGTTTCCCGTGGAGATGGGTCCGGTACCCATACCAAAGAATTGTCTCTGTGGCCGCCGGAACTTGGGATCACCGAAGATCCGGCCAGCTTTGCGAACTATGACTGGTATATCTCGTCGAACGCCGGTATGGGCGCGTGTCTCCTGCAGGCATCGGAGCAGGGCGCTTATATCCTGTCAGATAAGGCAACCTTCTTGACCTTTGTCGCAAACGGCGGCAAAACGGAAGCTTAAATTACGGGTCTTTGGTATGAGTATTGCTCTGAAAAAGGCGCTGGATCTGATTTTTGCAGGCGATCGAACGCTGCTTGAGATCCTCGCGGTGACCCTCAAAATGAGCTTTGCCAGTTCCCTTGCGGCACTTCTTTTCGGAGTTCCGCTAGGGATCCTGCTTGGCAGCGCGAGATTTCCGGGAAAGAAAATACTGATTGTGCTGAACCGCACTATGATGGGAATGCCGCCTGTCGTATGCGGCCTTTTGTGCTTTTTGATGTTCTGCGGGGTCGGACCGTTGCGCCATCTGAAGCTCTTATATACGGTTGCCGGCATGGTGATCGCGCAGATTCTTCTGATCACACCGATCATAGCAGGCGCCATGGAACCATTTGCAGCGGCGATCTACCCGGATCTGCGTGAAACCGCGCTGGGACTCGGACTCAAAAAAGGGCGGTTGCTGTGGCTGATGATCCGTGAGAGCACCTATCAGATCGTTTCGACTTACCTCTTGGGATTGAGCCGCGCGATGGCGGAGGTCGGAGCGGTGTCGATGGTCGGCGGTGCGATCGCCTTTAAGACCAATGTCATGACGACTGCGATCATGAATTACACAAACATGGGAAACTTCACCATGGCACTCGCGTTGGGCATCATCTTGCTTGCGGTGTCTCTGGCAATCAACATCACGGTTTCGATTTTGCAGAGAGGGACAGGACAATGAAAAAAGCAGAAAAACAAAGTATGCGCACGAGCCGGATGCAAAAACAATATGGAACGTCCTTTGTGCTGGATCTGCCGCCTCTGCAGTTTGAGCGGGGCAAGATCTATGCGCTCATCGGCGCGAATGGCTGCGGGAAGTCCACCTTTGCCAGACTCCTTGCGGGTTTCTGTGAAAATGACGCCGGTCAAGGCGGCGGGCAGGGATACAGTGCCGACTGGTCTATCGGATTTCTACCCCAAAAAAGCTATGCCTTTCGGATGAGCGTTCTGCAGAATTTGATGATCAATCGTGCTGACGGAACGCACGACGAAGGAACAGAACGCGCTGAATTGCTGCTGAGCGCTTTGAAGCTTACCGATCTGAAACAAACACCCGCAAAAAAACTCTCCGGCGGAGAAACGGCACGTATGGCTTTGGCACGACTTTTGATGCGGGAATATGACCTGTTACTTCTGGATGAGCCATCCGCGGCAATGGATGTTGAAGCGACTTTGCTTGCGGAAAAGCTGCTGCGGGAGTATCAGAAACAAACCACATGCTGCGTGATCTTGATCACGCATTCGCTGCAGCAGGCGCGACGCATGGCGGATGAGGTTCTGTTCCTGCACGAGGGATCACTGGCAGAGCAGGGAAGCATGCGGCAAGTGTTGGAAGAACCGCGGACGCAGCCGGCAAAGGCGTTCCTTGATTTTTACGGGAAGTAATAATACAGAAGAACGGGAGGCGCGCAAAAAAGATGGAACTCTTGAAAGTTGACACATTGGAAGAAGCATTTCAAAAACTGGCGGTATACGCATGCGGCGGCGGGCCGCGCAGCGCGGGTATGCGCATGGAACCGGAGACAATCCCGTTTTGGCAGGGAGCCGGAAGGGTTCTGGCGGAGGATATCCGCTGTACGGAAGATATTCCGCCCGCGCCGCGCTCTGTGATGGACGGCTACGCGGTGCGCAGTGCAGACACCGCAGGCGCGTCCGAAAGCCTGCCGGTTTTTTTACACCTTACACAGGAAGTGGCGATGGGCAGCCTCCCGAAAGGCCGGATCGGGAGTGGGGAATGTGCCGCGATTCCGACCGGCGGTTTCCTGCCGGCAGGCTGTGACGCAGTGGTCATGGAGGAATACTGCGAGACTTTCGGAACGGATCAGATCGTGGTTTACACCGCTGTTTCACCAGGCAGGAACCTTGTGCAGGCGGGAGACGACATGCGCAAAGGAGAGACGGTACTGCCGCGCGGCAAACGCTTGCAGGCCGCCGATCTCGGCGTGCTGGCGGCCGTCGGGAAGATCCGGATTCCGGTTTATCGGCCTTGGCGTGTACATATCCTTTCGACCGGCGATGAGATCGTGGATCCGAGGGAAACTTTGGAGGCAGGAAGGATGCGGGATGTGAACTCCTATACCTTATCTGGTCTGGCACAGGCGTATGGATTTGAAATCAGCTTTGAACTGCTTCCGGATGATGAGGAAACCTTGCAGAGGCGGATGCGAAAGGCCATGTGCCTCTGTGATCTGGTCGTCGTCAGCGGCGGCAGTTCACAAGGGAAAAAAGACGCGACTGCGAAAGTCATTGGCAATCTTGCCTCCAGTGGAGTCCTCACGCACGGAATTGCGATCAAGCCGGGCAAGCCGACCATTTTGGGTTTTGACGAGCCGACTCGCTGTGCATTGATCGGACTGCCGGGGCATCCGGTCGCTGCGTCGCTCTTGTTTGATCTGCTTGCAGGTCGGCTTTGGAAACAGCTCAGCGAAGAAGAAAGATCCGGAAAGCCGAGATTCCTCTACGGAACCCTCGCTGCAAACCTGCCGGCATCACCCGGACGGGAAACTTTGCAGCTGGTACGTGTGCTTGAAAAAGCTGCAGGCGAAACAGGGTGCGCAGAAAATGCGGAGAGCGTGAGCGGCGGAAAGACACTTCTCGTGGTGCCGATCCTCGGGAAATCGGGACTTATCCGCACCCTATCAGAGGCGGACGGTTACCTTGTGATGGAGCGCAATGAGGAGGGGCTGCAGCAGGGATCGACCGTCAAAGTGCAGCTGTTTTAATGATAGGAAGCGAGGAAGATGAAACGTAATTTATACTTAAAGACCACACCGGTGGCAGAGAGTGTCGAACGATACATGCAGGCGCTGCGCGCGGCAGGAATCCTTACTCCGAAAACAGAGCGCGTAAACGTCTATGACAGTCTGGGTAGAGTGACCGCATCTCCCGTGTTTGCCAAATGTTGCTCTCCGCTTTTTAACGCGGCGGCAATGGACGGCATTGCCGTGATCGCCGCGCGAACTGCGTCCGCGTCTGAAAGAAATCCGCAGCGGCTGAAACGCGGCGTGGATTACCGGATCGTCGATACCGGAGATCCGATCAAAGCGCCTTATGACGCAGTGATCATGGCAGAGGATCTCATTGAGATCGATGAAGAGACAGTCGAGATCACAGCTTCCGCAGCCGGCTGGCAGCATGTGCGCCCTCTGGGCGAGGACATCGTTGCGGGAGAAATGCTCCTGCCGACCAACCATGTGATCCGACCTGTGGACATTGGAGTCCTGCTTGCAGGCGGAATTCTGGAAGCGGATGTCTTCGCGCGGCCGCGGGTCGGTATCATCCCAACGGGAAGCGAGATCATTCCGCCGCACGCGACGCCGCGGGAAGGAGAGATCATCGATTCCAACACCGGGATGTTTGCCGCCATGGTGACAGAAGAAGGCGGCATACCGACGCGGCAGGCGATCGTGGCGGATGAGTATGACAGGATCAAAGACGCGATCCGCGACACGCTGCAGGATCAGGATCTGGTGATCATCAATGCCGGATCTAGCGCAGGGACGGAGGATTATACGGTACATGTGCTGCGGGAGATTGGACAGGTCATCATTCACGGCGTTGCCATGAAACCGGGGAAACCAGTCATTCTGGCGATCGTCGACGGAAAAAGCGTGATCGGTCTGCCAGGATATCCGGTCAGTGCGTATCTGGCATTTCGAAAATTCGTCTCCCCCGTGCTGGCAGCATTATCCGGAAGAAGGCAAAAGGACAGCGCGGAAAAGGTTAAGGCGGTGCTTTCCAAACGAATGGTGTCATCCTTGAAGCATGAGGAATATGTGCGCGTCCGTGTGGGCAAGGTCAGAGGGCGTTTTGTCTGCGCGCCTCTGGCCAGAGGCGCGGGCGCCGCAATGAGTCTGGTGCGCGCGGATGGATTTTGCCTTATTCCACAAAACCGAGAAGGCTATGAGGCAGGTGAAATCGTAGAGGTGGAACTGTACAAGGATCGGGAAACGCTTGCGAATACCTTGGTATCGGTCGGGAGTCACGATCTGATCATCGATTTGATCGGGGATCGAATGGCGGCCTGCTATCCGGGAATGGGCTTGTCCGGAACCCATATCGGTAGCATGGGCGGTCTGATGGCATTAAAACGCGGAGAAACGACACTGGCGCCGACGCATCTTTTGGACGAAGAAACCGGCGAATATAATGTTTCTTACCTAAAAAAGCTTTTTGCCGATGAGCCGATCAGTCTGATTAAAGGCGTACAAAGAATCCAGGGGATCATGGTGAAAAAAGGAAATCCATTGGGGATCACCGGCATAGAAGACCTGCCAAGGGTTCGCTATATCAATCGTCAACGCGGTGCCGGCACCCGCGTGCTGCTGGACTATAAACTAAAGCAGATGGGTATATCGCCCCGCAGCATCTGCGGCTATGACAAAGAAGCCGCAACGCACATGGCGGTTGCGGCACTTGTTGCGTCGGAAGAAGCGGACGCGGGTATGGGTATTCGGTCGGCTGCGGAAGCGCTTGGTCTGGATTTTATCGAAGTCGGTGTGGAAGACTATGACTTTGCGATTCGCACACAGGATCTGCAGCTTCCGCAGGTCGAAGCGTTCCTGGAGATCCTGCGCAGCGCGGAATTTCAAGAAAAGCTGAAAGAGATCGGCGGCTACGGAACTGCGCATACCGGGGAGATCAAATCGTTTTTCCCTGGCAGTAACGAAGCGCCTTCTTGAATTCCTCGTATCCCCAATAAACCGGCGTCGGGTAGATCGGGTTGCCTTCCTTCATTGCCCAGCGGATGATCTGATCTTCATCTTTTTCAGGGATTGGATCGATATACTTCGGAATGTCCATTTTTTCCTTTAACTCCTCGATCCAGCAGATGAATTTTTCGGCTTTTTCCGCATCATCCTTTCCGGTCATGCCGCAGACCTCTGCCAGACGTGCTAGCCGCTCATGGGCAGCAGAACCGAACAGTCGCATCACATGCGGCAGATTGATCGACATCGCAAGTCCGTGAGGTGTTCCGTAAAGACCGCCGAGGGTGTGACCGATGGCATGCACATAACCGACGCAGCCGCGGGTAAAAGCGCGTCCTGCGTAGAAAGCCGCTTTCTGCATGTTCTGACGTGCTTCCAGATCGGTTCCGTCCAAATAGGCTTTATAGAGATTATGGTAAATCAGGCGAACCGCATCCTCGGCCAGTTTGTTTTCCAATTTCGAATTATAGGTATGGTTGGTATAGGCTTCGACCGCATGACACAGCGCGTCCATACCCGTTGTGGAGGTGACCTTCGGGGGAAGCCCCACGGTCAGCAGCGGATCCAGGACTGCAAATTTCGGCATCAGGCAAGTATCCTGAATGGCGGCTTTATGACTAGTTGCGGAATCCGTGATGACAGCCGCCAGCGTTGTTTCCGATCCGGTTCCCGCAGTCGTAGGAACTGCGTAAAACATCGGAAGTTTGTGCAGGACTTTAAAGGTACCCTGAAGCTGCGCGACCGTCTTATTCGGTCGGGCAAGGCGCGCGCCGATGCCTTTTGCGCAGTCCATCGGCGATCCTCCGCCGAAAGCGATCATGCATTCGCAGCCTGAGGCCTTGTATAGCGCGACGCCGTTGTTGACATGGATATCGGTCGGATTCGGTTCTGCTTTATCATAGATGGTATACTCGATGCCTTCCGTGTCCATGGCCGCAAGCAGACCGTCCAGCGCGCCGAGACTCATCAGAACCGCGTCTGTAACAACCAGAACCTTACGGAAACCATCTTTTTTGATCTTGGCTGGCAGCTTTTTGATACAGTCCGGACCTTCCAGTGTTTCCGGCATGCGCCAAGGCAGAACAGCCATGCCGACCTTAAAACAAGCTTGAAATATGCGTGCATAGATCTTTCCCATAATACGACTCCTTTTCTGATACATCTTTTTTTATGATTTGTCTGCCTGGAAAGAAACGGCATCGATCGGACAAACATGGCCGCAGATGCGGCAGTCGATACAGTCCTTTTCTTTTCCTTCTTTCATGCGGGCGATCGTGTGGATATCGCCGTGAAATTTTGGAGGCTCCACCTCAAGACAGTTTTGGGGGCAGTTTTCCACGCAAAGACTGCAGCCGGCGCAGAGCGCTGCATCGATCTGTGGCTGCTTCCATTCGGACTTCGGAATCTTCTTTGTTTTTTTTCCGTCATCATCGCAAATGCAGCTCTTCGCACAGACCTTGCCGCAGACGCCGCAGCTGATGCAAAGTGACGGATCGATATGGTGACGTTCCTTCCGTGTGCCGGAGATCGCGCCGACCGGACAGTACTTTGCACAGAGTGTGCAGCCAATGCATTGTTCTGAAATATAATACGCCATGACATTCCTCTCTTTCTCAGCCGCCGCCGGACGGTGCCATCAAAACCAGCTCATCACCGTCTTTCAGAGCGGAAGAAAGCTTGCTTTGCTTTCCGTTCACCATGAAGACACATCTTTTGAAGTCTTTCTCGGCCCAACCGGTAGCACGTGCGACAATTTCACAGGCCTCTTTCACAGAAGCAACGTATGCCTCCATTTCTTTAAACCCTGTTTTGAGACGCAGAGAGCCGAACAGTTTTATGGTAACCATGCTATCACCTCTCATCCAGATTGAGTTTTTTTAACGTCCGCGAAGTTGGGATACCGTTTTGATCCCAGCCGCGCGCATGATAATAGACCTTTTTCATTCGTTTCAACGGAACCTTTGTCGTTTCATCCTGCGGATCCTGCGGTACATCGGTAAGTCTGGACGGCAGGGCGTCGTCTTTCGCGGTAATGCCGAAGCGGGTATTGATATAGCGCTCGAGTGTATAACCACGTTTTCCGGTCTTTAGGAAAGACCCGAAAGTCACCGGCATTCCGGTGACCAGATGCAGTGCCTTTGACTGATTGAAAATGACCGGAAGGTGGAAGCAGATCACCCGCGGAAAAAGATTTAAAAGTCGGAGTATACCGCCGATATATGGAACCGCGGCACAGAAGAGCCGGGTATACCAACTCTGCGGGTTGCTGATCAGTGGAGGCGGAAAAAAGGCATAGGTTGTAAACAAACATTGCCCACAGGAAGATACCGCTTCCATCAGATCTTGAAAGATTACCGTAAAATCCGGTTTTGCATGCGGTGTTTGTGGATCTACGTTCAGAGCCAGGCCTTCTACGATGATCATATAGCCTCCGTTCAAATGGCAGCCGCCTCGATTCGAGATCGCATAGCCAAGCCCGAGACCGACCGAACGGCGAGGCTCGTAAGCCGCGAGTTCCATTCCTTTCGCATGATTCGCGAACTCCTTGCCGCCGTACTTTTCGGAACACCAACGCGAGCCGTTCGCAAGTTCATTTCCAATGCCGCGGCGGTAGGCGATATCCTCCCAAAGCGCAGAGATACCGTCGATGGAACCAAAGCTGAGACCGTTGTCCCACAGCCCTTTTTCATTGGCTTCCATCGCATAGCCGAGCGTGTTGGCGGCGGAAATCGTGTCCATGCCTAACTCATCAAGCTCATAATTCCATTTGAGAATGGATGGAAGATCCTTATTGAGAATCCCGCCACCTAAAAGACCGAGGGTTTCCAGTTCGGGACCTTTCACTGCTTTGCCGTCCACTTCCACGGTACGGGCGCATTTGATCGGACAGCTCAGGCAGCCTTTATTCACAATGTTGTATTTTTCGGCCAGAGTTTCGCCGCTGACCATATCAAAGTCATCGAATTGACCGTAATTATAGTTTTTAGTAGAAAGCTGACCTCGCATCTGCATGGTGGACACCAATCCCGCGGTTCCCATCCGCGGAAGCTGATCTCCGGTAAGCGGATGCTTGCGGAGATAACGAAACCATGCCTTGTTTAATCTGGAAAGCTTTTTGGCATTTTTGACCGTTACGGTATGATTACCGGAGACCGTAACGGCTTTTAGATTTTTCCATCCCATGACGCAGCCGGTGCCCCCGCGTCCGGCCAAACGTTCGTTGCTGACGATCGAAGCGTAGGATACCAGATTTTCGCCGGCTGGACCGATTACGATCTTTCCATTTTTGACCGGCTTTCCGTTTCCGGTGGTCTGCTTCAGCTTTTCATCCAGAAGCGTTTGTGCGTTTCCTGTCAACGTTCCCCAAAGATCTTCCGCATCATGGAGAGTAAAGGTTTCGTTCTGGATTTCGAGCCATACCGGAGACGGACTTTTTCCCTTGATGATCAATGCATCAAGACCGGCTTTTTTGAGATAGTATCCGAAGTTTCCGCCGCAATTGGAGGATGTCAGGATACCGGTCAGTGGAGAAAGGGTGGAAATGTTGAAACGACTGGAGCTTGGGGTTCCGGAGCCGGTAAACGGACCAGTCGTGATGACCAGCATATTCTCTTCCGAAAGCGGTGTGACAGAGGGCGTCAAACAATCTCCCAGGATTTTCGCTGCCATCGTTTTTCCGCCAAGAAAAAGACGCCTTTCCCGATCAGTCCAGGGGTATTCCTTTGCCTGACCGGTGGTCAGATCGATCAGCATGACTTTTCCCATGTATCCACCGTAATTGGTTGCCATAGAGCACCTCCTTATGGGTTCGCGCGTGCGCATATGCTTACATGTATACTAATAAGAATATTTTACCACTTTTGCACAAGTGTTACTATATTCCGCTGTCATGTATCATGTATACATTTTTGCGCAGATTTGTGCAGAAAAACAAAAACGAGCAGATGTCGAACGAGCTTGTGCCGCATATACTGAAATGCAGGAGGTGCGATATGGCAGAGTATCTTGTGAACGGTTACGCGTATCCGGCGATCAGCGAGGCAACGCTCGCCTGGTGGCTGCCGCGGCTTACGTGGCTGTCGGCATTCAGCTACGGTTTTACGGAGGACGGTGATCTGATAGATCTGGAAGACGCGGATCTGGTGACGGCGGCGAACGCGGCCGGGGTGCGGCCGATGATGGTTCTGACGCCGCTGGATGCGGAAGGAAATTTTAATGACAATATCGCGGCGGCGGCTTTTGAGGATCCCGCGGCGCAGGCCAATCTGATCAACAACATCGAAGCGAATCTGCGCACAAAAGATATGGGCGGCGTGGACTTCGATTTTGAATACATTCCGCGGGCGTACGCAACGGATTACGTTGATCTGGTCGCGAGGACACAGGCACGGCTTTCGCCGCAGGGCTTGCTGACGACGGTAGCGCTGGCGCCCAAGGTGCGGGCCGATCAGCCTGGGGTACTGTACGAGGGACACGACTACGCGGGAATGGGGCGCGCGGCAGATTACTGTTTGCTGATGACTTATGAATGGGGTTACACCTACGGGGAACCGATGGCGGTATCGCCGATCAACAACGTGCGGCGTGTGCTGGAATACGGTCTGACCGAGATCCCGGCAGAGAAGATCCTCATGGGCATGAGCAATTACGGTTACGACTGGGCGCTGCCGTTTGTGCGGGGCGAATCGAAAGCCGAGAAGGTGACCAATTATCAGGCGCAGGCGCGGGCGGAATATTACGGCGTGCCGGTCGAATGGGATGAAACTGCGCAGGCACCGTTTTACACCTATACGAGCTCGGCGGGAATCGAGCATATTGTCTGGTTTGAAAATGAACAGAGCTGGCAGACGCGGCTGGCGCTGGTCACGGAATACGGGCTCGCGGGCGTGAGCATCTGGAACATCATGCATATCTTTTACGGGGGACTGTAGAAAAGCGCGGATGCATCCTGCGTCGTTTACCGGGATCCGCACATCCGGCCGGATAAATCCTTTACAAATCCGCAAAATCTTAGTAAAATGATAAGATAGGCATCAGACAAGGGAGACAGAGTAACGGTGGAGAGCAGGACAGACGAATTTAAGAAGCACCTGATGAATTTAGAACGCGCGCCCAGTACCATTGAAAGCTACACCGCGGCGGTAAAAGCCTTTTTCGGGAAATATGAGGAACTGACCAAAGAAAACATGATCGACTTCAAACAGTGGCAGATGGGATTGTATAAACCGAAAACGGCAGCTCTCCGGTGTGTGGCTATGAATGTCTACTGTGATTTTGTCGGGCGTGCGGACTGTAAAGTGAAGGGCATCAAACTGCCGAAACGGACATCGGTGGAAAACGTCATCACCTTGCGGGAATACAAATATTTTCTGGAACGTCTGGCAGAAGAACGTAAATGGAAAGTCTACTATATGGTCAAATTTCTGGCGGCGACCGGATGCCGGGCGTCGGAGCTGACCAAGCTGGAAAAGAGCTGTCTGGAAAGCGGCGAGTTTACCCTATGGACCAAAGGAAAGATCCGCCGGATCCTGATTCCCAAAAATCTGATCAAGGAGAGCAAAGACTATTTCGAAACTGTCGATTCGGTGTACTTGTTCCCAAATAAGTACGGCGAGCAGCTCTCGACCGGCGGTATCGGCTGCCAGATCAAAAAATACGGACGCAAATACGGCATCCGGGAGGAAGTGCTGCATCCGCACGCCTTTCGGCATCTGTTCGCGATCCTGTTCTTGAAACAGAACAAGAATATCGCGCTTCTTTCGGATATCCTAGGACACGAGAGCCTCAATACGACCGCGATCTATCTCCGCCTGAGCGCGGCGGAGCAGAAAAAGCAGATCGATCGGACGGTAAATTGGTAGGCGGACGAAGGAAAGCGAGAGAAAGACGCAGAAGAAAAAAGACAGAAAACAACAGAGGAGGTATCCCGAAATGATCCAAATTCACGAAGAAAAATGTATCCGCTGTCTGCGCTGCGCGGACAAATGCGTTTGTAGCGCCATCGAGGTGCAAGACGGCAGGCCGGTGATCAACCGCGCGAAAGGCTGCATCAAATGCATGCATTGCGCGATCGCCTGTCCGGAGAACGCCATCACTTACGGCGATCAGCCGGCGATCCTCAGCGAAGAGATGCCGGTTCTGGAAGACACGTTTTCGGCAGACCTGGAGAATTTCCTTTTGACGAAACGTTCCTACCGCAATTTCAAGCCGGAGCCCGTACCGATGACGGAGATCGAAAGCGCGCTGAACGTGGCGGCATGGGCGCCGAGCGCCAAAAATCAGCACCCGACGAAATATTATGTCGTGAACGGCAAAGCAATCATCGATGAAATGATGGAGATCATCGTGGAGCATCTCAAGGAAACCGGAGATTGTCCGGAGATCCTGGACGGACTGGAAAGCGGCTGGAATAAGGTGTTCGGCAAAGCGCAGAGCGTGATTATCGCTTATGCCAGAAACAACGCGAGTCGCCCGGTGGAGGACACCGTTATCGCGCTGACCTATGCGGAAATGGCTCTGCAGGCGCGCGGCATCGGAACCTGCTGGTCGGGCTATCTGCAGAGATTCCTGAATAACTGCGAAAAACTGGCGGCGATGTTCCCGCTGCCGGACAACAATGGCTTTTACGGCTGCATGCTGCTGGGCTATCCGACGGAAGAATATTTTTACATTCCGCGGCGTCTGAAGTTGGCAGATATCAAAGAGGTAAAATAAAGGGGCGTGCCGGGCGGTACGGAAGTACGAAAGGATGAGAGATGGGAGAAAAACCGGATAAGAATTTCAGAAATTGTTTGATCTTGGTGATCGTGGGGGTGACACTGTTTGCGGCACTGCAGCATCTTAATCTGGTCATGGGAGCGCTGGAAACGATGATTGGTCTGGTCATGCCGTTAATCGCGGGTGGAATCATTGCGTTTATCTTGAACGTTCCGATGAACTTCTTCGAGAAAAAGATCGAGTGGCTGAACGGGCGCCATGCATGGAGGCTTTTGCTGCGCATGAAAAGCGCACTGAGTCTGGTCGTGACTCTGGTTCTAGTCGTGCTGGCGGTCTTCTTTGTCGGAAAGGTCATTTTTCCGAACATGGTGGAATCTGTAAAGAGCATTGCAACCATTGTCAGCGAAAATTATCCATCGTGGATCACAACGGCGGAAAGCTATGGAATCGACATGAGCGGTGTAAAAAAATGGGTGATGAATTTCGACTGGGATACGCTGCTGCAGCAGATCCGGGATAACAGCGGTGAGATCTTATCGACAGCCGGGCAGGCGGCAAACAGCGTTTTCGGCGTCGTAGCCAACCTCGGCTTTGGGCTGATCTTTGCGATTTATATTTTGCTGAACAAGTGCAAGTTGGGCAGACAGGCAAGACAGTTGGCCTATGCGTATCTTAAGAAACCGTGGGCAGATGAGGTCTGCGACATCGCGAGTCTGTCCTATAAGACGTTCGCGGGTTTCCTGTCCGGACAATGTTTGGAAGCCGTGATCCTCGGCATGATGTTTTTCCTTACGCTGCTGATCGGCGGGTTCCCTTATGCCGGTAGCATTGCGGTGATCATCGGCTGCATGTCGATTATTCCGCTTGTCGGCGCATTTATCGGCATGATGTTCGGCTTCCTGCTGATCGCGGTCACCAGTCTGGAAAAAGCACTCTGGTTTCTGGTGGTATTTTTCGTCATCCAGCAGATCGAAGGACATATCGTCTATCCGAAGGTGGTGGGAACTTCCGTGGGACTGCCCGCGCTCTGGACCTTGCTGGCGGTGGTTGTTGGAGGCAAAGTGTCCGGTATTTTTGGCATTATTCTGTTCATCCCGCTGTTTTCCGTCATCTATGCACTGGTGCGCAGAAGCGTCTACAGCCGACTGAAAAAGAAGAACCTTTCGATCGAGTAAAAACCGCAGAAAACTTAAAATACTTAAAAATCTTGCAAAGTTTTTGTTGCATTTTCGAAGGATCTGTTGTATAATTATGATTGTTCCGCCGAGGAACGGAACAATCACATATGCGGTCATGGCGGAATTGGCAGACGCGCACGGTTCAGGTCCGTGTGGGAGACCATGGGGGTTCGAATCCCTTTGACCGCACCAAGTAATGCGTCCATTTAGGATGCATAGTTGTGAAGCCCAGTCTATGACTGGGTTTCAGCGTTTTTTGACAGCAAAAAAGCGCGTAAATCATTGTACCGACTTAGGGATGCAAAACGGGTTTTCTTGCAAATTTCGAGATTTGAACCCCCACGAAATCGGGGCGGGCGAGAAGCGGAAAGAAAACCGAGTGAAAAAAGTAAATATTTTTGAGAAGAAGCAGATAGAAAAGTAACATTTTTATCTGTTTTTTTTATGCCATTTTACAGATGTAAAAATGTAAAAACGGAGCAGCAAGCAAACGACAGAGAAAGCAGGTGAGAACATGATAGAAAAAGAAAAGCAAAAGGCAGGCACCGATATGGAAGGCGTGCGACTGGTGGTGAAGGGGCTGCTGAGCAGCGAGATACACGATACCGAGTATGCCCCGCTCATCATCATCTTGACATAGGACCAGAGGAAGCCTATGAAAACTACGATGCATCGAAAAAGGAAATCTATACCGAGGAAACCCTGCAGCGGGTCTGCCTTGGCCTTCACTCGATGTGCGTGGGTGCGGAAAGCTGCTTCTTTAACAGCCATACAAACATCAAAGCCGATGACTTTTTGTGCTTTGGCGTAAAAGGTCTGATGGATACGAACAAGAAGCTGAAGGACGCGATGCTGTTTAACATTTTATCATATATGTCCAATCTCTTACTATCCAGAGGAAACACGCTGGCCGCGATCGATGAGCTCTATCTGTTTTTATCAAACATGACAGCGATTGAGTATATCCGAAACGGCATGAAGCGTGACCGAAAAAAAGATTCCTCGATTGCGATTGCCAGTCAAAATGTCGAGGACTTTCTCATTCCTGCGGTCAAGGAATACACCAAGCCGCTCTTTTCGATTCCGACCCATCAGTTCCTGTTTCATGCCGGGCAGATCAACGCAAAAGAATATATGGATGCGCTGGTTGAAGAAATCCGAAAGGTATTCGGCATTTCGGTTTCGGACGATGCCCTGAAGGCACTTCTCAGCGCTGCAAGCGCGGATGTTAGCAACCTCAGCGGCTATGAAAACCCAAAGACGAAAAATGCGCATGACCTTGCGCTCTTTGCAAAACGCGCAAAACGGTCGGCTGGGGCTATGTCTGGGGAACTTACGGCGAAGTCCTGACAGCAAGAACCTTTCAGCAGAAGCTAAGGCAGTACCCTGCCGAAATCGGCGCGGAAAAGAAATTCATCAGCGAACATTACCTTGGAAAACGCACGGCAGACTGCGTCGGCCTCATCAAAGGTTATCTGTGGCTGAATCCGGAAACGAAAAGAATCGAGTACGGACGCGGCGGACATGCCGATGTCGGTGCAGACGGAATGTTTGAGAAGGCAAAAGAAAAAGGAACAATTTCTTCGATGCCAAAGATCCCCGGCATTACGGTTTTGCAAAAAGGACATATCGGCATCTATGTCGGAGACGGCAAGGTGATCGAAGCTGCCAATACGCACGCCGGTATTTTGGAGACAAAACTTTCTGCAGGGAGATGGACGCACTGGCTGAAAGTGCCGGGCATCAGGTATGAGTAATATGAATATATTTTGCCAAATTATTGACAAAGAAAAATTATTATGATATTCTGGAAAAAAGTGCACAAGCAGATAAACGAAAGGAGTCGCCATGAAGAAGGGAAACTGCAGAGTACTGGTACTCCCGTGGAAAGTCCACAACGCTTGGCATCGTAAGTTAAAACTTATTTCATAAACGCACGAAGGCAGTATTTCTTGTTAATACATTAGCTTCGTGCGTTTTTTATCGTTTTGATTAGTATATGATGAAACAGGAAATGCAAGAACTTGACAAGTATGCTCTACTAAGAACTCATTTTCGGTTTTTGAAAGAAAGGAAGGGGAAGTTATGTTAAGAAAGCTTACATCATTATTGCTGATAATGCTTATGATTTTTAGTACGGCAACCCTTGCAGATGCGAATACATTTCTTGAAAATCTCAATGTAGAAACAAATCAAAAAATTGTAAATGTAATTACACAGCTGGATAGTGCAAAAGAACTTTCATCGGTGAAAAAAGTTCATGATTTTGACGGAAATGAATATACGGTGGTTGAATGTGCACCGGAAGGCTATCTTATTTATAACACAGAGACCCAAATCATCATGGAATATTCGCTCGAAGGACAATCTCCATACCATAACTGTGAAGGTGACTTAAGATATTGTGGACCATCAAGATATTACTATGCAGCGCCAAATCAAGAATATAAGCACACAATCCTTGGATATGAACTAAGCAGCGAAGCTGTTTTGACAGCGAAAGATATATCAAAGAATGCACAAAGAGTGTTTGCTACAGCAAATACGAAGACAGACAATGCTGCATGTATGCGAATGGACAATCCAAATTCAATTCAAGCAACGACAACCTATATCGGAAATAATAAAAGTTTCTTTACGAACTTAAATGACAAGAATAAGGTAGGTTATTATGTTCCTCCTAATACCAATGGAATATGTGGGTATATCGCTTCGGGGATTGTTCTATTATATTATGATTATTGTCTAAATAAGAACTACATTAATAGTGATTTCTTGAACAGTGCGGGTAATGCTTTTAAGGACAATTCCTTTACAAGACATTTGTATGAAGACATAGGTGTAAGCGGATTAGGTTACTCCAGTGCGACCAATGCAAGTCAAATCGCTCAGATCATGAAGACATACCTATCGGTTGATAAAGGAATTTCCGTAACGACATGGGTTGGATGGATGCCGTCCGTATCGGATATTATATATCAATTACAAAATCGGCAGATACCGGTTGTTTATGTGGATCGATTTTATGATCCAAGAAAGACCGATAACAGTACGGTAGATCACGATATTGTTGTATATGGATATGATACAAATAATAACTTGCATACCCATTTCGGTTGGGTAGGCTCCCAGTATACAGATGTTGTCTGCTCAAGTCCTGCGAGTGCAGCATTTGTATCATCAGCATGTGCGATCACCTATTACTGATTATGAAAAAAATAGTAAGCGTGATTCTGCTGTTGCTCATTCTTGCAGGCATATTTCTGTTTATCAGGGAAAATTCACACTCGCGGGGCTATGGAAAAAGGGAAACGATGTCATATACATCATTCCCGGATGGATATAGCTTGGAGATACCGATTTCCGGGTACGAAATGTACGGTCCGTCCTATCTGTATTTTGGTACAGATCTAAAGACATCGGAGATCCTGAGTCGCATAAGGGAAAGCTTGGATATTAAAAGAATGGAAATGGATGAGCAAAAGGGATATATGCTTGTGAATCAGGAGAACAAAACATCGTTCTTTTCACTTTATGCGCGCGATGAGCCGTTTGACAACAAAACAAGAAACTCTTTTTTAATCTATAATGGTGCAGTTGCCTTATATACCAAGGACTATGATGAATATTTAGGCAGTGTTCTGTTTCCTGACATTGCGCTTGCAAGCACTCCGAAGGAACTTTTAGAGGGGAGCAGTGTGTCATTAGAAATTGGTCAAAGATATTTGCTGCGGGATTCTTCCTATACGCTCGATTGGTTTCAAAAAATGTATGAGTCGATGGATCTTTATAAGATGAAAATAACGCAGGATGAAATACAGTTTGAACCTTTGGCAGGGGAATGGGAAGATGACACCGTTTATAAAGGCAGGTGGTCGATGAAAATTACAGATGGCCATATCGTTTTTGAGGCAAAAAAATAGAAATAAAGCAAATAAAAAAACGATAAGAAACTTAGGCAAAAGGCACAAGAAGTTATCAAGCACTTCCTGTGCTTTTTGCTTTTTTGAAAGCAGGAAAGGAGAAGTTTATGGAGCTAAACACAACGCTGTTTCGCAAGGAGCCTCGTTTTGACACGAGGCTGTGCAAAGTGGAAAAAATCTTAGAGCTAAGCGGAAGCGACTTTGTATATCTAAAAGAAAATCTTCTGGAGGAGTACGAATTTTTGATTCGCTATCGTGATTTGATGGGGCTTGATCAAGACGGCATCGCGCACTGCCTGATGATGCTGGGCGATGGTTATGAGGATGCCATTCTCATTGAAGCAGAGGCGCAAGCTACGCAAGGTATGCAGCTTTTCTGCCGCTGGTTCGCGCAACTGTCGAGGCGCAGGAAGAACTTCCGATCGAGCGGAATGAGCCGGCAGCGGAAAACGAGATGATTTTGGGAGGCCTCAAATGAAGAAAGTGAATATCAGTATCGCATACGAAGAAGAAAAGTATGCGGCGCTAACGATGTACCTTTTGCAAAAGGGGATGAACTTGGAAACAGAGCTGCCCGCAGCCCTTGACAGTCTTTATGCAAAGCAGGTGCCGCCTGCGGTTCGAGACTTTGTGTCTCAGCGGATTTCTTCCGAGCAGAAAAAAGAAAAAAAGAAACAGGATAAGCAAAGGACTGATTCTGTTTGAGAAGCCAGAGATTCGGCATTGAAATGGAAATGACGGGAATTACGTCCGCGCAGGAGATGAGCCCCGGTATGCAGCAAAGGAAGAATTCGCACGGGTTGCAGACTCATGGATTTGTGCGCACGCTTTGGCACATAAGTATGTAGTCGTTACAGAAGAGACTTACGACCCGAATAGCAAAAAAAGAGTAAAAATTCCAAATATCTGCGAGGACTATGAAATCGAATATATTGATATGATCCGGTTTTTCCGAGACATGGAAGTGAAAATCCTTTAACTTATTCAAGAGAAACATGAGATGTGAGTTCAACTCCCTGTTTAAAAGGCAGGGATGTCAAGCAGGCATTCTAAACGGACGATATACATAAAGCAAAAAGACACTCGTTTGCGTGTCTTTTTGCTTTGGTGAAACGTTATGGGCAAAAACACCATTTCCGCTTCTTCCTTGCTTTTCTGCGGATATTTGGATATAATGGAAACAATAAAACAGGATTCGTGCGAAGGAGAGCATCATGCCAAAACCGAAATGGAATTTGAATACCATTTACATATCCGAACGGCTGCAGGAGAGTCTGCGACCGATTTCCCGCTGCCGGTTGACGACGGTGGTGGCGCCGATGGGCTACGGCAAAACAACGGCCGTGAACTGGTACTTGGAGGAACGCGCAAAAACAGAACCGCTGCGGGTCATCCGTATCAGCGGGTATTCCGATAATCTCGCGATCTTCTGGAAAAGTACGCAGGACGCTTTTTCGCGGGCAGGGTTTGACTTTTTGGTTGATTATGTCTGTCCAAGCGATGCCGCAGGCGGCGGATTGCTGATTGATACGATCTGCCATGAACTGGAAGGGAAAACCGCCTGCTATATTTTCATCGATGACTTTCATCTGCTGACAGACAGCCGCGCTTCCGGATTTCTCTGCAAACTGGCAAACCGCTTGCCCGGCAACGTGCATCTGCTCGTAGCCAGCCGCGATCGATTCCTGCCGGCCGCGGAGGCGGTCCGGCTGGGCGGCAAGGTTTATCAGATCGGAACCGAACAGCTGCGGCTGAACCATACCGAACTGGCTGTTTACGCGCATCGGTGCGGGACGGAGCTTTCGGACGAGCAAGTCGATTCGCTGCTTTATTCCAGCGAGGGTTGGTTTTCGGCGGTCTATCTGAACCTGCGAACGCTCTCTGAGAGCTGGACGCTGCCGGATCGGAATTCCGATATCTATACGATGTTTACGGCTGCCATGATCGACCCACTTTCGGAAAAACAGCGGGAATTTCTGGCAGTCATGGGGCTTGCGGATGAATTTACCGTGGAGATGGCGCGCTATGTGACGGAGAACGAAGAGACCGAGCAGCTGCTTTCCGTGCTGACCGCACAGAACGCGTTTGTAAAATGCCTGCCGGACGGCGTGACTTACCGTTTTCACCACATGATGAAAGCGTGCGCGGAGCGTACATTCCTGACGCTTGCGCCGGCGGAGCAGAAGAACTACCGGGAACGTTTCGGACTCTGGTACGAGGGCAAGAGGCAATATCTCCATGCGATGTCCGCTTACCGAAAAAGCGGGAATTATGACGCGCTGCTGCGCATTGTTCAAATGGACGCCGGCATCCTGCTTTCTTCCCTGAACCCGCAGAAGGTGCTCGACAGCATCGGCAAATGCCCGGAATCCGTACTAAAAGAGCATCCGCTGGCGATTCTGGTGCTGATGCGCAGCATGTTCAACTGGCGGCAAATCCCGAAGATGATGGAGATGAAGGGCTTGCTGATGGCTTCGATCGCGGAGCATCCGGAGCTGTCCGCGCAGGAGCGCGGCAATCTGCTGGGAGAATGTGATCTCATCCAGAGTTTTCTCTGCTATAATGATATCAGCGCGATGAGCCGTCTGCACCGCAGCGCCAGCAGTCAGATGTCCCGCCCCGCGATCAGTATCCACAAGAGCGGCGGTTGGACGTTCGGATCTCCGTCGGTGCTGATGATGTTTTACGGGGCGCCGGGCGAACTTGCCGGCGAGCTTGCTGAAATGGACGAGTGCATGCCGCATTATTACAAGATCACCGGCGGCCACGGACAGGGCGCGGAAAAGATCATGCATGCAGAAGCGGCGTTCATGCAAGGCCGGTTTACAGACGCGCACATAGAATTGGAAAGCGCTTACGCGCAGATCGAAGGAAACGGACAGGAAAATATGGCGCTTTGCTGCGACTTTCTGGCGCGGCGGCTTTCGCTGTGCGCGGATATCGAACCCCGCGCTACCTTTGAACAGAGCTACGCAGCGCTGTTGCGGCATCACAATGTAGCCTGGATCAATATCTGGAACGCTACCAGCGCCTACTATCACGCGCTGACAGGGCAAACGGATCGGATCCCGCCGATCTTTGCGGAACACCGGCTTTCTGCGATCCATCTTCTCGCGCCGGGCAAACCGATGACGGAGATGATCGAAAATCAGGTATACCTCGCACAGGGCGCTTACGCCAAGGTGATCGGCCGCAGCGAGGGGCAGCTGGCTGTGTGCAGCGGAATGCACTACGCATTAGTGGCGCTGCATGTCCGGATCCAGACAGCCGCAGCTTATGAAATGCTGGGCAAACACGAGGAGGCCAGAGCGTGGCTTGCGCAGGCGCTTTCGGACGCGGAGCCGGACGGCTTTGTGATGCCTTTCGTGGAGAACTACCGTTATCTGCAGCCGCTCCTATCCGAACAGCTGCAGGGAGACCTGATCGCGCGGATCCGGGAGCTGGGTGAAGCGCGAGCGCAAAGGCAGACCGGAGCCGCGCGGTCAGAGGCGTTTGCTGCCTTGACGGAGCGGGAATACCGGATCGTCTGCCTGATGGCGCAGCGGCTGTCGAACCGGGAGGTCGCGGAGAAACTGTTTCTTTCCGAGGGCAGCGTAAAGCAGTATGTGAAACAGATCTACGCCAAGCTCCATATCGAAGGGGACACAAGGATCAAACGAAAGCGTCTTTCCGACCTGCTGGAGGCAAATACTTAACCATTGGTGAGTAATTTTTTTATAAAAGTCACGGTACAATATCGGTACTGTGACTTTTTGGTATGCACACAGTTGTTCATAGAAAGGTGGATTTTCGTTATGGAAGAAAAGCAGAACTTGACAAAGGAACAATTAGAGGCAGCACTCAGCAGCAGCCGCAGCAAAGCGACTGTTTTCAAGATCGTGACCTATGGCGGAGGACTTTCGGCGAGCCGTTGTCTAAAAACACCGAGAAGATTAAGAAACTGCCCAGTGAAAATATCGTCAGCAGTGTACTGAGCGAAGCATTGGATAATGTCGAGTACAACGCGTTTGGCCGGATCAGTGATAAAACGCTGGAAAGCGCTGGCATGGTATTTCCGTTTTCTCATGAGCGCATGCGCGGAAGAGACTATGTGAAAGGTACTTACAAAGGCTTGAATGTGGAACTGAGCGATGTAGAGCTCATGCGTGTGACCGATTATTATGACGAAGAACTCGGTTAGTGGAAGCAGACGGAAGAAAAGGTATTTCAGGGACAATGGCTCGTGTGCGATTTTGGCAAGGAACTCGTCGGAGAGGTTCATCTTTCCGAGGGTGGGCGGAAACTGCGCAAACAGCACAAAAACGACAGCGTGGAGATGGAGAACGCCGCATTCAACGACCGTTTCCTCGTTACCGCGGAAAACGCGGAGGAAGCCTATTATGTCCTCACGCCGCACATGATGGAGTACATCCTCAGCATGGTCGGCAAGAGCGGCGGCGATGTCTATCTGTCATTCCTGCGCGGCGGCAAGCTGCATGTTGCGGTCCAGACCGGAAAGGACTTCTTCGAATTGGGCAAGAGCGCGGCAAAGGTGGATGAGCTGCGTCAAAAATTCCTGCGTGAACTCCACTGGTTCACCGACATCATCGATGAGCTTCGTGTAGAGGAAACACTCTATAAAAAGGAGAACAACGCATGACGCTGGGAACTGCAGGTGTACTGCTGCTGTTGGCAGTCGTGGGTATCTGGCTGAGCACTCGATACCTGCGCGCGAAATGGACGCTGCGGATCGTCTGCATCGCAGTTCTGTCCCTGCTTGCGCTGCTTTGCACCGTCTATATCGGCTTGACGCTGCTTTTCGTTGACGCGGTCCAAAACCAGCCGCCCGCAGCGTAAAACACATCAAAAACATGTATTTTCAAATTCGAGCAGAGGCCGCCGGTCGGTCCCTGCTCGAATGCTTTGCGGCTGATGCTTTTGCGGTATCCGGCGTATCTCCTTACTTGATTTCTATAAAAATACAATTTAGTAAAAATAATGAAAAATATCCATTGACGCAGCTCGAAAAAGGATGTAAAATAATACCAAAGAATAGCGCTATTCTCCTGTAACATTTTAGGAGGATTCAAAATGGGTAAATACAAATTTACAAACAAGCTGATGTTTGCGATCATTATGCGTGACCCTGTGGCATGCAAGAAATTCATCGAAATGATCTTCCCTAAGCGAAAAGTGGAAAAAATCTTTTTTGCGGAGGAAACAAATGCAGGTAAGCAGCCTGCAACAATGGGAGAAATCGCTGCGGAGGTGGAGAAAACGATCGTAACCGGATATGCTTCAAAATCCGTGCGTCTTGATGTACTTTTTAAAGGGGATGATACCGTTTACGACATTGAGATGCAAGTAGAACTGGAAGAAGCAATCGCAAAACGGAGTCGGTATTATCATATGGCAATCGCCAGAAACTTCTTAAAAAAAGGGGAAACCTATGACAAGCTCAAGACAGGATTCGTTATTTTTGTGTGTTGTTTTGACCCATTTAAGAGAAAAGAACCGATTTACCGATTTGAAATGTATGACAAAAACTTGCAGTTGCAATTAGGCGATGGGTCAAGTACAATTATCTTAAATACAAAGTGTCCAAAGGGAAAGATTCCTGAGACGTTTGCGGCTTTTTACAACTTTGTAAATACAGGGGAAGTAGATGAAAAAGACGAGTTTGTGAAGTATCTTGGTGAGCGAGTTGAAGAAGCCAATGAAGATGAGGAGGTTGACCGCATTATGACATTGGATGAAGAAATGAAACTGCAGTGGGAGAGGGCAATCGAAAAAGGGAAAGAGATGGGACTTGAACGGGGCAAAGAATTAGGCCTTGCGGAAGGAAAAGAATTAGGCCTTGCGGAAGGAAAAGAATTAGGCCTTGCGGAAGGAAAAGCACGTAAGCAGAGAGAAATCGCGCGAAACCTTAAGGTGTCCGGTATTTCTATCGATGTGATCGCAAAAAATACAGGATTGTCAGCCGCGGAAATTGAAGCTCTTTAAAAACGTTTAGGGCGAAAGCGAAAGGCTAAAAACGGAAGCGGCATGGATCAGCCGTCTCCGTTCTGCTGTATTTTACGGAAAGGGCAGCTGCGTGGATTATTCCGGAATCATAACCGGTTTGAAGATCAAACCGATCAGAGAACTCAGCAGTCAGAGAGGACGGCGCTGTTTTTGTGATGCGCGTTTATGAACGTGAAATAGCGGCCTATCGGATGCTTGCGGGAAACGTTTATCTGATTGACTTTGATGCAGCCATGCAGCTGTCTCCGGAAAAACAAAGCGACACGCGCCTGCTGGGGACCGTCATCTATGCGGCGCCTGAGCAGTTCGGCCTGACAAGGTCCGATGTGAGGACGATATCTTCGCAGTCGGGATTTCTCTCAACATCCTATTAACAGGCGTGCATCCGGCCGTCGAGCAGTACCGCAAAGGAGACTTGGCAGATATCATAACCAAATGTACGGAGATGAACCCCGCGCGCAGATCTATCTTGCCGAAAAAAAAGATCGGACTTTTTATATCCTATATCGCAATGATGCAAGGAAACTCGAACTGCCGATCTTGGACTTTTACCGAGAAAAAACCGGGGAAAACCTGAATGCCGAGACAGCTCAAAACGGTACGATCAAGATCGGTAATGTACGGGATTTCATATGGAAAGTGGAAATCGACGGCGGATTTGAGGGCGCTGCCAGAGTCGGCATTGCTTTTGACGGAGATCTTGTCGAATACAACTACAGCGACCGCGAAGACACCATCCGGGCCAAATTCTTGTGGATCTTGGATGAAACCTATGAAGAAGAGAACTTCCTTGCCGAGCACAACGGGGATCTGATCCCCTGCGAAGAAGATATTTCCGGGAAAAGATACAACAGCACGGGAGGATTGAGTGCATCGGATGCCGTACTGGGGACCAAGCAGGGCGAACTGTTCACCAAGCATATCAACCTGTCGCGCGCGCCAGGCGATGATGAGAACGCGTTTTATCTTGTGCATCCGGAGGGAACGGAGATCACAGAAGATTCCGAGCGGCTGCATGCGTTCGGTCAGGATACATCGGGATACGGCGGCGAGGGCGCGGGCGGTCGTTTCACAGAAAAGCTGGAAGAGGTCGCCGTACGGGAACGGTTATGATCGCAGGCCAGGAGCGGCAGGTTACCCGCGTCACACTCAAAAAATATCTCGGTCATCAAGAGATCCAAACCACGTTCGGACTCTTAGACGCAGGCAGCGGGAATACGGTTTCCGGCTTCGCGGGAGTACGGCTGGTAATGGGGATGAATCTCGTGATCGAGGCGGAAGGCGGCGATCTGCCGGATGCGGAAGCCGCCGGGATCAACAACCTGAGCTACCTCCGCGAAAAAGCATTGGGCTTTGAGCCGGAAACAAAGCCGCTCACGTTTGAGAAAAGCGCGGATGGGAAACGATACGAATCCTTCTTTCCGAACGCGTGCGCAGTCATCAGCGATGAAGGAGAGGAACGTCCTTTTGACATCAGCGTTTCCATGCGGAACGAGATCGTATTTCACCTGAAAAGAACCGGATCCTGAGGCAGGATAGTCCTTGCGCTGCCGGACCTCATAGGATATAATGATGACAACCGATGTGGAAGCAAACGACAACGCGGCATAAAGTACGCGGAATAGGGGGAAACAAACATGGGCGAAAAGTGGATTTGGATCGTTGCGATCGTTGTTTTTCTTTTGGATATCAGCGCGAATCTGACCAAAAGCCTAAGTGTAGGACTGAATCGAAAAGTGCACATTGTCTTCAGCGTGATCGGCGTTGCCCTGTGCCTCTTGATGCTGTTCGGATAAATAGAGCAATTCGCAGAAACGGAGAAAAGGCATGAGATCATTTGTGGGAACTCGGGTGCAAGTTCTGACGGCGGAAACCGAAAAGATCGGCATGGTCAGCAGCATACGCGGCGATAAGATCGTGATCAACATCGGAGCGACCGAAGTTGTGGAAGCGCCGCTGGACGACGCGGAGATTTCCGTTGCGCCGCCGGAGGAAGCGATCGACTTTATCATTGAGTGGTAATTTTACCTGCATGATACATAAAATTTACGGCAAGCCGAGAGAAAGCTGCCGTAATTTTTTTTGAAAACAGTGAGGGTTTTTGCAAAAATCTGCGACTAATCACCAGTACAAGATATTTTTTAATTACGGAGGAAAACGCAAATGAAAAAGTTTTTATGTTTCTTGCTTATGGTATGCCTGATCTTTAGCTTTGCGGCATGCAGTCCGAGCGAAGCGGCGCAGGATCCGGATACCGACAATCCGGCCGCAGGCGACAACTCCGCTGAAACCGTGAATCCGGGCGATGCGGACAGCACGAAGCAAGATACCGCGCAGGACGATCAACAGGATGATCAAGATGAAACAAAACCGGATGAAGACGCCGATACGCAGAATCCGAATGATACAAAAAAGGAAGATTCAAAAAAGGACAACACGAGTAAAAAACCGGCGGCGGACAAGCCGACATCTTCCAAGCCGGCCGAGGGTAAGCCGTCGACATCCAAACCGTCGACATCCAAACCGGCTTCCGACAAGCATGACAGCAGCAAAGTCGATACTCCGACATCTCCGCTGAATCTGCTGAACACGGTCTGGAAGAGCTACAAGAAAGCTGAGAAATTTCCGGCCGCGGGCGGAGATTTTTCCGAGGAAAACATGAAAGACGGCGCGCCGGGTAAGTTCAGTGTCAGCGACAGCGGAGCCCTCGCTTCTACCCTTGCGGTGCCGGAGGAGTACGCGTCACAGTTAAAAGAGGCTGCATCTCTGGTGCACATGATGAACCTTAACACCTTTACGGCGGGTGCATTTCAACTCAAAGACAGCAAGAATGCTGATGCCTTTGCGGCAGCTATGCAGAGCAGCCTTGAAAACCGGCGCTGGGTTTGCGGATTTCCGGATAAGTTCGTCATTTTGCAGATTGACGGCTATGTCGTCTCGGTGTTCGGTGCGAAGGATCTGGTTGATACGTTCAAAACAAAGACACTGAAAGCCTACAAGGACGCAAAAGTTTACTGCGAAAAGAACATCGAATAATGCGAAATATCCGGTCTTGCATCGCAGAACATTGCGAATTTCGCGAAAGATTGGATATTCTGCCGAAACAGCGAAAAGAGGAAAAAGGAATGAACAGGAAGAAACGGATAAAACGAGTGGCAGCAATGAGCCTTGCAGTACTGCTTGCGGTTTCTCTGCTGGCAGGATGCCGTTCATCCGGCATCAAGATCAAAAAAGATAAGAAGGGCTTTTATGATTACGACGGCTATATCATCAAGGCGGACTACCCGCTGGATGAGAAGTCGTTGAACCAGGCGGGCGAAAAGCTGCGGCATATCTATGACTTGTATCTGGACGGCAAGGACGTTAAGACTTACTTCGCGATCGTGCCGGACAAGAACGCCTGGGCCTATGAACCAGAGGGGCAGAATGTCATCAATTACAGTGAGTTGTACGCGTGCATGCAGGAGGAGACGAAGGACTTTGCCTCCTATATTGAACTCGACGACCTTTTGAGTATGGACTGCTATTATAAGACAGACGCGCACTGGCGGCAGGAAAAGATCGATCCGGTAGCGCAGCGGGTTGCGCAAGCGATGGGCTGCAAACTTACGGCGGACTATGATGAAGTCGTGGCGAACGCGCAATTTGTCGGAGCCTACGGACGTCAGAGCAATCTTACGATGGAGGCGGAAAAGTTGATCTATTTGACGAATGCGACGCTGGACGGCTGTATTGTGACTGACTATGAGACCGGAGATACGATTGCGATCTATGATACCGCGAAAGCCGCGAGTGAGGACGGTGAGGGCTATGACCTGTTTCTCTACGGCTCGAAGTCCCTGCTTACGATTGAGAACCCGGCGAGTACGACCGATAAGGAACTGGTGATCTTCCGTGATTCTTTCGGCAGCAGCCTTGCGCCATACTTTGCGGAGTGCTATCGCAAGATCACGCTGGTCGACACGCGCTATCTGGCAAGCGAACTGGTCGGCCGCTTCGTCGAATTTGACGATCAGGACGTTCTGTTCTTATACAGCACCCCAGTGCTCAACAACAGCGTGATCTTGAAATGAGAAAAAAGTTTAGCTTTACGGAATTTTCTCATTGCATTTTGTAAACGAATGTTGTATAATAAGGATTGTTCCGCGAGGAGCGGGACAATCTGATATGCGGTTGTGGCGGAATTGGCAGACGCGCAAGACTAAGGATCTTGTGTTCCCAAGACATGCAGGTTCGAGTCCTGTCAACCGCACCAAGCAATGCGTCCATTTGGATGTATGTCGTGAAACCCAGTCTATGACTGGGTTTCAGCGTTTTTTGACACCAAATTATCGTATAATGAATATATCGATTTCGGTATGCAAAACGGGATTTTTTAATTTTTCGAGATTGGAACCCCCGCAAAATCAGAGCAGCCGAAAAGCGGAAAGAAAACCGAGCGAAAAAAGTATCATGGCGCCATAAGGTTGGACAAGTGATGGCGAATTTATCGTGAACATGATACAGTCTTTCTTCAATTTTGTGATGTATAATAATTTTGGAGGCGATGTCCCTATGCGACTTTTACTCATTGAAGACGAAAAAAGAATGGCACAGGCTTTGTGTGAAATCCTGCGCCTTGAAAAATATGCCGTTGACCATTTTGTCAACGGCCTAGATGGCCTTGCCGCCGTTAAGAGCAACATTTATGACATCGTGATTCTGGATGTGATGCTCCCGGGAATGAATGGCTTTGATATTGCCAGAAAAG
>ERZ808240.526-NODE-526-length-49811-cov-5.934842_pt1 | contig 49811 bp, 49 predicted proteins | sample MGYA00521084_ERZ808240 | MGnify/ENA primary metagenome ERZ808240 (study PRJEB31516, sample SAMN03275571) | gut metagenome | biome: mammalia-associated habitat; material: feces | host: Papio cynocephalus | place: Kenya | collected 2012-08-06 ...
CGATGGGGCGAATGCCGATCGCCGGGTAGTCGCCGATGAGTTTTTTGTTTGCCATGATAGATCATCCTTTCATGATTTTTGACCGTTCCTACGGTCATTTTTCCGTTGATCCACAACCCTTTCGAAATACGGCAGATCGTGCAACTCTGCCTTAACGCAGATCCTCTGTCCGCCGACGAAATGTTCCCCGTTCCAGGCCCGCCACTTCCCCTCGGGCAGATATAGCTCTCGGCTGCGATCGCCTTTACTTACGACAGGAGCAACCACAAATTCGTCCGACAGCATAAAAACATTTTTCTCATCTGCAGGAGCCTCTGGATCATAGTAACACGGCGGAGCGATGACCGGATCGCAATTTGCCATGCATCGGCGAATAAGAGCAACGATCTTATCGCCGTTTTTTTCGTGCAGCCAAGCGGCTTGACGGCAGAGATCGGCATTTTTTGCGGAAAGCACACGGAAAGGATCAGCCGAGAACTGCATCATCGGCAACAATGCACTGCACTGGGCATAGCGCACGAATAATTCTTCATCCAAAATATCATCAGTCAAAAACGAGCGATATTCTCCGCCGCCGATCATGTCCGGGCAAATGAATCGATAACCGGTCAAACTCTGTGCTAACGAATTGGGGATCAGCGCAGCCATGCCATTGCTGCCCCACGAGTGTTCTTTATCTGCCAATCTCTGAACGAGCGGCTTATCGGTCAGTCCATAGCAAGCACGATATTCGTTAAGCGAATATTGCGCACCGAATATGCCGTACCGGCGGCATTGGTCATTCGGATCCGTCGGCATCGCCGTCCGATCATCCCGGCGATAGAACATCGCATCTCCGGCATCGAACTTGAACCCGTCGACGCCGTAGTCTTTTACCAACCTGTCCAGCTGCGCCTTGAACCAATCAACGGCTTTTTCATTTGTCAGATCAAGCACAGCACTGTATCCATCCCACCAGTGACGGATCGCATCTGCTCCGTTCGCCTCTTTAAGCAACAAATCGTGCGCCGACAGCTCCATATAGGTCAAGCTGTCCGGGCTGACGAACGGGGCGACCCACAGCATGACCTTAAAACCCAACGCATGAAGTCGATCGATCATCCCCTTGGGGTTCTTAAACCGACCGGGGTGAAAATCCCACACCCCATAATCCTCTTGCCAAGTGGCATCGATCATAATGACACCGGTCGGCATCCCGTTTTGTATGATATCCTCAGCGTAAGCCAAGATCTTATCCTCACGCTGATCATGCATCAATTCGATCCATGTGTTGTACTGCGGATGCCGTATCAGATCAAGATCCGGCATCGTTCCTTCGTCCGGACAGATCTCCGTCTTAAAAAGGCGAAACGCATCACGCAAAGAGCCGCCGGTTTCCTTCATGCAGAGGTCGTCGCCCTCCACAGTCAGTACGCCATGTGCAAATGTGTACCGCAGCCCGTTCGGCGCATAGAGAAGTCGACCTTGATCGGATAACAGCAGCGGATCGACCTGATTGACACTGTATTGCTCGATTTGATCTATCTTGCAGTCGCTGTATTCGTTATAGGGCATATCCTGTCCGTTTTCAACCGTTCCGCCCCACCAGTGTTCATTTGGTAAAAGCGTGATCGTAAGCTTTTCCATCATATCTCCTTTACTGCCCTTCCGGCACCTTTCGTCTGTTTTTTGAATACCTCGATACGGCTGACGTAGTCCTTTCCATGTGAACAAAGAACGCCGATCTGCATAAGAAATGCTCCGCTGAAACATTCTCCTGTTTTTTGCCGGATGTACTCTGCGGTCGACTCCAGCCCCTGTAACCGGATCGGCAGTGCATTTCGGTTCGGTCTTCCCCGCTGTACATAAGTACAAAGCAACACTGTATCCTCCTTGACGAAGGACCACGCAGCGACATCCCCCTCAAACGGCGAGGCCAACCGATACAGATCCCCGTAATGGATCACTTCGCGGTATGTTTTATAAAAAGCGATCTGCTCACGAGCCATCGTCAACTCGTCATCGCTGAGCGCCGCAAGGTCAAGCTCGTAACCGAATTGCCCGCACATCGCTACATCGCCGCGAAAAGAGAACGGCGTGCTTCGTCCGGTTTGGTGATTAGGGCAAGCTGACACATGCGCTCCCATCGTCACAGCGGGATACACCAAGCTGGTACCGTATTGGATCTGCAGCCGTTCCACGGCATCGGTATCGTCGCTTGTCCAGATCTGCGGCATATAGTACAGCATACCGGGGTCAAATCGTCCTCCTCCGGCGGCACATCCTTCAAAAAGCACATCCGGGAACCGTGTCGTCAGCACCTCCAGCACCCGATACAGTCCTCGCACATAACGGTAAGACTGTTCCTGCTGTCTTTCCGGTGGCAGACCGGCCGAGCCGGGTTCGCTGACGGTGCGGTTGCAGTCCCATTTGATATAAGAGATCGGCGCACTTTCTAACACGGTCGAAACGGTATTGATGATATAGTCGCATACTTCATCACGGGAAAGATCCAGCATGAGCTGCCAACGCATCTCTCCGCGCGGACGTTCCGGTACGTGGATACACCAATCGGGATGCTTCCGATACAAATCGCTGTCGGGAGATACCATTTCCGGTTCCATCCACAGTCCGAATTTCAGACCCATCGCGACAAGTCGGTCGCCTAAGCCCTTAAGTCCACTCGGCAGCTTTTCCGTATTGCAGACCCAGTCTCCCAAAGAGGAATGTGCATCGTTGCGCTTGCCGAACCATCCGTCATCAAGAACGAGCATATCGATCCCGATCTGTTTGGCTTTTTCCGCAATAGCCAGCAGTTTTTCTTCGTTGAAATCAAAGTAGGTCGCTTCCCAGTTGTTGACAAGCACCGGACGGGGCAGATCACGATATTTTCCACGACAAAGATGGTGCCGGAACAGACGGTGGAAACGGCGGGACATCTCTCCGATACCACAGTCCGAATAGACCAGCACTGCCTCCGGTGTTTGAAAGACCGCTCCGGGATCAAGTTGCCATTCAAAATCAAAGCTATCGATCCCGATCGTCACACGTATCGTATCAGACGGTGTACGTTCGACCTCTGCCTCAAAGCTACCGCTGTAGACCAGACTAAAGCCGTAAGCATCCCCATAGGTTTCCGTCGTTTTACGATCGACCAGTGCCATGAACGGGGAATGAGCATGACCACTCGTCCCGCAATTTGAACCGATCTTCTGTACACCAACTGCCAGCGGCAGCCTCTGCACAGTCCTCTCGTGCGCCCACGCTCCGTACAGATGGACCAATTCCATATTTCTGCCGTCATACAGATCGACACAAGCGCTGTCAGCTCGGCGCAGACGTACCGGAGCAGACCCACGGTTGACGATCCGTGCGCTGCGGGTGATCGCATCCTCTGCCGGAAAAGCCGTATAAGACAGCTCCAACTCCAAACCGCTTTGCTCATCACGCAAAAGCAGCACCAGTGTTTCGGCTTCTCCTGTTTCCGCATATGTAGCAGGCAAACCGTCAAGCTGTGGCTTACCTGGTAAAATTTGATGGTCGACATATACGAAACGCACTGTTCGACTACCATTCGCATGAATGAGCATCAAGGCAGGTACACGTTGATCCCCGCTGCCATAAGCTGCATATTCCTGTGGCAATACAGCAGCGCAGTAAACACTATCCCGCACGCTGTCAAGCTCGCCGGGAATAAGTGTGGTCTGCCATGCTGCCATTGGCGGTAGATCCTGTAAGCTCTTTCCCCAATATGCCAACATCGGGATCTCGTTATTTTGCAGTTCGATCATGTATGAAGTGTGATCGGTATGGAGAGCAAATCGCTTACGATCTGGGCAGTAGACGATCGGCATATCGTTTCCTCCTTGCACCGCTGTACGCAATCATCCAGTATGCGGTATGTATTGTTCTTTTCCATTCAATTATAATGGATCGAGCACCAAGGAACAAGACTGTGTTTTTGCATTTTTGTGTGCTGTATTGTAGTAAGAAATCTTGATCTCCTCACACGGACAGGATAAAAAGCGCTGCCTCCAACTCGCATTTATTCCTACTTGTATCAACACAACACACATATTGGCAAATATACAGTCTTGTCCTGATGCAAGGATCGTATTATGATATTACCATATAAAAATAAACATTCTGCGTTATGCTGTATTATGGTCGATCGTTGACCATTGCCGAACTATGGAGGATAATTTCAATGAAGATCACCGTCGGAGAAGAACACGTTATCGTGCGGGGCATCCGCCCCGAAGAAGAACTGTGGGGCTCTTATCAATTCCCGATCCCTCACCGGGATGAGGACGGCATCCTTGTTTCCGTCCACGTGGCACAGGACAACATCGCCGCCTTTGGCGACCGCCTGTGGTTCAAAAGCACCGATGACGGCCAGACATGGCACGAGGTGCCGCCATCGGCCGGACAGCGCTGCGGTCTTGTCATCCCGAACGGCGACCGCATCGCCTTTCCGCAGGAGCCGGCCATCGACGTTTCCGCCTATCGGCAAGAGGACTGGCATTACTACACACCGGACTATGATTTTTCGGTGCGTGCGCCGGAAGGTACGCTCCCGCTGCCGGACGGTATGACCTACTGGCTGGATGGCACAGTCATCAAAGCCTACCGTGCCGATCGTCTGCCGCCCAGCTTGTCCGGCTCCACATGGACGATGCACCGTACACCGGCCGGGCAGATCGAACCGGTCACCGAGCAAGTTCTCGTAGACTGGCCGGATCTGACCCGTGTGGTATATACGAACACCTACCCCGGTACGCTCAAGTCTATTTTTCCGCAGGGCACGCCCAAGGTCGCTCCGGACGGCTCGGTGTGGATCACTGCCTATTCCGGCGAGGGGCACATCGCCCCCGCCACCGGACAGTATTCGCCGTATTATTCGGCCGAGATCTTTCGCTCGGACGATAACTGCCGCTCGTTCCGGCGGCAGGCACATATGGAGTACGAGGCCGACGGCCACCGGTATCCGTACCAAAGCGGCGGCTTCAGCGACAGTGACTTCGCCTTTTTCCCGGACGGCTCCGTTGTGTGGTTTTTGCGCTCGACCTGGGCGATGTCCACCGGGCGTGAGTGGGATCCCATGTATATGAGCCGCTCTGCCGACGGCGGACAGACGTGGAGCGACCCGGTCCCGTTTGCCCACACCGGCATTTATCCCCGGCTCTGCACGCTCGGCTGCGGTGCTGTGCTGCTGTGCTATGCCCGTCCGGGCATTTTTGTGCAGGGCTGCGACGACGGACACGGCCTTGTTTGGTCAGATCCGGTCACGGTCATGACGCCGGATGACCGCAGCGGTCTGGCGAACGTTCCGATCGATAAGCCCCTGTTCCACGAGTGGGACGGCAGCTGCAACAACCCGACCATGCTGCCGCTGGACGACCACAGCGCCCTGCTGTTCTACAGCGATTTCTATTATCCGGACGAGCAGGGCATCAAGCGGAAAACCATTCTTTGCAGAAAGCTCACGGTGGAATAAATGCTCAACTACATCCTGCTGCTCATCTCCCTTGCCCTCGGCACGGGGAAAAACCTGTTTTCCAAATGGGGCGAAAAGAGCTTTGGCTCGCTTGGCGGACTGATGAGCGTCAATATCCTGACCTCCCTGCTCGCCGTGCTCGTGTTCGCCGTCAGCGGCGCGCATCTTTCGGCCGCCGACCCGCTTTTTCTGGTGCTGGCGCTGCTGTACGGTGCACTGACGCTCGGCTCGCAGAGCTTTTACATCACGGCCGTCAAAGGCGGATCGGTCGCGATCTGTTCGCTGATCTACGCCGCCAGCTTCATCCTGCCCACGGTATATTCCGTGATCCGCACGCACGAGAGCGTGCCGCTGACCAAGGCAGGCGGCATCCTGCTGATGATGCTTGCCGTCGTGCTCGTGTCGCTGAAACAGAAAAGCGGTGTCGATACCGTACAAAAAAAGAGCAGTAGCCGGATCTGGCTCGCATTTTTGGCCATGCTATGCGCCGGCAGCGTCGGCATCATCCAAAAGGTGTTCGGCGGCCGCTATCCGTCTGAAATGCTTAACACATTTCTACTGATGGCCTTCTTATCCATGCTTGCATTCTCGCTGCTCGGCAAGCTGGCTGCCGCCCTCTGCGCCCGAAAGACCGATGCACCCCGCCTGCGGTATGACCGGCATTTTCTGCTGCCGGCCGTCTTGCTTGCGCTTTGCGTGGTGTTCGCCAACCGCCTTAATCTGCTGCTCGTGGCTGCGCTGCCGGGCATCGTGTTCTTCCCGCTGATCAACGGCGGCACGATCATGCTCTCGGCCGTCGGCTCCGGCGTGTTCTTCCACGAAAAGATCACCCGCCGCATATGGATCGGCATCCTGATCGGCCTTGTCGCCATCGTGCTGATCGCACTGTGAACGGCAAAACGCCCGGTCGACACGCTGTGCGCCAAAAAGTTTAATAATGAAATGCGCTCAGTTACACCGATGCGCACATCGATCACTGTCTGCCCAAAGAGCGTTCAGCAAGTTACTCTTGCCGAACGCTCTTTTTTACTATCATCTTTCCACGGATACGCTCAATAAGAGGGAGGTGAACAGCATGATCCGAAACGCCGCCAAGTTTTTTCTGTCGCATATGCGAACGGATATCGAAATGACGGCCGGGAGAACCACATGATTGATCACGTAAAGGTGCCCATTTAATTTTCCGCGAACAGCGGAAACGGACATCATACACACCGGCAGCGCCGCCGGATCAAAAGGCAAAAACAAATTCTAAAAAAGCCAATATAACGTCCAAAGAAAACAAAGTTCTTCTGGGCGCACCTTTTTGCGCTTTCATTGCGGATAAGGCTTCCTTTTCTGCAGGCTGCCGTGACCCTCCGCTATCGGTCGTTTTTAGGACACATCAAAACCGATCGAACGGAGGTATTTATCATGAAAAGCGAACCCAAAGCGGTCTACATCTTAGAAAACGGCAAATACACAGAGCTTTCCTATGCGGAGTTCTGCTGCCGCGAGCAGGTTTGCACGGCATATGCGGACAAGCTCTTTTTGCCTCTCCACGGCAGGCTGATGGAGGTATCTGCGGAGGACTATAAAGAATTCTATCGCCAGAAAAACCGTCAGAGATACTTGGACAGGCGTTCGGCCGAAAACGGCGATTTTTCCTATGATATGCTAACCGCCGATGCGTTCAACGGCGAGGACATTTTGACTGCCCCGGCCGATGATATCGTCGAGCGCCTTTCTCTTCAACGGACACTGGAGGAATTGCGCGGGATCGTCCGCTCACTGCCGGAGGATGAACGAAAGCTGATCGTCGAGCATTTCTACGGCGGGATCCCGCAGACGGAGCTGGCGAAAAAGTACGGCATCCATCAGTCCAACATCAGCCGAAGGCTCGGCAGGATCCTGACAAAGATCAGAAAAATGATCGAGAACTAAAGTTCCGGCGCATAGCCCCCTTATTCTTTTGCCATGGAAGGTGAGGGGGCTTTTCCGATCGCCTCCGTTGCTCTTTGAAAACCGAATAGTACAGCGCATCCTTTACCTTCCTTCTGCTGTCGGCGAGAGCCGACGAGCCACACGGCAGCCAAGTCGGGCGGTGCGGCGCATCCGCATCGTGGGCGATAACAGGCAGAAGGGATAATGATACTTCCGTTTCGTCCTAACGTCGAGCGTTGAAGCAATGCTTTGCATTGCAAGGCATTGCAAGCCGTCGCAACAAAGGAGAACGGCTCGCAGAGATCCTGGGAGGGGGCAAGATCCCCATGAGGTCAAATGCATGGCCGGAGGATGTGTTCCCATGTCCGGGGTCGTCGTGGACAAATACGGACAAAAGCAAAAAAACGATCGATATGAACATCGGCGGTCGGCTGCAGAACTGGTCAAAACGAGCAGACTGCGGCCGACCGCCTTTCCTTAAAGCCAAAACCGATGCGAGGTGCGAATATGAATAAAAAAGCCATCGGCAATGCCTCCTTCGCTTACAGCGTGAACCTGTTAAAAATGCTGCTTTCTATGCAGCTCATCACCGAAGAAGAATACGAAAAGATCGCCGAGATCAGCGCCGAACACTACGGTGCCGACCTCTTTTGTGTCTGAATTCTTAATTCTCATCATTTCGAAAAATAATGCTGGAAGTATTCGAACTCCTGTGGTAGTGTGTGTGTTGCCGCAAAGAAAAGCGGCAATACGGCAGGCAGAACGCCTGTCGGAAAGGAGAACGGCAAATGAAAACGATAACCGAGATCACCCGGCAAAAGCCGACACCGCCTCAGATAAGGCTTGCGGCCTACTGCCGGGTATCGAGCGACTCAAGCGACCAGCTGCACTCCTTCGCCGCACAGATCAAGTACTACACCGAATACTGTCAACGGCATCCCGAATACAAATTCGTCGACATCTATGCCGACGAGGGCGTGACCGGAACGAGTATGGAAAAGCGGGATGACTTCCGCCGGATGCTGCGGGACTGCAGGCAGGGTCTGATCGACCGCATCATCGTCAAATCCATGTCGCGCTTCGCCCGCAACACCGAGGAAATGCTGACGGCGCTCCGTGCGCTCGAAGAAATGGAGGTCAGCGTATACTTCGAGGAACAGGGGCTGGACACCCGGTCTATGAACAGCGAGATGTTCGCGACCTTCCCCGGCATGATCGCCCAACAGGAAAGCATCTCCATATCGCAGAATATGCGATGGAGCTACCAAAAGAGAATGAATTCCGGCGAATTCAACTGCTGCGCTCCGGCTTACGGCTTCGACCTCATCGACGGCGAGCTCGTGATCAACGAAACGGAGGCGGCGGTGATCCGCCGGATCTTTGATCTCTACCTGCAGGGCGTAGGTATGCAGAAGATCGCCGACCGGCTCAATGCCGACGAGGTGAGCCGGCGGTACGATCAGGAAAAGTGGTATCACACCACCGTGAACTACGTGCTGACCAATGAACGGTACATGGGCGATGCGCTCTTGCAAAAAGAGATCACCACGCAGACCTTACCCTTTAAGAAAAGACGAAATCACGGCGAACAGACGATGTACTATATCGAGGGCAGCAACCCTGCCATCGTGAGCCGTGAAACCTATGAGGCGGCACAGGCGCTGATGAAAAGCCGGCAACCGGGCGGCAAGCGGAGCGATAAGACCTATCCGCTGTCCAAAACGCTCCGCTGCCCCGACTGCGGCCGCTGTTTCCGCCGTCAGACGGTAAACGGCAGGACCTACTGGATATGCGCCGGAAAAGCCTCCGGGCAAACGAATTGCACTTGGCGCAGAGTAAAAGAGCAAGAGGTGTACGCCGCATTCGGCCTGATGATCAGAAAGCTGAGCGCAAACCGAGAATATCTGCTCGGCACGCTCATCCGCCAGCTCGAGGAATTACAATACCGCACCACAGGCAGTCAGCAACGGATCAAAGAGATCGACCGGGAGATCGCCGATCTTGCGGCGCAGAACCTTGTCCTCTCTCGGCTGCACGGCAAAGGATTACTCAATGCCGCCGATTACACGGCACAGTCCGATGCGCTTGAAAGTAAAATAACCGAACTGCGGATCGAGCGCCGGACCAAAATCACCGACAACGATGAGGACGAAATGTTGGATGGGCTGAAGCTGCTGAGCGACATCCTCAAAGAAACCGGACCCGGCACGGCCTTCGATGCCGAGCTGTTCGGGCAAACGGTGGACAGCATCACGGTGGACGGCAACGACCAACTGACCTTCCACCTGATCGGCGGCATCAGCCTGACCGAAAAGATCCGGGAGAAAGGACGGTGCTACCGATCATGAAACAACGAAACCTGCCATTTGGCTATGCCATGGAAAACGGTACGGTGATCATCCACGAGGCCGAGGCTGCTATCATCCGGGAAGTCGCCGATCAGTATCTTGGCGGAAGCTCGCTGAAGGCCATCGCCGGACGGCTGACCGCAAGGCAGATCGAGTATATGCCCGGCAGGAGCGACTGGAACAAGTCGCGCATACAGCGCATGATCGACGACAAGCGCTATATCGGTGGCGGCGGATACCCTCCCATACTCACCGTGCAAGCGCATACGGCTATGCAGACCATCAAAGCCGAAAAGAGCACGCAAAAGGCAGTGGATCATTCCGTAGGCATCTTCAAGCTGACCGTTCCGGTCGTCTGCCCAAGCTGCGGAGGCCGAATGCAGCGGCGCTATGACAAGCGCCGCAAAGCGTCCACATGGTGGAGCTGCTCTGCGTGCAAAACCACCGTCAGCATAACCGATGAGGAACTGCGAAACGGCATCACGGAACGGCTGAACGAGGTCATCGCCGATTCCGAGAGGATCGAGATCCCCGAGAGCGCCTATGAGGAAAGCCAAGAGGTCAGGCGCATGAACGCAGAGATCACGAAAGCCCTCGACACCTTCGGCTTTGACAAAGAGGCGCTGAAGCAAAAAATGCTCGCCTGTGTGAGCGAGAAATACAAGTGTCTGGGGACGGAAGTGACCACGGCGCAGAGCCTAAAGGACATATGCAAAGCCGCATCGGCACTGACCGCCTATGACTGCGCCTTAGTAGACCAGACGATCAGCGAAATACGCCTGCAAAGAAACGGCGAAATAAGCCTTACACTGATAAACGGTCAGAGGATCGGAAAGGAGGAAACCGCATGACGCAGACAGCAACCATGCAACCGCAAAAGAAAGTGCATATCATCCCTGCGACGATAGACACCAAAGCGGCGATAACGCAGAATTACCGACAACTCAGAGTTGCTGCTTACTGTCGGGTATCTACAGCGCAGGACGAGCAGTTGAACAGCTACGAGGTGCAGAAAACCCATTACGAGGAACGCATCCGCACCGAGCCGAAATGGACACTTGTCGGAATATTCGCCGACAAGGGCATCACGGGAACGAGCATGAAAAAAAGGGATGAATTCAATAAAATGCTCCGCCTCTGCTACAAGGGCAAAATCGACATGATCATCGTCAAATCCATCAGCCGCTTTGCCCGCAACACCCTCGATGTGATCAAAACGACACGAAAGCTCCGGGATGTCCATGTGGATGTGTTCTTCGAGGAACAGGGTATCCACAGCATCGACCCCGCCTCGGAATTTTACATCACCATCTACGGCTCGATAGCCCAAAGCGAATCCGAAAACATCAGCGCCAACGTGCGCTGGGGCAAAGCACAAAGCGCCAGTATGGGCAACGTGCCTTTCCCGTGCAAAAACTTCCTCGGCTATACGAAAAACGCCGGTGGCGAGATCGAGATCGTCCCCGCAGAGGCCGAGATCGTCAAAGAGATATACAGGCGCTATCTCTCCGGCGAGAGCCTATACGGGATCAAATGCTACCTTGAAGAAAACGGCATACCGACACCGGGCGGCTGCACCGAATGGCAGCACCGGACCATCCGCTCCATACTGACGAATGAAAAGTACAAGGGCGATGCGGTGATCAACAAGACCTTCGTGACCGACTGCATCAGCAAGCGGATCAAGGTGAATAACGGTGAGCGGACGAAATACTACATCGAGGAAAACCATCCCGCCATCATCGACGCCGGCACCTTCGCAAGAGTTCAAGAGGAGATCGCGCGGCGGGCAGGAAAACCCAAGGTCAAGCAGAAAGGTACAAAAACCGAGCTCGGCCGATACTCAAGCAAATATGCGCTGACCGAACTGCTGATCTGCGGCGAATGCCGCACTCCGTATCGCCGATGCACTTGGACAGCACACGGCAAAAAGAAGATCGTGTGGCGATGTATCAACCGCCTTGACTACGGCAAGAAATACTGCCATAATTCGCCGAGCGTCGAAGAAAGCCTGCTGCAAGATGCCATCATGAGAGCCATCATGCAAACGGCGAAACAAAACACGGAAGTGCTGAAAACGCTGAAACTGCACATCGGCATGGGGCTTACGGATGAAACCACCGAGGATAAGACCCTCGACATTCAGATACGCATCGCAGAGTTAGATGCCGAGTTTCAGAAAATGCTCAAGGCGGTATCCGCCGACAATGCAGATGCCATCGACGAGGAACGGATCGGCGAACTCATGAGCGAAAAGCAAAGACTGACCGTGCAGCTCGAACAGTACGCCGCCATGCGGCAAAAGCGAGAAAGCGCAAAGTCCCGCCTCGATGAGATCTACACCATCCTCGACGGCCTGCAAAACCATCCGATGACGTTTGACGATAAGCTCGTGCGGCAGATCATCGAATGTGTCGTGGTGGAATCAAAAGAGATGATCAAGGTGGTGTTCGTCGGCGGCACAGAAGTTGAGATAGCGCTGTAAAAAAGGTTGAAAAATGCAAGGGAGTGAGGTACAATAAACGTGACGACGGTTCGTGTCCGGCTTTTTCGGGAGCGGAGAAGGATCCAAACGAAGCGTACATCTCCGTTGGGTTTACGTGACAAATATAAGAGGCACCACAAACGTGGTGTCTCTTATATTTTGTGGGGTCGGCGAGCGAGCAGAACCCCCTGCAAGTTTTCGACGGCAGGAACCGGCGGCGGAAGTCGCGGCGAGGAAAAGAAAACTTGACCGACTTCAAAGCGACAGCGTTGAATGTCGAGAATCCCTCCGGGCGCGCCAAAAGTAAAAACCCCGCAAAGCCTTGAAACTACTGGCTTCGCGGGGTTTTTCTTTACCCTCATTTCTTTGTAATGAATACCGCAAAATACGCTAAAATTCACCCTAAAACAGGTATACGCACCTGTCAAAGCGCCCTTCAATTATCCCTCGCAACCACAAAAAACTAAGCCCCCGGAAAAATCCGGGGGCTTTCGCTATACTCCCTGTGCGGGGATTAATACATCCCGTCCATGCCGGCGCCCGCCGCAGGAGCAGCCGGAGGAACCGGCTCCTTCTTATCGGCCACCAGGCTCTCGGTAGTCAGCACCATCGCCGCCACGGAAGCCGCATTCTGCAGCGCAGAACGGGTCACCTTGGTGGGATCCACGATGCCGGCGGCAAACATATCCACGAATTCCTCCGTGGCGAAGTTGAAGCCGTAGTTCACCTGATCGGCGGTGCGGATCTTATCAATGATCACGCTGCCCTCCAAACCGGCGTTGACCGCAATCTGCCGCACAGGCTCCTCCAGAGCCCGCAGCACAATCTTGATACCGGTCTTTTCGTCGCCCTCGGCCTTATCCAGCATGGGCAGCAGCACCTTGGAGGCGTTGATCAGCGCCACGCCGCCGCCGGCCACCAGACCTTCTTCCACCGCTGCCTTTGTGGCCGCCAGAGCGTCCTCAATGCGCAGTTTCTTCTCCTTCATCTCCACCTCAGTAGCCGCACCGGCCTTGATGACCGCGACACCGCCGGCCAGCTTCGCCAGCCGCTCCTGCAGCTTCTCCCGGTCAAAATCGGAAGTGGTGGTCTCAATCTGATTGCGGATCTGCGCCACACGAGCCTTGATGGCCTCGGAATCGCCCATACCGTTGACAATGACCGTGTTCTCCTTGGTCACCTTGACCTGACCGGCACGGCCCAGCATGGCGATGGTGGCATCCTTCAGCTCCAGGCCCAACTCCTCGGAGATGACCTGACCGCCGGTGAGGATAGCAATATCCTGCAGCATCTCCTTGCGGCGATCGCCAAAGCCGGGAGCCTTGACCGCCACACAGGTGAAGGTGCCCCGCAGCCGGTTGACGATCAGAGTGGACAACGCCTCGCCCTCCACGTCCTCGGCCACGATCACCAGCTTCTTGCCAGATTGCAGAATCTGCTCCAGCAGCGGCAGAATGTCCTGAATGTTGGAGATCTTGCGGTCGGTGATCAGCAGATAAGCGTCGTCAATGACCGCCTCCATCTTATCGGTATCGGTGACCATATACGGGGTGATATAGCCCCGGTCAAACTGCATCCCTTCCACCACTTCGGTGTAGGTCTCGGCGGTCTTGGACTCCTCCACGGTGATCACACCGTCGGCGGAAACCTTCTCCATCGCCTCGGCGATCAGACGGCCGATCACCGCATCACCGGCGGAGATCGTCGCCGCAGAGGCGATATCCTCGGTGCCGCTGACCTTCTTGGAGTTTGCCTTCACTTCGGCCACGACCGCGTCCACAGCCTCCTGGATACCCTTCTTTACACCCATGGGGTTAGCACCGGCGGCCACATTCTTCATACCCTCGCGAATCAGCGCCTGCGCCAGCAGAGTAGCCGTGGTGGTACCGTCGCCCGCCACATCGTTGGTCTTAATGGAGACCTCTTTCACCAGCTGGGCACCCATATTCTCAAAAGGATCATCCAGTTCGATCTCCTTAGCGATGGTCACGCCGTCATTGGTGATCAGGGGAGCGCCGAATTTCTTATCCAGCACCACATTGCGGCCGCGGGGCCCCAACGTAATCTTCACGGTATCCGCCAGCTGATCCACGCCGGCCTGCAGCGCCTTACGGGCGTCCTCACCGTACTTAATAACCTTTGCCATAGTTCATTACCTCCTAAATCGTATGCCGCCGCTTATTCCACCACGGCGAGAATGTCGTTTTGCCGCACGATGGTGTATTCCTCGCCATCGACCTTTACCTCGGTACCGCCGTACCGGGTGATGAGCACCTTATCGCCCACGTGTACGTACATGGTGATCTCATTGCCCTCCACATTGCCGCCGGGGCCGACCGCTATCACCTCTGCCACCTGGGGTTTCTCCTTGGCGGCACCCGCCAGGATGATTCCGCTTTTTGTGGTCTCCTCCGCCTCTACAAAGCGCAGCACCACTCTGTCTGCCAACGGTTTGATCGACATGATAAAAGCCTCCTAACAAATTCTTCCGGCTATGACCGGATAAATAACAGGGTTAGCACTCTTTATCTCTGAGTGCTAACCCTATTGTAGCCCATTTTTCGGAAAAATCAAGGGGTAAATCGCAATTTTTTCCGAATTTCATAATTTGTTTACAAAACGATGATGGTGGCTTCGTGCGCGCCGCCGATGATCGTCCGCTCCGCCTGCCGCTGCGCCGCCACCGACGCCGGGATCACAAACCGGTACGCCGCCGGCAGGAGCTTGAACTCCATATGGTTATCGCAGGTGCACTCGCCGTCCATATTGCAATAGGTCGCCTCCCCGGAGGAAACGGTCATCCGGGTGCCCCGGAGATGCTCGCAATAGGGTAAATCTTCATAGTCGCCCGCCTTGTATTTCTTGAGGAACCGGGGGATTTTTAGCCGACCAATCTTCTTCACCAGCACAAAATCCAGCACCCCGTCATCCTCCACCGCTTGGGGAGCGCCCCGAAAGCCGCCGCCGTAGTATTGTCCGTTCGCCGCCAGCGCCAACAGATACCGTCCCCGGCGCTCCACGGTGCCGCTTTCGCTTTCAATGGTAATCGTCATTTGCTCCCCAATGGGATGGCAAAACACATCTGCGATTGCCAGCTGGTACGCCATAGAGCCGCTGACCCCGGGGAGATTCTTGTATTTTTCCATCTTGACGCACACTTTGGCATCCATACCGATGGAGGCGATATTCAACGACCGTCGACCGCTGCTCTCCATCGCATCCACAGGAATCGCCACACCGCTGACCAAATCCGGCAAATCGAAAAACGGCTCTGCTCCACCGAAAATCCGCACATAGTCATTCCCGGAGCCGCAAGGAATCACCGTCAGCTCGGTGGGACTGCCCGGCAGGATGCCGTTCGCCGTCTCCATCAGTGTGCCGTCTCCGCCGCAGGCGTACAGCCGCACCGGCTCGCCCCGGCCGCTTTCTTCAGCGGCAATGCGGGTGGCGTCCCCCACCCCCTCCGTCACCCGGGTAGCGTATTCCAGCTCCGGATGGGCGGAAAAGCAGCGCGCGATATCCTCTTTCAGTTGCAGTGCCCGATGGACTTTGCCCGCCACCGGATTCAGAATAAACACATGACGCATCGGTATCACCCTATCATTTATAGTACATGTACAGCTGGCATTTCAGCATCCCGTTATACAGCTTGCGGCGCTTATCCGCCGGGCGGCCGAACAGCTCCTCAAAATGCTCATGGGGGCTGATGATGGCATAGCTCCAGCCGGGCTTCGGCACAAACACCTTGCCCATCGCCCGATACAGCGCCTCCGCGGTCTGCACATCCAGCAGCCGCTCGCCATAAGGCGGGTTACACAGCACTACGCCGGCGTCGCCCTCCGGGCGAAAGGTGCGCAAATCGGCACACTGCGCCGTCACGCAGTCCCCGACACCGGCCTTGGCAGCATTTTCCGCCACCAGCGGCAGCATCTCCGGGTCGATATCCCCGCCCCGGGCAGCAAAGGTCACCTCCCGCTGAAAGCCCTCTGCCCGACGGCGCTCCTCCAGCCATATCTCGTCCGGGATACTATCCCAGTGCATCGCGGCAAATCCCCGCCGGATACCGGGCGCAATGCCCCTCGCCGCCAGCGCCGCCTCGATCAGCAGCGTACCGGAGCCGCAGCAAGGGTCACACACCAGCTGCGCCCGACGGGCACGGGTCACATCCACGATCGCGGCCGCCAGCGTCTCCTTGATGGGTGCGCCCCCCGCCGTCTGACGATAGCCCCGCTTATGCAGCCCGGCGCCGCTGGTATCCAGCAGCACCGTCACCTCATCCCTCAGGATGGTGAACTGTATCTGGCACTTCGCCCCGGTCTCATTGAGAAACCGGGTGGAATACGCTTCCCGCAGACGCTCCACCGCCGCTTTTTTCACGATGGACTGGCAGTCCGGAACGCTATGCAGCTGGGAATTGAGCGACCACCCCTTTACGGGGAAAGCGTTTTTCACTCCGATAAACCGTTCCAGCGGCAGCAGCCGTACTCCGTCAAACAGCTGCGTGAAGGTGCGGGCGGTGAATCGCCCCAGAAGAATCTGAATCCGTTCCGCATAGCGGGAACAAATATTAGCGCGTGCCAGAATGGACACCGGACCGGAAAACAACACCCGACCGTTCTCCGGACGCACATTCTCCGCCCCCAGCCGACGCAGCTCATCTCCCAAAATGCCCTCGATCCCAAACAGGCAAGGAGCGCAATATTCCCATGTCTCCATCGTATCCATCCGTTGGCTCCTTTGCAAAAAATCGGCCTGCCCGTGTCCGCAGGCCGCACAACACGCAAAGGAGGGGGAAGGCTCATTCTCCGCTCAGAGAAGAGCCGCTCCCCCTCCGTACATTCTTAAATAATCTGCCCTTGTTACTGCTGACCGCCCCGGGGCGTCTTGCGGGAGAAACCGCCGTGCTTGCTGTCCAGCGAGCGCTTGAGGTCGGATATTCTCTCGTCGCTGACTGCCTTGAACCGGCTCATCATATCCTCAAAGCTCCCGCTGCGGGAAGCGGAGGACGACCATTCCACATCGTCCGGGCGTCCGGAAAACGCCGGGCGACGAGGCGCCGACTGCCGAGGTGCCGGAGGCAGCGCTTTCTTCATGGACAGGCTGATCTTCCCCTCGTCGGAAATGCTCAGCACCTTCACCTTGACGGTCTGCCCCTCGGAGACAAAATCCCGGATCTCTTTAACAAAGGTAGGCGCCACCTCGGAAATATGCACCATCCCCGTCTTTTTATCCGGCAGCTCCACGAATGCTCCGAACTTGGTAATACCGGTCACTTTACCCTCTAAAACCGCTCCAACCTCAACCTGCATAAACTTTTGATATCCCCCTGTTAATTTGAAAACTGATAAACCTGGTCATTGGGCCGGACATAGTTATTCTCCCGCAACCGCTGCTCCAGGTATTGATCGCTGTTTCGGCTCTTTTCCTCCAGATCCTCGTTGTACAACTCGGCCACGGCGATCTGTCGGTTGATCTCGTCGATCTGGGTCTGCCGCTCCTGGATCTGCGCCAGCACCTGCATCCCCTTGACAAAAGTGAAAGCAAGCAGCAATACGATTGCGAAACGCAAACACCAGCTGCCCCGGCGTGCTTTGCGAACCCGTGCCAAGCCTGCTTCCCCCTTTTACAACCAGCCGGATTTCCATCTGCGCAAGCATGGCATCCGTTCAGGCAAAAGCCGCCCCGTCGAACGCCCGTCCGGCAGGATATCCTCTCAAAAAAACCGAAAGATTCCCGCCCAGCTATGTATACAGACAGATATAGCATTTTTATTGTACTGGTTTTGCGCAAAAATTTCAAGACTTTTTTTTGAAAAAATCGAAAAAAATGTGATTTTTTTTCACCCTTTCGGGTTTTGCCGTTTCATCAGGGGGATTCGGAGACACACGACCGCGCAGACGGCGAAAACCGCCGGACACACAGCGACACACCGCGCCGATCCCTCGGTCGGCTCCATTCAGCAGCGCGCCGGCGCACCGACCGATGCTCCGGCCGAGCCGGTACAGCCATCGAGTGGCCGCCCGCCCAATCGTGCGATGCTGCAGCCAGAAACCCACCGCCATACCGCCCAGCAGCAGCGGGTGCATCCGACCGTCCATGATAGCCAGCGCACCAAAAAAAGTCAGCAGCGCCGCCGGGATCCCGAAAGCGGCGTCTACGCAAAACCGCAGCCGTCGCTTCCCGCCGCATCCGCGGGAAACGGCGCAGCACACATCGAACATCACGCCCAGCAGCAGACCCAGCCCGCCGCTCTCCAGCAGCAGCCGCACCTGCTCCCGCCCCATCCAACCCAAAGCGCCGCCCCCTATCGGAATAACCGACCGAAGAAGCTGCCTTTGGGAGCGGATTCCCGGTATTGCAGCGCGTCGATATGCCCTTCCAGCGACAACGACCCGCTCTCCAGATTCAAATGCAGGATATGCAGTCCGGAGCCGGAAACGACCAGCTCCCCCTGCGACGTGAAAGCCGTCACCGTCGCATCGTCAAAGCTGTCCACATCCGACACACCCGACAGTTCCAGCCGCTGTCGATCCTGCAAAATCAACTGATGCGGCCGCGCCGTGCTCCCGGTTCTCCCTGTTTTTTCTGTTTGTTCCATGACTGTCCCCCCGTTCTATGCCAGTGTATGAGCACCGGTGGGGAGAATATGTCACCGATGGTCAGATCCCATCGTCGGACAGGATGCGATACAGCATGGCCGCATCGTTTTTGGCCACGGTCTCCTGCACCGATTCCACCTGCACCCGCAGCCGCCGGGCGCCCATGGTCAGGGCAATCACATCCCCTGCCTTCACTTCATAGGAGGCGCGGGCGACCTTATCGTTGACCAGCACCTTGCCGGCATCGCAGGCCTCGTTGGCCACGGTGCGCCGCTTGATGAGCCGGGACACCTTTAAGTATTTATCCAAACGCATAGCTGTTCTCCTTGTTCATTGAATAGACAAAGCAATCGGGGTACAATCCTTTTTTCGGCTTTACGCGCGCGTATCGGCCTTGTTGCCCTCCGCTCGGCATACGCCGGTATTCTTTGGTCGGGCAACCCGCCGATACAACACGCGGCTTGCCGAAAATCTTCGACCGGATACGGAAAGGTTTTTTCGTATGATCAGTCGAAGAATGCAGCAACACGGTCGTATGGCGTATGATGAGACAAACAAAACGGGGAAATACACCGTTTCAGGAACGGGTTGTATCCCGATTGATTTGTCTACGAATCCCACGATCTACGGCGGCCGTCCATGGCCATGGACGTCATCGCCCGAACTGTCGGAATGGGGAAAGACCGGCCTGACCTCTTTCTCCGAGCGGTTTTCGCATCCGTCGGAATGTTCGTCAGCCATCCGTTTTTTCGCAACAGATGCAGCCGCATTCTCCACCGGGACCTTCGGGCAGTCTAAAAGGCCGCCCGATACCGGGCGGCCTTTCATCACGCAACGATCTCTTATTTCACCGCGTTCTTCAGAGCCTGACCGGCCTTGAAAACGGGCTGCTTGGCAGCAGCGATCTTGATGGTCTCCTGGGTGTGGGGGTTCCGACCGGTACGGGCGGCACGCTCACGCACCTCGAAGGTGCCGAAGCCGATGAGCTGCACCTTGTCGCCCTTCGCCAGAGCGCCCTCAACCGCGCTCAGAACAGCGGCAACCGCTTTCTCGGAATCCTTCTTGGACAGCCCGGACTTCTCCGCCACGGCGGCGATCAGTTCAACTTTGTTCATTACGAATACCTCCAAAATTATTATAATCCGGCGGCGGGAATCGTCTGGGACATACCCCGGATCCACTCCGCTCTCGCCTTCTACTATACTCCAATTTTGCAGGCATTGCAAGGGTTGAACGCACATTTTGTGTATTTGACAGAATTTCATTTAGTATTTCTGTCCATTTTCTCCAAGGTTTTCCGAAAAAACGGCAAAATCCGCCCCTTAAACCAGCAATGCACGGTCGTTGGCATACGCCTCATGGCTCAGTTCTTCAAACTTTTTCAGCAGATCCGGCACCTGCAGGCGCTGCTTTTCCTCACCGGAAACGGAGTAAATGACCCGACCCTCGTGCATCATGATGAGCCGATTGCCGAAGCGAATGGCATCGTTCATATTATGGGTGATCATCAGGGTGGTCAGATGATTCTCCCCCACCAGCTTATCCGTCACCTCCAGCACCCGGGCGGCGGTCTTGGGATCCAGCGCCGCCGTGTGCTCATCCAGCAGCAGCAGCTTGGGTTTTTGCAGGGTAGCCATAATCAGGGTCAGCGCCTGCCGCTGGCCGCCGGACAGCAGCCCCACCCGGCTGGTGAGCCGGTCCTCCAGCCCCAGCTGGAATTCCTGCAGCAGCGTGCGATATTGCTCCCGCTCCGCCGCCGTGATCCCCCAGCGCAGGGTGCGAGGCTTGCCGCGGCGCAGCGCCAGCGCCAGATTTTCTTCGATCTGCATCGTGGGCGCCGTTCCCATCATCGGGTCCTGAAACACCCGCCCCAAATACCTGGCGCGCTTGTATTCGGGCATACCGGTCATGTCGATGCCGTCCAGCAGCACCCTGCCGCTGTCCGGCTTCCACACACCGCTGATGGCGTTGAGCATGGTGCTCTTGCCCGCACCGTTGCCGCCGATGACGGTGACGAAATCCCCGTCCGCCAGCGTCAGATCGAGACCGTTCAATGCCACCTTTTCGTTGACGGTGCCGGGATTAAAGGTTTTGCAAATCTGCTGCAATTCAAGCATTTTGCGCACCGCCCTTCTTCTTGCCTGTACGGGTGAACACAGTCTTTTTCCAATAGGGGATCGCCAGGAACACCGCCACGATCAGCGCCGTGATCAGCTTCAGATCGTTGGTGTTCAGTCCCAGCTGCAACACCAGCTGCAACACGATGTAGTAGATCACCGCGCCGATGGCTACCGCCGTCAGCTTGAGGGCAAAATTGCGGAAGATCTTATCGAACAGCACCTCGCCGATGATCACCGCCGCCAGCCCGATCACGATGGCACCGCGCCCCATGTTCACATCCACCGAGCCCTGATACTGGGACAGCAGAGCGCCGGACAGCGCCACAAAGCCGTTGGACAGCATCAGCCCCAGCACGATGTTGCGGTTGGTATTAATGCCCTGCGCCCGCGCCATGTGGGAATTGGCGCCGGTGGCCCGCAGAGAACTGCCAAGCTCGGTGCCGAAAAACCAGTACAGCACCGCGATCAGCACCGCCAGCACCACCAACAGGATCAGCAGCGGATTGTTCCAGGCCGCATCCCCCACATACCGCTGAGACACCAGCAAATGGTATTTATCCACGCTCAGCGGCTGATTGGATTTGTTGCTCATGATCCGCAGATTGACAGAATACAGCGCCAGCTGGGTGAGGATACCGGCGAGAATTGCCGGTATCCCGCAGCGGGTATGGAACAGTCCCGTCGCCAGACCGGCCAAGAGCCCCGCAGCAAAGGCACACAGCATCGCCAGCCAGGTATTCCAACCGGCCCGGATCAGCATGACGCACACCGCACCGCCGGTGGCCAATGAGCCATCCACCGTCAGGTCTGCCACATCCAGAATGCGAAAAGTCAGATACACGCCGATGGCCATGACCGCCCACACCAGCCCCTGTGCCACCGCACCAGGCAGTGAATTGACAAAGGACAATAAAAACTCCATGCGTATAAAACCCCGTTCTTCGATTATTTTCCGGCGGTGGAGATCACTCCTGCACCGTATAGCCCTCGGGAGCGGTCAGACCCAGCTTTTCGCAGTTATCCTTGTTGTAGAGTTTGGTAAACTTCGTGGCATACTCCACCGGCATGGTTTTCACATCCGCCTCACCCTTGAGAATCTTGGCCGCCATCTTGCCGGTGGCGATGCCCAGATCCTTATAGTCGATGGACAGGGTCGCCACGCCGCAGCCGGAGCAGATGCCGGCCTCACCGGCGATCACCGGCACCTTGGCGGGCAGCACCACGTTGGCGATGGCCTCGGTATTGTTGGCCGCCGTATTGTCGGTGGGAATGTAGATCACGTCCACCTCGCCGCAGGCCTTCTGGGTCACAGAGGCCACATCGTTGGAATCGGTGAAGGTATAGGGCGTGCAGGTATAGCCCAGCTTGGTCAGCTCTGCGGTCATCACATCCACCTGATACTGGCTGTTAGCCTCAGCGGAGCAGTAGAGCAGCCCCACCGTCTTTTTATCGGGGAACCATTCCTTGATCATTGCCGCCTGCTGATCCAGCGGCGCCAGATCGGAGGTGCCGGACACATTGGTGCCCACCGTGCCGGTCCAGTCCTTGATCTCCAGCGCCGTGGCGTAATCCGTCACAGAAGTACCCAGCACCGGGATGGTGGAGGTGGCGGAAGCCGCCGCCTGCAGAGGCGAGGTCGCATTCGCCATGATCAGATCGACCTTTTTGGACACGAATCCGTTGATGATGGTGGAGCAGTTGTTGGCCTCGCCGGAGGCATTCTGCTCCAGAATGGACACATCCTCGCCCAATTCGGCTTTCAGCGCCTCCTTGAAGCCCTCGGTGGCCGCATCCAGCGCCGGATGCTGCGCCAGCTGACAGATCCCCACCGTATACTTGCTCGTCTGGCCGCCGCAGCCGCACAGCAATACGCCCAGCGCCAGTGCCAATGCCAAAACCAATGCCATACTCTTTTTCATTGAAAAACGCTTCCTTTCCACTCAATGCTTCTTATTTTCATCCGCCCCCGGAGGAACGGACAGCAGACAAAAACAAAAAAGACCCATCCAACGGATGCACTCCGCCGAATGGATCGCTCCCACCGGGTACGCTGACTCAGCGCCCCTTCTGCTGCGGCTGCAGGCGACCCATCCGGCTGTGCATATACGCATAGGCATACGTAAATCGAGTAAATCGTGCCATGCTGCCGTCGCCGCCTTTCAGTAAAAATAACAACCCCGCAGGTTTGAGTGTATTATACACCCTCCTGCGGGATTGTCAATACTTTATCGCATAAAATCACTAAAATGTAATGATTTGTCACATTTCGCCGATTGAGTAGCGAGATTTTAGTAGAATGTGGCCACTTCTTTCTCGGGAGCCTCGGCTTTTTCCACCGCGACCGCCGTCAGCACCGGGCCGACCCGCCCGTAACAGGGGTGCTTGCGCACCGACAGAGTCGCCCGCACCTGCACCCAGGCCTTGAGGGGCAGCTGCGCCGCATCCGGCCATTCGCAGGCAAGCCCCGCGAAGCGAATGTCCTCCACGCAGCAGGTCATCAGCGGCCGCCCAATGATGAAGCAGCCCGCCGGAACGGTCTTATCCTGCACCACCTGGCCCTTGAATTGCACGGTTTTCCCCTTATATGCATCCATATTTTCCGACAGATCCCGATACCACAGGGCATAGTCACTGTCCGCGATCTCGATCACCGGGGCATTCACGTCGAAGGGAAGCGGATCCTCGATGTCGTCGTATTCCACATCGTCCCCGCCGTGGTCGTAGGCGATCTCCGGACGGCGGCTGATCCCCCGCACGATCTTGTGCAGAGGCAGCTTGTCCATATCCTTGGGCATCCGGTTGAACACCACCAATTCGGGGGTGTTCAGCTTATCCACCACCAGACCCCGCATATTGGCGTTATAGCTCAGAAAGGTGTTGGCATCCGCGAACATCAGCTCCTGATAGATGGTCCAGTCGGCGGGCATGGCATCAAACAGCGTTTGCAGCAGCCACATACCGTTATATTCGATGATGACCCGCTGCGCCCGATGCTGCTTCTGCCATCCGGCGAGAGTCTCCGCCGTCAGCTGAGACGGCTCCTCCACCGTCTCGATGTACACGTTCTTCCCCGGATATTTGGAGGGCTCCAGCTCCACCTCGCCCTCCTCACACAGCAGCACCAGCGTCCGCTCGCCTTTATTGAAGCGCTTATCCTCCAGCGTTTCCTGAATGAAACTGGTCTTGCCGGACTCCAGAAAGCCGGTAAACAGATACACCGGAATTTCCATATCAGTTTTCCTCCGTATAGGGCACATGGAACAGCGCCGCCAGCGCCGGCTTATTCAGCTTGGAGCCGATCACGCACAGCCGGCCGATCACATCCGCGCCGCCGGTACGCACATCCGGCGCCCCCGGCACATAGTCGAAGTGGATCCATTGACCGCCCTCGCCGGCGACAATACCCTTCGCCCGCAGCACCGTGCCGTACTTGTCCGTCTGCGCCAACGCCTCCAGCGCCTGCTGAATTCCGGCGGCGGTGAAGGTCAGGGTCGTTTCCACACCCCAGCTGGTGAACACCTCGTCCGCATGATGATGGTGGTGATGCTCATGATCATGGTCATGCCCGCAGCAGCAACCGTCCTCATCGTGGTCATGATGGTGATGATGCTCGTGTTCGTCCTCATCCTCGTCGTGATGGTGATGATGCTCGTGTTCATCCTCGTCTTCGTCGTGATCGTGGTGATGATGGTGCTCGTGCTCATCCTCATCCTCGTCGTGGTGATGATGATGTTCATGCTCGTGCTCATCCTCGTCATGATCATGATGATGACCGCATACCGGGCAGACATCCTCCTCGGCCAGCTTTTCCAGTGCCTCCTTGAGGGTGTCCTTGCGCTCCATCGCCGCCAAAATCCGGCTGCCGTCCAGCTGCGGCCAGGGGGTGGTGACGATCACCGCATCCGGGTTGCGCTCCCGCAGCAGCGCCACACAAGCCTCCCGCTTTTCCTCACTCATACCGTCGGTACGGCTGAGCACGATGCACCCGGCATGCTCCACCTGATCGTTATAGAACTCGCCGAAATTTTTCATATACATCTTACATTTAGTGGCATCTGCCACTGTGGTAAAGGAATTGAGCGCCACCTCCGGGCTTTCCACCTTGCGCACCGCCCGGATCACGTCGCTGAGCTTGCCCACGCCGGACGGCTCAATGAGGATCCGATCCGGGTGCAGCTCCTCCAGCACCTTTTCCAGCGCCTTGGTAAAATCCCCCACCAGACTGCAGCAGATGCAGCCGGAATTCATCTCGGTGATCTCGATACCGGCCTCCTTGAGGAATCCGCCGTCGATGCCGATCTCGCCGAATTCGTTCTCGATCAACACCAGCTTTTCACCCGTATAGGCCTCGGCGATCAGCTTTTTGATCAGTGTGGTCTTTCCGGCGCCCAAAAAGCCGGAGAACACATCAATTTTCGTCATATACGATCACTCTTTTCTGCAATTTCCGCTCGTTCGGACGAGCTACCTTATAGTATACCACGCCATGCAAGAGGTTGCAAGCCGGGGTTTCCGTCACCGGTGCAGTCCCGCGCACCTTATTGCGGAATAAACAACTCAAAAATGTATGTGCGGAACACCCGCCTTGCCCGCTCCAGCTCCTCCGGAGAGCGGAGCGTCCAACACACCGGCAGCGCCCCCAAGCGGATATTCAGCCGCAGGAACCCATTTCCGGCGTTGCTATGCTCATAGGAAATGAAATCCGGCCGTCCCAGACAGTTGAACAGCAGACACCCCAGCAGCCGGTGGGACAACGCATCGTGATAAAATCCGGCGGACAGCTGCCCCCGGCAGATATCCGGGCGGTGACGCTTATACCATTGCAGCACAAAGGGATAAAAGGACTGCACCCAATATTCGCCCTTGTAGCCGGTCAGAATGGCGTCGGCGGCGGCACACAGCTGCCGGGCACCCTCCACCGTGCCGCACTTGAATTCAATGAGCAGCGGCACCTGCCCGTCCACCACATCCAAGCATTCCTGCAACGTGGGAATTTTTTCCCCCGTGCCCGCCAGCGACAGCTCCTTCAGCTGCGCCAGCGTTTTCTCCTCCGGACGCCCCGGCACCCCGCACATCCGGTCCAGAGTGTCGTCGTGGAACACCACCACCTGCCCATCGGCGGTGAGGTGAATATCGTTTTCAATGGCATAGCCCCGCTCCACCGCCGCCCGAAAAGCCGCCAGGGAGTTTTCCGGCGTTTCCGGGGTCTGATCGTGCAGCCCCCGATGGGCAATATACCGCCCCTGCATATGCGCCCGGGCGGGATGCCGCCGCAGAGCGGGCATTTCCAGAAACAGCAGCGCCAACACCAGCAAAATCAGCACACATATTGCAATCCACATGGCTTATTTTCACCCTTTCGGTCAATCGTCGCCCACATCCAGCTGCTCCAGCACCGAGCCTTTCGGCAGGGGCTTGGAGTCGCCGTGGCGCACACACAGCATGGTCAGGAAAGACAGCGCCACAAACACCGTGGCATAGGGGAACAGCGCCGTCATACCCAGATGATCCATAAACAGACCCGACAGGAACGGGGTCAGCGCCTGCGCCGCCATACTGGCGGCATAATAATAGCCGGTGTAGCGTCCCACATTGCTGCCGGTGGACAGCTCCACCACCATGGGGAAGGAGTTGACATTGATGGATGCCCAGCCGATACCTGCCAGCGCAAAGGTGGCGTTCATAATCAGCGGGCTGGAGCCGACCCGCACAAAGCAGGCTGCTCCAAACGCCACCGCCAGCATAGCCACCCCTGCCAGAATGGACTTTTTCCGTCCGATGCGGGAGGAGATAAAGCCCACCGGAATATAGGACAGCACCGCCGCCGCATTGGCGATCAGCAGAGTGGCGCTGTAATCCAGATCCAGCACATTGGTGGCATAGACGGAGTATTTGGAGGTGACGGCGTTGTAGCCGAAATACCACAGTGCCACCGACGCCAGAATCAGCAGCAGCGACGCCCGCTCCCCCCGGGACAGCTTGCGGTCGCCGGAGCGATCCTCCTCGGCGGGGGCTTCGCCCGCCGCCTCCAGCCGGGCGGTCTCCGCCTCCATCTCCGCCGCCCATTTCCGTTCCCGCACGGTCAGCATAAACACCGCCAGCGCCGCCAACATAATGCCGCTGACCACCCCGAAAAAGCCGTAGGAGGGGCGGAAGGTGTTGGCAACGGCGCTGTTGTTAAAGGCAAAGCCCATCCCCAGCACCAGCACGCAGATACCGCCCAGCGTTCCCATCAGATTGATGATGGCGTTTGCCTTGGAGCGCAGGGGCTTCACCGTCACATCCGGCATCAGCGCCACCGCCGGCGAGCGGAACACCGACATCGCCGCCAGCACCACCACCAGAATCAGCATAAACCGGATGAGGTGGGCGGGATTCTGCACCGTCAGCGTGTGAATATAGGACTGGCGAGCGGGCACCACGTAGTTGGTGTATACCGCATTGGTCGCCGCCGCGAAGGCGGACACCCCATGCGCCTCATCCGCCCCTCCGGCGGCGCACAGCGCAGACAGGGACAGCGACTCGCCGTCCACCGTCAGCGTATCCCCGATGGGGGTATCCAGCTCTGTTTCCCGATCCCGCAGGAAAAATGCCGCCCCATCATAGGTAACAATATGAGTCTTATAGGGGGATTGGATTTTCAGGCTCTCTCCGGTGTCCCGGTTCGTCACCTCGATCGTCCGCTCGGCGGCGATCCGCGCCTCCGTCACCGTGGGGCGGATGGCGGCAAACTCCTCCGCCGTATACCGCTCGGACAGGCAGAACCGCTTACCGTCGGGGGTGCTCAGCTCCCGCTCCGCCACTTGAGAATACACGGTGCTGAGCGCCTGGCTGTAAGCGGGCTTCGACGCGTCCACCTCGGTGACCTCCCGGATCATGGACAGCTGCGCGCTGTCCGCTACCGTCAGCAGCATAAACGCCGCCACCGCCACCACCGTGCCCGCCAGCACAAAGGGCTTGCGCTTGCCCATACGGGTGTGGCACTTATCCGACAGGGAGCCGAACAGGGGCAGCATAAACAACGCCAGAATGTTATCCAGCGCCATGACGATGCCCGACCAGGCTTGGGGCAGCCCGAACCGGTCGGTCAGAATTTTCGGAATGATGGTATCGTAGGCTTGCCAGAATGTGCAGATGAGGAAAAAGGCAAAGCCCACCAGAATCGTGCGCTTGTAGTTGAGTTTCACACAATCACCTTCCCGTATAAGTATGGCTCTATTATAGCGGATAAAACACGGTTTGTACAGAGGGGATTTTACCTTGACAACCATTCCGGCATCAGTGTATACTATATCCTGCAAAAGTGGAAGGAGTTGGAACCATGCACTGCCAGGTCTGCGGCGCCAAAAGCGGAAAATATCCGCTATGTAAAATCTGTAATCGGCTGAAAGAACAGGGCTTGGTCACCAAATGCGGGCAATGCGGACGGTGGCACCGCACCGACTCTCCCTGTCCGGCTGCACCTGCGGGAGAGACGACCGAGGGCACATCGGCAGCCGCCGCTCCCGACATACCCTACCTATACAAGCTGAGAAAGCGGCTGATTTCCGCCAACGAGCAGAACTATTTTACCGCGATACAGGCGGCGCTGCCCCCGGAATACCACGTCTATCCCCAGATCAATCTGGCGGCGGTCATCGAGCGCACCGACCATGCCCGGTTCTGTAACGAACTGTTCCGCAATGTGGACTTTATGGTGACCGACGGGAATTACACCCCAAAGATCGCCGTCGAGATCAACGACCAGACCCACCAGAGCGCCGACCGACGGGAACGGGACAAAAAGGTGCGGCAAATCTGCGAAGAGGCGGGTCTGCCGCTGGTAACCTTATGGACATCGTATGGAGTACAGCCGGATTACATTCAAAAACGGCTGACCGAAGCACTGGAGACCCCTCCGGCGCGGGTGCATCATTTTTCGGAGACAGCGGCACCTGTGCCCAACACCGGAAATACCGCACCCATACCCGTTTTTATCCCGCCCTATTCGGTTCCTGTCACCAAAAGCCAAAGGAAAAAACCTGTCCCCCCTGCTTTGGTGATCTTCTTGGTTCTTCTGGCGTTCATTTCTCTATTTGCTCTTGTATATTTGTTGCCGCAAATTTCCGACTGGCTGGATTCACTATAACACCTGAGGGCTGCCGCACATGGCGCGGCAGCCCTCAGCTTTGTTTTGTTATCCTTTTCCGATGGAGATCCGCCGCCCCTCCTCCATTGCAGCAACAGCGGCGATCAGACACACCGCCGCCGCACAGGCGGTAAATCCTCGCCACCCCACCAGCGGCGGTAGCAGGAACAGCAACAGTCCCGTCACCCGATTCCACCCGGTGTGGAGACAACGCCATTCGCCCAGTCGCTGATGGGCGCGCCACAGGTTCACCACCCGCAGCAGACCCACAGCACCTATCCCTATCCATAGCCACCGGGGAATATTCCAGGTCGGCAGCAAACGGCAGGCGCATACCAGCAGCAGCGCCCCATCCGCAAGACTGTCCAGCCGTTCCCCCCATCGACTGTCCGTGTGCAGCCGTCGGGCCAAGAACCCATCCAGCACATCGCTGACCCCAGCCAGGCCGTAAACCAGCCAAAACGCCGCCGTATCCGGCGATAGCACCAGCAGTACTCCCGCCGCTGCTATCCGCAGCGCCGTCACGGTGTGCGCTGCGTACCGTCTCACCGCAGGGTGTCGGCGATCTCGAAAATGAGCTGCTCCGTCTTATCCCAGCCCAGGCACGGATCGGTGATGGACTGGCCGAATACGTGCTCCCCGATCTTCTGAGCGCCATCCACCAGATAGCTTTCGATCATCAGACCCTTCACCATGGAGCGGATATCCTCATTGTGGTTGCAGCTGTACACCACGTCCTTGGCGATGCGGATCTGCTCCAGATACTTCTTGCCGGAGTTGGCATGGTTGGTGTCGATGATGGCAGCGGGATTCTTCAGTCCGGAAGCGGCATAGGCGTCGTGCAGCTTCACCAGATCCTCATAGTGATAGTTGGACACGCTCTTGCCCGCAAAGTCCGTATACCCCCGCAGAATGGCATGAGCATAGAGATTCCCCTGGCTGACTACCTCCCAGCCGCGGTAAATGAAGGTGTGGCTGTGCTGGGCGGCGGTGATGGAATTCATCATCACCGTCAGATCGCCGCTGGTGGGGTTCTTCATCCCCACCGGAATGTCCAATCCGCTGGCGGTGAGCCGATGCTGCTGGTTCTCCACCGACCGGGCGCCCACCGCCACATAGCTGAGCAGGTCGGACAGATACCGGTGGTTATCGGGATACAGCATCTCGTCGGCGCTGGAAAAGCCATAGTCTTTCAGCGCCGCCATATGCAGCTCCCGGATGGCGACGATACCCTTGAGCATATCCGGGGTCTCGTCCGGGTTGGGCTGGTGGAGCATCCCCTTATAGCCGTCCCCGGTAGTGCGGGGCTTGTTGGTATAGATACGGGGCACGATCAGCAGCTTGTCCTTCACCTGCTCCTGCACCCGGCACAGGCGGGAAATGTATTCCAGCACCGGCTCCCGGCTATCCGCCGAGCAGGGGCCGATCACCAGCACAAATTTCCGGGATTTTCCCTCGAAAATGCGCTTCAGCTCCTCGTCCCGGGCGGCCTTGACCGCCGCCAGCTCGTCGGTGAGGGGGTACATCTTCTTGATCTCCATGGGGATGGGTAACTTGCGCTTAAAGGTCATATTCATGGTCATTTCCTCCGATCAGACTTGTTTATCGAACCGTTTACGGCGCTGGGTGGACAGGCGCATCATCTCCCGGATGCCCTCCCGATCCCCGGCGGCAATACGGTCATATAACTGATTAAAGCTATCCCGGAACCGGTCCATTTCCCCCAGCAGCGCCGGGCGGTTATCCAGAAACAGCTCGCTCCACATCTCGTCGTTGATGCGGGCGATACGGGTCAGATCCCGGAAGGAGTCGCCGGTATAATCCTCCAGCCCGGGGGTGTTGTTGCAGCACATAAGGGACACGGCGATACAGTGGGTCAGCTGAGACAGAAAGGCGATCATATCGTCGTGCATCCCCACCGACAGCTCCGACACCCGGGCAAAGCCCAGCGCCTCCCCCAGATTCCGGCACAGCTCAATGGCGGCGGGGGTGTTCCGCTCCGTGGGCACCACAATATAGTTAGCGCCCCGGAAGATGGAGGCGGTGCTGTTTTCCACCCCGCAGACCTCCCGCCCCGCCATGGGGTGGGCGGCGATAAACTCCACATCCGGGCGCAGCATCCCCTGCACCCGCCCGACGATGCAGCCCTTGACGCCGGTCACATCGGTGAGGATGGCGCCGGGCTTGAGCAACATCTGGTATTGCTCCAGCCATTCCAACAGCACATGGGGATACAGCGCAAACACCACCACATCCGCCGCCACCACCAGTGCCGGATCGACCCGGGTGGTGGCGGTGCGGACAATGCCCTTTTCCAGCGCAAAATCCACCGAGGACTGATCCTTCGTGATGGCGTCCACCCGGTAGCCCCGGGCGGTCAGCCCCTCGGCATAGCTGCCACCCAGCAGCCCCAAGCCGACGATGAGTATGTGCATCGTTTTTTCCAATTTCATGGGGTATCCTCCGTCACCGGCACGCCCAAGGCAGCCAGCCGTTCAAAATAATCCGGAAAGCTCTTTGCCACCGCCTGCGCTCCGGCGATGGAGCCGCCCGTCACGGTGCAGAGCAGGCTCAGCGCCATGACGATGCGGTGGTCGTTATGACCGTCCAGCGGCACGGCGGGGGCATGGAGCGCCCCCGGCGAGACGGTGATGACGTTTTCCTCCACCGTGCAGCCAACACCCAGCTTCGCCAGCTCCTGCGCCATGGCGTGGCCCCGGTCGCTCTCCTTGATGCGCAGCCGCCGGGTGCCGGTGAGCCGCACCCCATGGAGCGCCGCCCCCAGCGCCAGCAGCACCGGTCCCAGATCGGGACAGTCGGCAATATCCAGCGTGGGGCAGCCCGCCGCCAGCAGCGGATACCACTGCCGATAGACAGCGTCCCCCTGAGCGGTATGCTCCGGCAGCCCGGTCACCGTCACCGCGCCCCCCAGCAGGTTCAGCCCCTCCAGAAAGGCGGCGTTGGAATAATCCCCCTCCACCGTCAGCCGGCGGGGAGCATAGGTCTGCCCGCCGGGGACCCGCATATGCAGCGGGGTATCCCGCTCCACCGTCACGCCAAAAGCCGCCATCGCCCGCAGGGTCATATCCACATAAGCGGCGCTTTCCAGCCCGCCCACAATCTCCAGGGTGCTGTCCCCCGCCAGCAGAGGCAGCGCAAACAGCAGCCCGCTGATGAACTGGCTGGACACATCTCCCCGCACCCGATAATCTCCGGCGGGGAGCGGTCCCCGCACCGTCACGGACTGTTCCTCCGCCCGGAAAAACAGCCCCCGCCCGGCGCACAGCTCCTCATATACCCCCAGCGAGCGCTGCAGGAGCCGGGGGCTGCCGATGAGGGTCACCGGCTCTGTACCCAGCAGACAGAGAGGAATAAGAAACCGCAGGGTGCTGCCGGATTCCCGGCAGCAAAGGGTCTGCGCCGCCCCCCGCCGGGGGTCAGCGCCCCCCAGCGTCACCGTATCTCCCTGCCGGGAAACAGCGGCGCCCAAAGCCGCCAGACAGTCCAGCGTCGCCCCCATGTCCTCGGAGCCGGACACCCCCTGCACGGTGCTGCCCGCCGACAGCGCCCCGCCGATGAGATACCGGTGCGCCATACTCTTGGAGGGGGGCGCCGCCACGGTTCCCCGCGCCCGTCCGGGATGAATCGTCACTGTCATGTCTTATCTCCGTAGTTGTCCAGCAGATACTGCATCGCCTCGGTATACCCCGCTGTGCCGTGTCCGCAGATGGTTTTCACACACGCCGCCCGGATATAGCTCACCTGCCGGAAGTCCTCCCGTGCCGCCACATCGGAGATATGCACCTCCACCGTGGGAATGCCCACCGCCTTGACGGCATCCAGCAGGGCAATGCTGGTATGGGTATACGCTCCGGGGTTAATCACGATGCCATCCGCCTCCCCATAGGCGCTCTGGATGGCATCCACCAGATCGCCCTCATGGTTGGACTGGTACAGCCGCACCGTCGCTCCGTGGGCGGCGGCATATTGCCGCACCCGCTCGCACAGGGCGGGATAGCTCTCCTGCCCATAGATGCCCGGCTCCCGAATCCCCAGCATATTGAGATTCGGTCCGTTAATGACAAGAATTTTCATCGGGTTTTCCCCCTTTCCTACATCGTCGTCTGCCGCCACAGCGCCGTCAGCGCCTGCACGTTGTCCTCCCGGCTGTCCACCGCCGCCAGCACGGCATCCGCCGCCGCCCGATAGAGGGGATAGCGCTCCCGATACCGCTGCGCCAGCAGCGCCCGAGTCGCCGACAGGGGGCGGTCCGCCGTGACCGCCAGCCGCTCCGGCGGACGGTCTATGAAGATCAAGGTGCCGTTCTCCCGCAGGAGCCGGATATTCTCCGGATCAAGGATAGCCCCGCCGCCGGTAGCGATCACGGCGGACTGCTCCGCCGCCAGACGGGCGATCACCTCCGCCTCCACCCGGCGGAACGCCGGCTCCCCCGCGGCGGCGATCCACTCCGCCGGGGTGCGCCCGGTCTGCGCCTCAATCTCTACATCCGAATCCAAAAACCGCTTACCCAGCACCGCCGCCGCCCGCTGCCCCAGGGTGGTCTTGCCGCAGCCGGGCATCCCGATCAGCACCAGATTGCGCTTATCCGTTTCAATCGCAGTAAATACCCGCTCGATTGCCTCGTCCGACACCGGCTTGCCGATGAATTTCTCCACCGCATAGGCAGCCTGCGCCACCAGCATATACAGCCCGCCGCTGGCATTCAGCCCCCGCCGCCGGGCTTCCACCACCAGCGCCGGACGCAGGGGATTATACACCGCATCCGTCACCGAGGTCAGCGCCGGGTAATCGTCCAATTCCAGCGCCATCCCCCCCAGATGGGGATACATCCCGCAGGGGGTGGTGTTGATGAGCGCCTGGGCATCCCCGTGGAGCCGGGGGGCGGCGGCATAGGTCACCGCATCCTCCCGGGCGGTGCGGGACAGGCGCACCACCTGCGCCGCCCCCAGCGCCCGGGCGGTGGCTACCGCCGTCTTGGATGTGCCGCCGCTGCCGGCGACCAGCACCTTTTTGCCGGCAAGGGACACCCCCTGCCGCCGCAGCAGCGCCGTCATCCCCGCCATATCGGTATTATAGCCGTACAGCCTGCCGTCCCGCCGCACGATGGTGTTCACCGCCCCGATCTGCCGGGCGGTGTCGCTCACCTCATCCAGATAGGGGATCACCGCCTCCTTGTAAGGAATGGTGACATTGATCGCCTTAAAATCCGCCCGACGCATAAACCCATCCAGCGCCTCCGGCGGAATTTCCACCAGTTCATAGGGATAGTCCGCCAGCTGATTATGCACGATTTTGGAAAAGCTGTGTCCCAGCTTTTTTCCGATACACCCGTATTCCACGATCCGACCATCCCTTTCTGCGCCGCCGTCACCCGGCAGGCTCTCCTCCGGCGCTTTTTACGCCAGCCAATCCGTGCCGTAGCGCCCCATCAGTAAATCCGCCAGCACCAGCGCCGTCACGTTGTCCACCACGACCCGCGCCCGGTGGACGATACAGGGGTCATGCCGCCCCTTGCCCTGCAGCGTGGTGTCCGCTCCGGCGGCAAAATCCACCGTTTCCTGCTCCCGCCCGATGGTGGGGGTGGGCTTCACCGCCGTGCGGAAGGTCACCGGCATCCCGTTGGTGATGCCGCCGTTCACGCCGCCGTTATGGTTGGTGACCGTCACCACCTGCGCCCCCGCCATACGGAAGGGGTCGTTCGCCTCGCTGCCCCGGCGGTCGCACAGGGCAAAGCCGTCCCCAAACTCCACGCCCTTGACGGCGGGGATGGCGAACAGAGCGGCGCTCAGCACGCTCTCCACCGAGGAGAACCAGGGTTCCCCCACCCCGGCGGGCATCCCCAGCGCCGCCGTCTCCAGCACGCCGCCCACGCTGTCGCCCGCTGCCCGGGCGGCGCGGATACACGCCTGCATCCGCTCCCCCGCCGCCGTATCCAGCACGGCAAAGGGGCGCCCGTTCAGCGCCGCCGCGTCGGCGCTCCAATCGGAAAAAGCCCGGTCGTCAATGCCCCCCAGACGAGCGATGTGGCTGGCAATGACGATGCCCTTTTGCTCCAATGCATAGCGCACGATAGCGCCCGCCGCCACCAGCGCCGCCGTCACCCGGCCGCTGAAATGCCCGCCGCCCCGGGGGTCGTTACAGCCCCGGTATTTCACATAGCCGGTATAGTCCGCATGCCCCGGACGGGCAATATGCTCCATAGCGCTGTAATCCCCGGAGCGCACATTCTCATTAGGAATCCGAATGCTCAGGGGCGTGCCGGTGGTCTTGCCCCGATACACCCCGCTGTCGATGACGAACCGGTCCGGCTCCTGCCGGGGGGTGGAAATATCCCCCACCGGGCGGCGCAGGCTCAGCTGCGCCCGGATATAGTCCTCCTCCACCGGCAGCCCCGGCGCCAGCCCATCCAGCACGGCGCCCACCGCCGCCCCGTGGCTCTCGCCATAGAGGGTCAGGGTCAGATGGGTGCCCAGCACGTTTTTCATGGCAATACCTCCCGGATCCGGTCAGCAAATGCATCAAACGGCAGGGTCTGCAGCTCCCATTGCCCCACCGCCGGCACATACACCACCGTAATGTCGCCCCCCGCCAGCTTTTTATCGTGGCGCATGGCGTCGATGAGCCGTTCCTTTTCCCCGGAAAAGGTGGTGGGCAGCCTCAGCTTTTCCAGCACCGGCAGCAGCCGCTGCCGCACCGCCGGGGCGCACATGGGCAGCATCCCCAGCGCCACACATTCCCCGTGGTAGAGGGTGGTCATACCGCACTCGCTCTCGATGGCGTGGGCCAGCGTATGGCCAAAATTGAGAATTTTCCGCAGACCGCCCTCTTTTTCGTCCTGCTCCACCACCTGCCGCTTGATGCGCAGGGAGGCTTCGATGATTTGGTCGATGTTTTCTCCTGCATCCGCCGTTTCAAACAGCGCAAACAGCGCCGGATCGCTGGTGAGGGACATTTTCACCGCCTCCGCCAGCCCGTTGGCAATCTGCCGGGGCGGGAGGGTGTGCAGCGTATCCGGGTCGATCAGCACCGCCCGGGGCGGATAAAACGCTCCCACCAGATTTTTATAGCCCTCAAAATCCACCGCCACCTTGCCGCCGATGGAGGAATCCACCTGGGACAGCACCGTGGTGGGGATATTGTAAAAATCAATTCCCCGCATATAGGTGGCGGCGGCAAAGCCCGCCAGATCGCCCATCACGCCGCCGCCCACCGCCACCACGCAATCGGTGCGGGTGAACCGGCGCTGCGCCATCTCCTGCAAAAGCCGGGTGTATTGCGCCATACATTTCGTGGGCTCCCCCTGGGGCAGCGTCACCACCGCAGGATGACTGCACGCCGCCGCCACCGCCCCGGCATAGGCGGCGGGCACCCCGTCGTCGGTGACGATCAGCGCCTGCCGCTCCAGCCGGAAATACTCTCCCACCCGGGACAAGCCCCCCCGCTCCAGATGGATGGGATAGCTGCCCCCGGCGGTTTTCACCGTTAAGACCATAGCCTGTACTCCTCCCTGCTGACGGAATTGCTGCGGGGACTCAATCGTCCTCGCCCTTAAGGACAATCTCCTTTTCAAAACTGCCCACGATGCGGATGGTGCTGCATTTCTCCTTGAGACAGCGCAGCATCTCCCGTCCCTTGTCGCTGTGGATGTTGCCCTCCCCCTCGGCATAGAAGTAATAGCTCCAGATCAGTTCCTTGGTGGGGCGGCTTTTCAGCGCCCGCAGGTTAAAGCCATACTGACCGATGGTTGCCACCGCTTCGCCCAGCGCCCCCGCCTCGTTGGCGACGGTGAAAAGCATGATAAACTGGTTATCCGCCTTTCCGGGGGCTTTCGGGGTCTTGGAGAACACTGCAAAGCGGGTGGTGTTGTTGCCGCTCTCGTTGATGTGGGCCTCCAGCTTTTTCAGCCCGAATTTGGCGGCAGCCTCATCGCTGCCGATGGCGGCGGTATCGTGCCGCCCCCATTCCGCCACCTGACGGGCGGCGACGGCGGTATTCACCGCCTCCACCGGCTCAAAGCCGTGGCGGCGGATATAGGCGGCACACTGCCCCAGCGCCTGGGGATGGCTCACCACCCGTTTCACCTCGTCCATGGTGGTACCTTTCACCGCCAGCAGATTCTGCACCACCTCAATGTCGTAGATGCCGTTGATATACAGCGGACCGAAGAACGCCAGATCCATCACCTGCCCCACATCGCCGTTATAGCTGTTCTCAATAGGCAGGATCACACAATCGCAGGCGCCGTTCACCACGGCATCGTAGGCGGCCTTGAAATCCCCATGGGGCACGGCAATGGCGTCGGGGAACACCCGGTTGGCGGCGATGTTGGCAAAAGCGCCCTCCACGCCGCTGTATGCCACCCGCATCCCCTCCAGCAGCCGGTGCTGGTACGCCTTGGACACCTCCATGGTGCTGCGCAGAAAATCCACATAGTAGGGGCGCAGCGCCTCATCCGCCACCAGCTCCGCATTGCGGCGGATGACCTCCGCCTCCCGGGCGGCGTCAAACACCCGCACCCCGTTGGCTTTCTTATACTGCGCCACGGTGCGCACCGCCGCCATACGCTGCTCAAACAGCTGCGCCATCGCCTTATCAATGTCGTTGATCGCCAGTCGGGCGCTTTCCAGCTCTGTCATACCGCACTCTCCCTGTTCGCATAGGTTTCCGCCAATGCCTTAAAGCGGGGCAACGCCCCCTCGATGGTTTCCGGGGCGACGCAATAGGCGATCCGCACATAGCCGGGGCAGCCGAAATCGTCCCCCGGCACCAGCAGCAGCTCAAACTGCTTCGCCCGCTCGCAGAACGCATAGGCATCCGGCTCCGGGGCTTTCACAAACAGATAAAACGCCCCCGCCGGCGGGGTCACCGTATAGCCGCAAGCGGTCAGTGCTCCATAGAGCCGATCCCGGTTCTGCCGATAGACGGAAATATCCGGCAGCAGCGCCGCACACGCCCCCACCGTGTATTGCAGCAGACTGGGGGCGCACACATAACCCAGCGCCCGCCCGGCGCCGCACACCGCCGCATATACCTCGCGGGCGTCCGCAGCCATCGACGGCACGAAAATATAGCCGATCCGCTCCCCCGGCAGGGAAAAGGACTTGCTGTAGGAATAGCACACCAGCGTATTGGCATACAGCGCCGGGATATAGGGCACCTCCCCGTCATACGCCAGCTCCCGATAGGGCTCGTCCGCCAGAATGTAGATGGGGTGCCCGTAGGCCGCCTGTTTCTCCTCCAGCATCGCCGCCAGCGCCCGCAATATTTCCTCGGTATACACCGCCCCGGTGGGATTGTTGGGGGAATTGAGCAGCAGCACCCGGGTCTTTTCCGTCACCGCCCGCTCCAGCGCCGCCACATCCGGCTGAAAATCCCCCATCCAGCAGGGAACGGTGATAAACTCCGCCCCCGCCGTTTCCGCAAACACCCGGTATTCCGGGAAGAAGGGGGCGGGACAGATGACCTGTTCGCCGGGGGTGATGAGCGCCTTCAGCGCAATGGTCAGCGATGCCGCCGCCCCGCAGGTGAGATACAGGTCGTCCTTATCCGCGGCCACCCCGAACCGCTGCCGGATGACCGCCGCGATCTTCTCCCGCACCGCCGGCGCGCCGGGAGCAGAGGTATAGCCGTGGAGCGCCACCGGGTCGGTCTCCCGCACCAGCCGCTCCAACGCCGCCGTCACCGCCGCCGGGGCAGGAATGCTGGGGTTGCCGAGACTGAAATCAAACACATTTTCCGCCCCGATCTCCGCCCGCCGGCGGTTGCCGTATTCAAAGATTTCCCGGATCACCGAGCGATGATTGCCCAGCTCCGCCATCCGTTCATTCGCCATACCGTATGCCCCCATCGTCAAGAATAAAAACGAAACCCGCAACCGTCCTCCTGCAAAAAATGCACGAGCTGTTGCGGGCTGTCCGTACTATGTAAGGAAAGCAGCGGTTTACCGCTCCCCGGTGCACAGACAGTCCGTCGTATACAGATAAAATCGACCGCTCCGATACTCGAACAACCTGCTCACCCTTTCCTCTGAGAATTCACGAGGGACATTCTACCCCCTTTTCCCCGATTTGTCAAGAGAAATCGCAAAATAATTTCGCACTTTTAAGCGATAAAGCGATTCCGGCGTACGTACCGATTGACAAACGGCAGCGGACACCGTATAATGAACCGCATACCCACCCGTCCGGCAGACGACGGGCATATAAGAGGGAGGCTCTACAATGCAATTGGGAAAAACACTGATTTTGGGCGACAGCTACTCCACCTTTGCCGGGTATATTCCCGACGGGTTTCATTCCTGGTACCCGCGGGCTGCCGATAACGACGTGCAGCGGGTGGAGGACACCTGGTGGTACAGACTGTTTGACGGTCACGACAACATACTGGTGCGCAACGACAGCTTTTCCGGCGCCACCGTATGCAACACCGTCCGCCCGGAGCTGTCCGTAGACACCTCGTTTGTATCCCGGCTGCAGGCGTTGATCGCCGGAGGCTTCTTTATCAAAAACCCGGTGGACACGGTGCTGGTCTTCGGCGGAACCAATGACTACTGGACCAATGCGCCGGTGGGACAATTCCAAACCGCCCCTTTCACCGAGCAAGACCTGCTGGCGTTCGCGCCGGCTTGCTGCGCCATCGCCGCGCAGCTGGCAGAAAGCGCCCCCACAGCCAAAGTCTGCTGGCTCATCAATACGGAGCTGGGGACAGACTATTCCGCCGGCATCCGGCAAGCCGCCGCTCATTACGGCCAGACCTGTCTCGCTTTTCCCCACATCGACAAACAAGCGGGACACCCCAGCGTACAGGGGATGGCAGAGATCGCCGCCGCGATACGGGCATTCTGACCGATCGTTTGCCCGCTCCCATGACCGGGCGGCGTGTAAGCGCCTGATGGAACCCGCTCCATAGACAGCACCCCGCCCCCCGATGTCGCAGCCCACGGATATATCCCCCGGCACGGCCGGGGGTTCTTATTATAAAAAAACAACCGGAAGGCTTTTACACCTTCCGGTCACATACCGCCTGCATTTCTCCGTTAGGAATATCCCACAGATGCATCGGCGGCTTTTCTTTTCTGTATTCCGTTTATGCCGCAACATCCGACGGGGGCTGTTACTCACCCTTGTATTTGCGCCGGGTGGCCATGCCGCCCCGGATATGCCGCTGCGCCTTATTGACCTCCAGCACATGACGCACCGCTCCATACAGCTGCGGATCCACCGCCCGCAACCGCTCGGCCACGTCCTTATGCACCGTGCTCTTGCTGATATGAAACTGCTTGGCGGCAGCGCGGACGGTGGTCTGGTTTTCCAGTATGTACTCCCCCAGCTCGATGGCTCGATCCTCTACGGCCCCTTTCATCTTCATCACCCCATATATGTAGTTTGTACACTATATGAGGCGACCGGCGGATTTATGCCATCAGCAATCGGCGGATTTTGCTATCGGCGCAGCGGCGCGCCGGACGCATCGGCCCCGCCGCCGTGCAGCGGGCGACGGTTCACAGCGGCAGGGTGACCGTCACACAAAAATCCATACCGTGCTCTGTCGTCGCCCGGATGGTCCCGCCGTGCTCATCGACGATGGCCTTGGCGATGGACAGTCCGATCCCGTGACCGCCGGTCTCGGAATTGCGGGAAGCGTCGGCACGGTAAAACCGGTCGAAGACATGGGGCAGCTCCTTTTCGCCGATCACCGTTTCAGTGGTATTGAATACCGTCAGAACCGCCTGCTTTTTGGCCCGAGTCAACTCCAGTGTGACAATACCGCCGTCGGGCGCGTATTTGACGGCATTCTGAAGCAGCACACAGACCAGCCGCCGCATCGCCTCCGGCACGCCGCGACCGGCGATCCGGGGCTCCGTATGCACGGAAAAGGCTATATGTTTTGCGGCCGCCAGCGTCCGGAATGTCTCCGCCTCCTCCGCCACAATGTCCGATAGGGGCATGGGCGCTTTGGGCAGCTTTTGTCCCGCCTCCTCCATTTTGGACAGATAGACCAGGCTGTTCGTCAGCTCGCACAGGCGGGCGGTCTGATTCCGAATCTCCCGCAGCTCCTCTCTTTCTCCGTCGCATTCCAGCAAATCCACATTGGCGTTGATGATGGTGAGCGGCGTTTTGATCTCATGTCCCGCATCCGAAATAAACCGCTTTTGCTTGGCGTAGCTTTCGGCGATCGGACGCACGATCCGGCCCGACGCCAGCAGAAACGCCACAAACACCACCACACACCCGAAAACGCCCACCCCGAGACTGGTCCAGAGAAAGGTATAAAAGGTATCCAGCTTTCGCCCACAGTCCAAAAAAATGATGCTCGTCCGGCTGCCGCTGTCGGTCCGCAGAAACCGAAAGCCGCCGATAAAGCCCCGTTTTTTCGTCCCGGCGATGGCTTTCTGAATGTACCCTTTCACCGATCCGCTGTCCACGGAAATGATCCTGGACAGATCGGATTCCTGGATCTCGCCGTTCTCATTCACGGTGACGGTGAAATACCGGGATTCATACGGCACCTCCGGGGACATCCCCCGGGGCAAAAGGCTGCCCTTCTGTCCGTCCGGCTTTTCCGGCGGCGGGGACGCATCCTTTGGCGGCCCATCCATCTGTGAGAGCATATCCAGCACCGCATCGCTCTCCCGGACGACCGTTGAATAATTCACCAGATTCATAATCAGCACAAGCACCGCCATGAGCAGCAGCATGGACACGGTGGCCAGCGCGGTGAATTTCCGTTTCAGCTTACGAATCATGGCGATCCTCCAGAGAATACCCGGCGTTGCGGGAGGCCTTTATCTCAATATCGGCGTGAAGAGCGTGGAGCTTCTTCCGCAGATAGGAAATGTACACCCATACCACATGGAGCTCCGCCTCGCTGTCATACCCCCAGATCTTTTCCATAAACCGCTCGGTCGAGAGAATGTGCCGGGGATTGGCCATCAGCATTTCCATCATCTGATATTCCTTGTTGGCCAGCCGAAAACTGCCCGTGGGAGACGACAGCTCAAAGGTGGCGCGGTCCAGAGTCACATTCCCCACCGTCAGCTTTGTGTCCGTCTCCGTTTTGCTGCGCGTGAGGGCGCGGATGCGGGCGAGCAGCTCCCGTGTGTCAAAGGGCTTGGGCAGATAATCGTTCGCGCCGCTATCCAGTCCCAGCACCCGGTCCTCGATCTCCGACTTTGCCGTAAGCAGCAGAACCGGCACCGGGTTGCCCGCCCCACGGATTCTTTTCAGCACGGTGATCCCGTCCATCTTCGGCATCATGATGTCCAGCACCGCCGCGTCGTATTCCACCGCCTCCAGATAGGAGAGCGCTTCTTCTCCATCGTAGACCGCATCCACCGCATAGTGGTTTTTTTCAAAGATTTTCACCATCGCTCTGGACAGCGCTTTTTCATCCTCCGCAAACAGAATACGCATGAGCCATCCCCCTTTCACCGTCTGAGTATAGACGCGATAGCTTAAATAGAGTTAAAACGTGAGCCACACAGCGGGAAAAACAGATGCCGCAGCGAAAAAGAGCAGTCCCCGAAAAGAGACTGCTCTTTTTTTCACTTACAGCGTTTGCAGCCGGTTCTTCAGCTTCGCCCGATCCATGGCCAGCGCCAGCAGCACATACATGACGCCGCCCGCCGCCTCCTGGATGAGGTTCGGCAGGATCTCCACCACCGCCGAGGCGGGGGTGTACAGCAGGCAGGCCGCCACGAAATAGCCGGCGATGCCGATGACCCCGGCGATCACGGTGGCAATGGCGTTGCGGCGGCACAACAGCCGGTCATTCTTCGCCGTAAAGGGCAGCACCATCAGCGCCTTGATGACCGCCGTAAAGGGCGCCCACAGCAGCGAGCCGGACAGGATATCCGCCAGCGCGCCGCCCACGGCCGCCGCCGCCATCGCATAGGGCAGCGGCAGCATAGACGCAGCTATGTAAATCATCGTATCGCCCAGATGAATGTATCCCTCGTTCAGCCCGGTGGGAATATGCAGCACACAGGCCGTCACCACCATAATGAGCGCGGCAAACAGGGCAGACAGCACAATGAGGACAAGCGGTTTCTTTTTCATAGAGATTCTCCTTTCGCTAACGCGGGTAAAAATGGTTCAAATACCACGCCATCCTGCTCCGGCGCCTGCAAAGACGCCGTGCAGACCAGCGCTGTATACACAAAATCGGCTGCCCGGCGCACGGCTTCCACCGCCGTTTGCCCTTGCAGCAAACTGCCGCACAGCACCGCCGAAAATACATCCCCGGTGCCGGCAAAATTGCGGCTCACCCGGCGGGAGGACACCGCCGTCCCCTCCGGATGTTCCCGGTCGATGATGAGATTGGCTACCGTGCCGTTATCCTGCGGCACACCGGTGATCACCACCGTATCGCAGCCCAGCGTCCGCAGCCGGGCACCCACCCGGCACAGCGCCGCCTGCTGCTCCGCCGGGGGCAGCGCCGTCACAGCGTCATAATCCGTATCGGTAAGCAGACACGCCTCCGTCACATTGGGGGTACAGACGGCGGCCAGCGCCACCAGCCGTTTCATCGCCTCCACCAACGCGGGGGTACAGGTGGCATATAGCCGCCCGTGATCCGCCATCGCCGGGTCTACCAGACACAAAGCGCCCGCCGCCATCTGGCGCAGCAGGAACGGCTCCAGCAGCGCCGCCTGTCGGGGCGCCCCCAAAAAGCCGGTATACACCGCCTCAAATCCCAGCCCCAACCGCTCCCAGTGGGCAAGATATGCCGGCAGATCGTCGGTCATATCCCGGATATAGGGGTCGGGGTAACCGGTATGGGCGCTGAGCAGCATGGTCGGCACCGGGCAAACCTGAAAGCCCATCGCCGACAGAATGGGCAGCGCCACCGTCAGCGAGCAGCGGCCAAAGCCGGACAGGTCGTTGACCGCCGCCACCCGTTTCACCCGGGGGGGCTGTCCGTCCGGAGCGGATTTCTTCAGCGTATCCATATTTTCTCACTTTCATAGCACAGCGGGCGGTCAAACAGGGCTCTCACCGCCGCCCGCGGCTCCTGCCCCTCGTAACAAATGCGGTAGCACTGCTCCATGATGGGCATCTCCACCCCCTGCTGCCGCGCCAGCTCCACCGCCGGGCGGACGGTACAATAGCCCTCCACCGTGCCGACCCGCCGGATGGCTTCCTCCACCGGCACGCCTTGCCCAATGAGGATGCCCGCCCGCCGGTTGCGGGAGTGCATACTGCCGCAGGTCACCATCAGATCGCCCATACCGCTCAACCCCGCAAAGGTGCGCTCCTGCGCCCCCAGGCTGACCCCCAGCCGGGCGATCTCCACCAGACCCCGGGTCATCAGCGCCGCCTTGGCGTTATCTCCCAGATCCAGCCCGTCCAGAATCCCCGCCGCCAGCGCGATAGGGTTTTTGAGAGCGCCGCCCAGCTCCACACCGGTCACATCCTCATTCACATACAGCCGGAAATAGGTGCGGCTGAGCCGATGCTGCACCCATTCGGCGGCGGACGGGTCGGCGGAACTGACGGTGACGGTGGTGGGCTGCTGCCGGGCAACCTCCTCCGCATGGGAGGGGCCGGACAGCACCACCACCGGGCAATCGGGCAGCTCCTCCGCCAGCACGGCGGAAAAGCGCTTATGGGTGCCCTCCTCCAAGCCCTTGCCGGCATTGACCACCACGGTGCCGGGGCGGATATACGCCCGCAGCCGCCGCGCCGTCTGGCGGATGGCAAAGGAGGGCACCGCCAAAATCACCAGCTCCGCCTGCGCCGCCACCGCCAGATCGGTGGTCAGTGCCAACCCCTCCGGCAGCGACACCCCCGGCAGACAGCGGCGATTTTCGTTATGCAGCCGCAACAGGCCGACCTCCTCCTCGGAGAAGGACCAGACCGTCACCGGATGGCTCTCGTCCATCGCCACCATCGACAGCGCCAAACCCCAGCCGCCGGCACCCAACACAACGGTATTTCCCATACAATCGCTCCTTTTTGCGGAATTGAGCGTTCTACGCAGTAAATTGCAGCAAAGCTACGTTTTTTCTTGGCGGAATTGAAGTCGTTCTTACGGTAGTAAAATCCGTTGTCGTCCAGACAACGAAGACTTCAAAACGCGCAGCTTTGCTGCATTAGACCTTATCCTCGCCGATACGCCGTTCCGTACCGGCGGCAATGCGGTCGATGTTGCTCTTATGCTTCCAAATGACGATGCCGCTGATGAGCCCGATCAGCACCGTGCAGAAAACCACCGCGCCGCTGGAGGTATGGTCCACCCACAGCCCCAGCACCAGCGTGCACACCGGCAGCGTACAAGCCGCCACGATGGACCCCAGCGACACCATCCGGCTGATGGCGACCGTGATACCGAACGCCGCCAGACCCAGCAGCGCCACCCGCCAGTCCACCACAAACAGCATCCCCAGCGTGGCCAGCACGCCTTTGCCGCCCCGGAACTGATAGAATATCGGAAACAGGTGCCCCAGCACACAGAAAAAGCCCCCGAAATACCGACCGATGAGCCGGTCGGCGTTCAAGGAGAAGCTGCGCAGCTCCTCCGGCAGCTCACTGCCGGGGGCGGCGCCATCCAGCCGCAGATGTACCAGCAGCCAACCGCCAATCAGCACTGCCAGCACGCCCTTTGCCACATCCCCTACCGTCGTCAGCACCGCCGGCAACGCGCCTTGGGAGCGCAGCACATTGGTGGCGCCGGCATTGCCGCTGCCCACCGTGCGGATGTCCTTGCGGGAGAACCATTTAGTAATGATAATCGCCCAGTTAATGCTGCCCAGCAGATATCCGATTATCGCTGTCAGCACCAACGCCAGCCAGCTATTCGCCAAAAAAGCCCGCATAATCCCAACGACCTTTCTAATTTTGCGGAATGGAAGTCGGCAGAAAATTTCCCTCTCTGCCCCTTTATTTTGTGCGGTTGTCGGTTTTTTCCCGCACGATGAACCGCACCGGCGTGCCCTCCAGCCCAAAGGTCTCCCGCAGCTGATTTTCCAGATACCGCTGATAGGAGAAATGGAACAGCTCCGCCCGGTTCACAAAGAACACAAAGGTAGGCGGATTGGTGGAAACCTGGGTCATATAATAGATTTTCAGCCGCTTGCCCTTGTCCGTGGGGGGCTGCACCCGTGCCGTCGCCTGCGCCAGCACATCGTTGAGCATACCCGTGGAGATACGCATGGAGTTTTGCTGGCTGACAAAGTGGATCAGTTCAAACAGCCGTTCCACCCGCTGACCGGTTTTCGCCGACAGAAAGATAAACGGCGCATAGGGCATAAAGGAAAAATCGTCCATGAGCTTTTTGCGCATGGCATCCATGGTCTTGTCGGTCTTTTCCACCGCATCCCACTTATTCACGGCGATGATGCACGCCTTGCCCTGCTCATGGGCAAGCCCCGCCACCTTGCTGTCCTGCTCGGTGAAGCCCTCCACGCCGTCAATCATAATCACACACACATCCGCCCGCTCCACCGCCATACGGGCGCGCAGGATACTGTATTTCTCAATCGCATCGTCCACCCGGCTCTTGCGGCGCAGACCGGCGGTGTCGATGAAAATAAAATCCCCATATTGGTTATGCACCCGGGTATCAATAGCGTCCCGGGTAGTGCCGGCTACATTGGAGACGATGCTGCGTTCCTCCCCCGCGATACAGTTCACCAGCGAGGATTTGCCCGCGTTGGGACGACCGATGACCGCCACCTTGATGACGTCCGCCTCCTCGTCCGCTGTTTCCTCCGGCGGAAAATGGGGGTACACCGCATCCAGCAGGTCGCCGGTGCCCATACCGTGCACCGAGGACACCGCAATCGGATCGCCCAGCCCCAGATTGTAGAACTCATAGAATTCCGGCGGCGGATCGCCGGGGGTGTCACATTTATTGACGCACAGCACCACCGGCTTGCCGGAGCGCTGGAGCATCGCCGCCACATCTTGATCGTTGGCGGTGACGCCGGCGCGCAGATCGGTCACCAGCACAATCACATCCGCCTGATCCACCGCCAGCTGCGCCTGCCGCCGCATCTGGGACAGGATCACATCGTCGCTTTTCGGTTCGATACCGCCGGTATCCACCAGCAGGAAGCTCCGCCCCCGCCATTCGCAGTCCGCCATGATCCGATCCCGGGTCACGCCGGGGGTATCCTCCACAATGGACAGCCGCTGCCCGATGAGCTTATTAAACAGGGTGGATTTCCCCACATTGGGACGTCCCACCACCGCTACAATGGGCTTTGCCATACGTCTCATTCCTCTCTTTCATCCGCAAAAAACGCATCCAGCAGCGCCCCGCCGTCGGTCTCCGGCAGGATGCGCACCTGCATATGCAGGGTATCCTCCACCTGCTGCCAGGGGACATCATCCAAAAACAGGTCCCCCTCCTGACGCAGCATACAGGAAGGCAGCAGCAGCACATCGGCCGTTTCCCCCGCCAGCTGCGCCATCAGGTCGCCGCCGGTCACCAGCCCCGCCACCGTGATCTCGTGGCCGAAAAAATCGTTACGGATCGCCCGCACCTGCACCTGCATACCGGGGAACGCCGCTTTAGCCTCTTCCGTCAACGCCGTCAGATACGGCGCAGCCGCCGTGCCCGTGGCCACAACATACCGGAGGGCTGTAGGCTGCGCCCCCTCCTCCAGCTTGTCCGCCAGCGCCTGCCGGAACTGCTCCCGCTGCAGGGCGATCATGCCCACGCCATTCTCCAGCTGGGGATATTCCTCATAGAAATCCCCCTCCGGAATGGGCAGGTCACCTTTAATATACCACTCATCCGACGGAAAAAACACCCGACGCCCGGTTTTTTCCAGCATACGGTCGCCGGCGACGGTGATCTGCGCCACCACCCGGCGGCTTTCCTCCGGCGTGAAACCCCGGATGGGCTCCAAGCCCTCCCGGTATTTCGTCAATCCCACCGGCACCGCCGCCACACTCTCCACCGCCGGACCCAGCGCCGCCAGATCCCGCAGGGAACGCTCCAGCTCCTCCCCGTCGTTATATCCCGGCACCAGCACCAGCTGGCACTGCACCGTCAGCCCCGCCTCCACAAACCGATGGAGAATGGACAGGCAATCCCCGGCAAAGCGGTTATGCATCATCCGGCAGCGCAGCTCCGGGTTGGTGGTATGCACCGAAATATTGATGGGGCTGATGTGCATTTCGATAATCCGGGACACCTCATGCTCGGTCAGGTTGGTAAGGGTGATATAGTTGCCGAACAGAAAGGACAGCCGGCTGTCGTCGTCCTTGAAATACAACGTATCCCGCATCCCGGGCGGCAGCTGGTCGATGAAGCAGAAAATGCACTTATTCCGGCAGGAATGCTGCTCATCCATCAGATAGGAATCGAATTCCAGCCCGATCTCCTCAAATTCCGCCTTCTTCAGCCGCACAACACGCTGCTTTCCGCCGGAGAGAACGGTCAGCTTGAGCCGGTTGTCCGGAATATAAAACCGATAGTCCAGCACATCCTCGATGGGGCGCCCGTTGATCGCCACCAGCGTATCGCCGGGGACGATCTTCGCCCGCGCCGCCGGACTGTCCGGTGTCACGCCGCAGATCAGTACCGCCATAGCCTGTCCTCCTCTCCCATCGACTTTCCGCCGGATATAAAAATAGAGAAGGATCGCTCCTCCTCTACTTTTCTGTCCAATGACACAGCACACATTCAGCCGCAATCACTTGTCCGCAACCTCAACGACCTTCCGACCGTTGTAGTAGCCGCAGTTTCCGCACAAACGATGAGCACGCTTGTACGCACCGCACTGGGGACATTTCACCAGAGCCGGAGCCTCCAGCTTCCACACATTGTTGCGCCGCTTGTCACGACGAGCCGCCGAGTGTTTTCTCTTGGGTACCGCCATTGTCAGCACCTCCTTAGCTTTTTAGATAAAAAATTAGTTGAGTAACTGTTTGAGAACTGCCAGACGAGGATCCTCCGTCTTGGTGCTGCAGCCACAGGGGCCCTCGTTCAGATCCTTTCCGCACCGGGGACACAGCCCACGGCAATCCTCTCGGCACAGGCTCTTATACGGCAGCTCCAGCAGAATATCATCCTGCACCAGCTCATCCAGCGGCAGCTGATGATCCTGCAACAAAACGAAATCGCTGTCCTCATTCTCGAGGACGGTCACGAGGACGTGCTCCACGGGGATGTCATACTCCCGGCTGAACTCCGTCAGACACCGGTCGCAGCGTCCCTCATAGAGAAACTGCGCCCGCGCCTGTAATGTCACCACACCGGCACGGTTGACGATCGCCCCCGTCACCCGTACCGGGCGGCGGAAGGGATGATTCCCGAAAAGCTCCACCTGCGTGAGATCCAGCTCTGTTTCCAGCGGAAGACGATCCGTCTCCCCCATGAACAGAGATCGACATTGCACAAGCATAGTTCACCTCAAGCGTCACGCATGATATTATATAAGCATAAAACGCATTTGTCAAGTGCGTTTTTGGAAATACGGGGAATTTCTTTCCTTTTTCGCCGTTTGCTCCGCCCGCCACCGTTCTCAACAGCGCACAGAGCCGGGCAAAGAGACCATTTTTCCATCCCCGGCAGAGGTTCCGTTTGTCCGGCCTTCCACCGCTTTGAGCGACTCGACGGGCAACGGGTTTTTGCAGAAACCCGCATCCGATCGCTCAGTCCACCGGTCCCTCCACCGCTTTCAGCGGCTCGACGGGCAACGGGCTTTTGCAGAAACCCGCGTCCGATCGCTCAGTCCACCGGGCCCTCCACCGCTTTGA
>ERZ808240.527-NODE-527-length-49702-cov-5.952666_pt1 | contig 49702 bp, 26 predicted proteins | sample MGYA00521084_ERZ808240 | MGnify/ENA primary metagenome ERZ808240 (study PRJEB31516, sample SAMN03275571) | gut metagenome | biome: mammalia-associated habitat; material: feces | host: Papio cynocephalus | place: Kenya | collected 2012-08-06 ...
TTGCGCGCGCTGGGCGTTTTCACGATGTTCAGCCAGTCGCGGCTGGGGCTTGCCGACTTCTGCGTGAGAATTTCCACACGGTCGCCTAGCTGCAGCTCGTAGGCCAGCGGTACAATGGCGCCGTTTACCTTCGCGCCCACGCAGTGGTTGCCCACCTCGGTGTGAATGGCGTAGGCGAAGTCAACCGGCGTGGAGCCGGCGCGCAAGCTCATGGCCTCACCCTTTGGCGTGAACACGAACACCTCGGTAGGCGCCAAGTCCACTTTCAGGTCCTTCAGAAACTCGCGCGAGTCGTGCGTTTCGTCCTGCCAGTCCACCATTTCGCGCAGCCAGGCAAGCTGTTTGTCCATGGCGTCGTTGCTGCCGCGGCCGCCCTTTTCCTTGTAGCGCCAGTGCGCCGCCACGCCATATTCGCTTTGGCGATGCATTTCCTCGGTGCGGATTTGCACCTCAAGCGGCCTGCCCGCCGGGCCGATAACCGTGGTGTGCAGGCTTTGGTACATGTTGAACTTCGGCATGGCGATGTAGTCTTTGAAGCGCCCCGGCATGGGGTGCCACAGCGTGTGCACCGCGCCGAGTGCCGAATAGCAGTCCTTCACCGACTTCACAATGATGCGCACGGCAATAAGGTCGTAAATTTCCGAGAAGCCCTTGCCCTTTTTCGTCATCTTTTGGTAGATGCTGTACAGGTGCTTGGGGCGGCCCATGATTTGCGCCTGGATGCTCACGCGCTCCATTTCTTTGCGCAGTACCGAAATGACCTGTTCAAGGTACTCTTCGCGCTCGGCGCGGCTTTCGGTGACCATGCGGGAAACCTGTTTGAACTTGTTCGGTTCCAGGTAGTAGAAGCTTAAGTCCTCAAGTTCCCATTTGATGGAGTTGATGCCCAAACGGTGCGCGATGGGCGCGTAAATCTCCAACGTTTCGCGCGACTTGAAAATGCGGCGGTCTTCCTTCAGCGCCGCGAGCGTGCGCATGTTGTGCAGGCGGTCGGCCAACTTGATGACGATAACGCGGATGTCTTTGCTCATGGCAACGAACATCTTGCGGATGGTGGCCGCCTGCTCGTCGGTGAGCGTTTCCACTTCGATGCGCGTAATCTTCGTAACGCCGTCCACCAGCTGCGCCACGTGCGAGCCAAATTCCTGCTCTACAAGTTGGCTGGTCACAGACGTGTCTTCCACCGTGTCGTGCAAAAGCGCCGCGCACAGCGTTTCCACGTCCATGCGCAGGTCAGCCAAAATGATAGCAACTTCCACCGGGTGCGCAATAAACGGCTCGCCCGACTTGCGGCACGCGCCCTCGTGCGCGGTTGCCGCAAAATGAAACGCCTTTTCCAGCTTTTCCTCTTCGGCGTCCGTTAGATAGCTGCGCGTCATGTCCTGCAGCTCGGCGAAACGCTCTTCCGGCGTTTTCTCGCCCTTGGGCAGCACTTTTGTGGCCTCGGTGGAAAACGCCTTTTCCGCTACATGCGGGCGGCCTAGCAGGTTGTCCTCAACCGTTTGACGCGCAACATCGGGCGCAACGCCAAGCGAGTCGCGGGTTTGCGCGTTATTCTGCTTCGTCATGTCCGGCCTCCTTTTCGTGTGCCCCACTTGGAAGAATAGGGTGCGACACGCGGCGCTGCAAGTCCTGCGCGTTGCTGCGCATGACCCAATCGCGGAACGCGTGGAAAATCTCGCGCTCGTCCATGCCCTCGCGATAGCGCACGCTGTCGGTGAGCTGCACCTTGCCCTGTGTGTCCTTCACGTGGATGGAGCGTACCAGGCCGTCGGGTCCGAACATGGCGTGCGCCTCGATAAGCCCCAGCTCGCGGAAGACCGCAACGGCGCACGTGACCGACGAGGTGTTCACGGGGAAGATGTCGGTGGACACGTTTTTGGCCAGCTCGGCGTCGCTGGTGGTGAAAAACAGCGTGTCGCTTGAGCGCTGCATGTCGCGCAGCTTGCGATACACCTGCGCGAGGCTGTCGTGGCACGGCGTCATGTCGGCTAAGATGCGCTCGTTCAGGGCGCAGTCGTTGCGGCTGAACAACAGGTGCACGCACGCGGGCTTGCCGTCGCGGCCAGCGCGGCCCGACATTTGATTGAACTCGATCTCGTTGAACGGCATATGGTACAGCACCACGTGGCGGATGTTCGGGATGTCGATGCCCTCGCCAAACGCGCTGGTGGCAACCAGCACCAGCAGCGCGTCGGTGCGGAACAGCTGCTCGATGCGCTTGCGTTCGGAACGCGAAAGGCCGGCGTTGTAAAAGCCGATGAGCGGCGCCACCTGCGGAGCGTGCTTGCGCAGCGCGCGCGCCACGGCCACCGATTGCTCGCGCGAGTTCACGAACACCACCGTTTTTTCGCCAGTAGCCACCAGGTTTGCCAGGTAATTGTCGCGACTGGGCACGTTGCGGCGGTCGTCCAAACGCAGGTTCGGGCGGTCGGACGCATCGAACACGCACACGTCGATGGGCAGCTCGCGGCGCACGGCGGCAGCGCATTCGTCGTCGGCGGTTGCGGTAAGCGCCAGCACTGTGGGGTTGCCCAGACGGCGCACGGCCGTGCCGATGGTGGCGTACGCGTCGCGCTGGCCAGCGCGCGCCAGCCCCACGTGATGCGCCTCGTCTACCACCACGAACTTCACGCGGCTGGTGTAGGCGAACGAGTCGGCATGCCACGCCAAAAACTCCGGCGTGGTCAACGCAATGTCAACGCTGCCGTCGGCTAGGCCCGCAAACGCCTGACGGCGCTCGTCAACCGTGGACTCACCCGTAAGCGTGACCACCGTGATGCCGAACGGCGCCAACGCCTCGCGCAGGTGAAATGCCTGGTCAGCGATAAGCGCGCGCAGCGGGTACACGAACAGGCTGGCCTCATGCGCCGCAAGTGCGCGCAGCGTGGCATGCACCTGGAACGTCAGCGACTTGCCGCGGCCCGTAACCATAACGCCCAGCACCGACTTGCCAGCGGCAAGGTTATCCAGGATGTCGCGTTGCGCCTGGTGCAGCTGCCCATCACCGATGATGGCGCGCACGATGTGGCCCCTAAGCTGCTCGGGGTTTTGCCGCGCCATGGCTTCCCACTTCACGCGGTTGACCTCAAGCTCGTTTTCGTATTCCTCAACGGCCTCGGGATCGTGCGGCGCGTCGGCGCACAGCTCTTCGTCGCGCGTGGCGTACAGGTCGGACACGAAGCTTAAGTTTTCCGGGTTCAGACACGCCTCAAGCGCGGCGCACGTGCGCGCCGGCGACAGCGATTTCAGCATGGCCTTCACGCTGCGGCGGTTCTTCCATTCGTCGATTTGCACCTCAAACGCAGCGTTCACCACGCTGTCGGTGTTCATGAGCGCCTTGATGTCGTTGCAGTGGAACATGATGCCCGCCACCGTGGTGCGGCCATTGGACAGCGAACACGAGAAGTGGTTGCGCTCGGCGCCCACCGCGCGGCAATGCAGCAGCGTGACGTCGCGCGCCAGGTACACGGGCACGGGATGCTCCTGGCCAAACGGCGCCAGCGCGTCAAGCTGCGCCACGTTGCGCAGCGTAAGCTCGTCAAGGTTCACGCACGCGTCGATGGTGATAAGCGGGTGGAACGCGCCCTCGGGCAGCGTGTCCATGTAAGCGCACAGGCGGCGCTCGAATTCGGGCAGCTTTTCCGTGGGCAGCGTCACGCCGACGGCCGCTTCATGGCCGCCGAAGCGAAGTAACAGGTCAGAGCAGCTTTCCACCGCCTTAAACAGGTTGACCTGACCAACAGAGCGCCCCGAGCCGCGCGCTTCGTCGCCGTCAATGGTGAACAGCAGCGTGGGCACGCCGTACGTGTTCACCAGGCGGCTGGCAACAATGCCCTTCACGCCTTCGTGCCAGCCCTCGCCCGCAACCACCAACGCGCGCTGGCCCTTATAGGTTTCGGCGGCCTGCGCCTTGGCAATTTCCGACAGCTCGGCCTCAATGGCACGGCGCTGGTCGTTCACGCCTTCCAGGCGCTGGGCCAGCTGGTTGGCCTGCTCGAAATCATCGGTAAGCAGCAGGTCAAGCGCCAGCTGCGCGTCACCCATGCGCCCGGCGGCGTTTAAGCGCGGGATGATGGAGAAGCTTAGGTTAGTTGCCGTAACCTGCTTGGCCGACGCGCCCGACGTGTCCAGCAGCGCGGCGATGCACGGGCGCGGTGTCTCGTTGATGTGGCGTAGGCCGTCGGCCACCAGCGCGCGGTTTTCATCGCGCATGGGCATAAGGTCGGCGATGGTGCCCAGCGTGGCGAAGTCGGTGAACTGGCGCCACAGGTGCGGCTTGCCGAAGCGGCCGCCAAGGGCCTGCACCACCTTAAGCGCCACGCCCACGCCGGCCAGAATGGCGCTTGGGCAGGACGCGTCGCACTTCGGGTCGGCCACGGGCACGCCTTCGGGCACCAAGTCGGAGGGTTCGTGATGGTCGGTGATAGCCACCTCGATGCCGCGTTCTTGCAGCAGGCGCACCTCTTCCTTGCAAGCGATGCCGCAGTCAACGGTTACCAGGAAGTCGGGGTTGACCTGGGATAAGCGCTCAATAGCAGCCGGCGTTATGGCGTAGCCTTCCTCGAAGCGGCGCGGGATGAACGGCGTTACCGTGGCGCCGAGCGCACGCAGGCCGCGCGTCATAACGGTGGTGGCGGATATGCCGTCAAGGTCGAAGTCACCGAACACCAGGATGTGCGCGTTGCGGCGAATGGCCGCCTCAAGCGCATCGGCAACGTCGGACAAGCCGGGGATGGTATAGGGGTCGCGCCAATCGCGGTCGAGCGACGGCGTGAGAAAGCGGTTAGCAGCCTCCGGGGTATTGATGCCGCGCGAAACGAGCGTCGCCGCAATGAAGCGCGGCATGTGCAGCTCGCGTTGCAAACGCGCAACGGCCTCGGGGTCGGCTGCCTTGATGTTGAATCTGGCAGACATAACGGTACCTACTTATGCAACATTCCTATAGTTCGCCTCCCATTGTCTCACAACCCAGGGGTGCTGCCGCCGTGAAGTAACCCACTCGACACGTTTGCCCGCCGACGGCGAACAGCTGCCGGCGCAAACAATCGGCGAACGTCGAAAAGCGCGGGGGCGACGGGCGGCGAGCGTTGGGGCACGCAAAGCGAGCCGACGGCAGCGCCAGGAGGCGCGCAGGACGACAGCCGACGAGCGACAGGTGCGCGCCGCCGGGCTTGGCGCAACTCGAACCCTCGGCTACCGAGCGCACAATGCAGCCCCATTCCCTGGCCACCGGATTCAGCGCAGCCCACTCCCCCTTCGCTGCCAACAATGTAACTCAGCCCCCTTCGCTGCACTCAACGCCGCCGCTGTATGCTAGCGCAGCGGCTATGCTGCGCAAATGGCCCGTCGTCAACCACGCAATTGCGTTTTGCGTAGGAAAGCGGATTTTCTGGCACGGAATGCCTACTTCCGGAATGTTAGATGATGCGCACTCGCTTACTCCACCCCTTAGCCTTGCGCTTGCAACATCAATTGCATTGTTCGTTACCTTCAATGCGCGCCCCGGCCGTCATATATAACGATTTTTCAAGGCAAACTTTCCGGAAAGAGACGTTTTCTGCCAAAAACAGCAGCCGAGAGCGCAACGCTGCCGCCCTTTCACCAACTTTTTCATGCATGGCGGGAACAATTTCGAAGACATGCACGTATTAGTAATGAAAGGAGGCCATATGAAGCTATTTCACCCCGAGAAGACCAAGACGGAACGCAGCGAAAAGCACGCGCGGGCATGCGCTCTTCCGACCCCTGTGCGTCTGCGTCAAAAAGTAAAACGGACGCAAAACTTTGCGCGTCGACATCGGATCATCACGCAAACGCAGGGTTTATCGCCCGCGCAATAGACACGCATGGCGACATGGTGCTGCGATTAGCGCTCTCGCACGTGCGCAACATGCAAGGGGTAACCATATTTGCTCGGTTTTGCAGCGCACATGCCGCAAAAGGTCAGTCCGCTCTGGACGTTTGCGCAACCAAACACAAACGTCCTCTTGAAAACTGTGCATATTGCAATACCCCGTGCAGAAAAATACGATTTCAAGCTGCAAAACAGTTCACAATGGCTGCACCTGTGCACCTGTGCGTGCATGTGTGCCATAATGGAGCTTCCTAACCTGACCTACTTGCAGGGAGAACCACATGGCCAACTGCCTTGTCGCCCAATCTGGCGGCCCTACCGCCGTCATCAACGCCAGCCTTGCCGGCGTTATTCGCGCCAACCAGCTCAACCCGCTGTACGACCACGTCTACGGTGGCCTTCACGGCATCGAGGGCACGCTTGAGGGAAACCTGTGCGACCTCACGCATCTGTCCGGCCGCGACATTGAAATCCTGAAGCAAACGCCGTCAAGCGCGCTGGGCACGTGCCGTTACAAGTTTTCGGAAGAAACCGATTTCCAGCGCCTGATTGACGTGATGGACGAACACGACATCGACACCATGTTCTACATCGGCGGCAACGGCTCTATGTCCACCGTGGCCACCATGGCCGCGTGGGCTGCCGACCATGACGCGGACAAGCGCTTCATTGGCATTCCGAAAACCGTTGACAACGACCTGGGGCTTATGGATCACTGCCCCGGGTTTGCCAGCGCCGCAAAGGTGGCGTGCGAAATCACCCATGCCACGCGCATGGACTATGACGCCTACACACGTCCTGAAGTGTTCGTGCTGGAAACCATGGGGCGCGATGCGGGCTGGCTTGCGGCCAGCACGTTTATGACCGGCGACGTTGACCTGCTGGTACTGCCCGAGGTTGACTTCCGCCGCAGCATTTTCCTGGAGCAGGTGCGCGCGAAAATGGAAGCGCAGGGCAGCTGCTATGTGGTTATCTCGGAAGGCGCGCGTTGGTACGACGGCACGTACTTGTCGGCAAACGGTAAGGCAGCCGACGGGCTGGGGCACGCCATGCTAGGCGGCGCGGCCGGGCGGCTGAAGTCCATGATTGTGGAAGCGGGCATTGCGCCGCGCTGCGTGGTGCAGGATTTGTCGCGCGTGGCGCGTTCAAGCAACTTCGCTATGAGCTTGGTGGACTTAGAAGAAGCCTACGATCTGGGCGTTTCGGCGCATATGCGCAGCTTTGACCCGGCATTTACCGGCAAAGTGGTTGGCGTTTTGCGCGGCACCACCGAAGACGGCGAATACGACGCCGAGTTCTTCGCGTGCGACGCGGCCGACGTGGCGAACTACGTGCGCCGCTTCCCTACCGAGTGGATTTTGCCGAACTTCCAAGGCATCACGCAAGAAGCCATGGACTACTTCCGACCGCTCATCCAAGGCGAGCCAAAACTCATCTGCGAAAACGGCATCCCCGTAACGCTCAAACCCTTCAACAAGCGCTAAGCGAACCGAGGCCCGCAGGTACCACCCCGCGGGCCTCGGTTGCTTATTGGGCTCGCACCGAACGAGAAGCAAGTGCCCACCTCGCGGGCGCGAAAACGCCTCCGTGAACATGGGGACGGAACGGGTGTTCAGGAAAAATCTTTGGGAGATGCAAACGATATCCTGAACACGCCCCTCCGTCCCCTTGTTCACGATTGCCCGTCAGCCGAGCACCCTCTCCGTCCCCGCGTTCACGCAAGCGGCGCTCCCGAGCATCCGCCGCTGTTCACCGCCGGTATTGCTGACGTCAGGTACCTATTCTGCGGGCACGAAGGTGTCACGGTCGGGGGCGAAGGATTGCATGGCGCGGATGGTGCAATCGAACAGCTCGTCAAGCTCCCAGCCCAGCATGTCTGCGCCTGCGCGGATGACGTCGCGGTTCACGCCGGCGGCAAAGCGCTTGTCCTTGAACTTCTTCTTCAACGACTTCACGTTGAAATCCATCACCGACTTGCTTGGGCGCATAACCACCGCCGCGCCAATAAGGCCCGTAAGCTCCTCGGTGGCGTACAGCACCTTTTCCATCTGCAGCTCGGGCTTGGGCAGCGTTTGGTTCAGGTCGGAGTTGTGCGACTGGATGGCACGGACAAGCTCCGGCGTGCCGCCCGCCGCCTTGATCAGCTCGGCCGCGTACACCGTGTGGTTTTCCGGGTCGTCGTCGTGCTCTTCCCAGTCCACGTCGTGCAGCAGGCCCACAATGCCCCAGAATTCCTCGTTTTCGGGGTCGAACTCGCGCGCGAAATGGCGCATCGTCTGCTCGACCGTTTCGCCGTGTTCAATATGAAAGCTGTCTTTGTTGTGCTCGGCAAGCAGCGCAAATGCCGCCTCGCGCGTCATGCCCGCGTCCATGGTTGCCATCGCGTTCCCTTCTCGTCTGTTGCGCAAAGCGCGCGTGCTATCTATACGCTCATGCTAGCACGCTTCCCAACCCAGGCACAGCAGCAAAAAGGCTCGGGCAACCCGAGCCTTTTGTTAGAACGTAATGCCGAATGCGGTGATGATAAGCCCCCAGAACACGCCCGTGGCCCACAGGCCGGCCAAAACAACGAGGTTCTTGCCAAGCTGGCGGTTTGTGCGGAACAGCACCAGCAGGCCCACACCGGCCGACACCAGCAGGCCTGCCATCATGGCGCCTGCGCCCAGTGCGCCGTCAACGTACAGCTGCGCGATAACCACGCTTGCCGCGCAGTTCGGGATAAGGCCCACCAGTGCCGAACCGAACACCGAAAGCACCGGGTTACTGCCCAAAAACGCGCCGATTGCGTCTTCGCCCACCACTTCCAGCACGCCGTCAAGCACCAACGTGATGACGAAAATGAACACCGTTACCTGTACCGTGTGCTTCAACGCGCTGCGCAGAATAGAGCCGCCCTCGTGGTGATGCTCGTGGTCCTGGTCGTTTTCATAGTTGTACGCAAGCTCGGGGTTTTCTTCGCACGTGTTGCATTCGCCGTTGCAGTGGCAATGGTCATGCTCACACAGCTCGTGGATGCGCAGCTTTTCCTTGTCGCGCCGTGCCAGGCGAATTACCGCGTCCACCACAAAGCCCATGACCATGCCGATTATCAGCTTCACGCCCATGATTTTCATGATGGTAAGCGGCGCCACCTGCTCGGCCAAAAAGATAGGCAGCATTTCGTCAGACGTGGACAAAAACGCCGCGAACAGCGTACCTAACGTGATGACGCGCCCCGCCCACAGCGTTGCCGCCGCTGCCGAAAAACCGCACTGCGGGATGATGCCCACCACGGCGCCCACCACCGGGCCCGCTGCGCCCGCACGGCGCACCGCCTCTTCGGCTTTATCGCCCGCTTTGTGCTCCAGCCATTCCATGGCCAGGTACGTGACAAACAAAAACGGAATCAGATACAGCGTGTCCTCAACGGAATGTTCCAGGACGTGACCGATGATATGCGTGATGTCTTCCATGATTTCCTTCAAATAGAGAAGCGTTCTCAATTTCGTTGTGACAGCATAACAAACGAAATTGAGAACGCTTCGCATATTCGCTAAATGCGCGAAATCTTCGAATTAGCCGGCGGCTGGCGGCGGCATCGCGCTTGACATTCGTCCGCCAAGCGCCACCCCGGCGGCTTTCTGGGCGCGTATAGCAGAAGGGGCTTGGTGTGCCCCAAGCCCCTTTCGGTCATGCCGCTTATTGCTGTTGCAGCGCGCGCCGCAACTCACCTGCAGTTTCGAACTGCGTTTCAACGTTGCCGTTTTCGCGATCTATCTTGACCACCGTGCCCTTCCAAGCTGCGTCGTCGCTTACCTCGGAAGCGCCATCGGCCTCCTCGTTGTTGCGCTCGTGCGAATCTTTGAAAGACTCCGTACGCACCACGTAGCGGTAGTCGAAATCCTCCGGCTTCGGCTGCTCCTGCGTTTTGAAGCCGTACTTCAAACCCGCAAGCACTGCCGCCATGGAGTCGGCTACATCGCAGCCCGCCTCAAGCTCCACCACGCCCGCTTCGCTGTTGAACAGCTGCGAGGGGGCTACGTACACGGTGCGAATAAGCTGCTGGCGCTTCTTCTCTTGCCGCACCACCAACGCGATAAGAAGCGCGATGCCAACGAACCACACAACGCCGAGCGTAAGGTCAACCGGGTTGTCAACGTGGTTGAACCCCAGGTGATACCACAAGTACAGCAGGAAAGCCGCAGCTAGCGCCACAAGGGCGAATATCAAGTAGTTAGTCTTTTTCACTCGCTGCTCCTTCCTGTTAGTTCTTTTCCTCGAACGCGTTGAGTACGTCTTTCATGTTCGCGTTCAAGCTGTGCGCAAAACGCGTGCGGCGGCCCGCTACGCCCGCGCCATACAGCACGGTCAAAATCATGCCGATGATCATGAACCAATGCACCCAGCAGTTTGCGTGGACCGTGGTACCCAACGGGTTCTCGTCATCGAAGATCTGCTCTTCGGCCGGCTGATCGCTGGTGCCGGCAACAGCGTCAACCGCACTCTCAAGCACCTGCGCAATGGCGTCAACCGGGTTGCCCGGGTTTGCGGGCACGCCCGTCGGCGTTGCCGCACCCGAAGGCGTGGTGCTCGGGGTGGCCGGCGTAGGCGTTGCGCCACCCGGCGTGGTGCCGCCCGGCTGCACCGGGGTTGCCGGCACCACCGTCTGCGCCGTAACCGTCAAGTCGCCAAGCTGTTCAACCACGTTGTAGTTGCTTGCATCAGCGTTGCTCCACGTAATCTCGTACGTGTTCTTGCTGGTGCCCACGGCCGTTTGGCTGCCGGTGGTCTTTGCGGTAACGCTATCGCCCGGCACCAGCCCCGTGATACTCATGGAGCTGTTGGTAAGCGGCGTGTTGTCGAACTGCTTCGTGCCGCCAGCCGTTGCAACTGTCAACTCTGCAGGCGTTACCTCGATCTGGCCGTCAACCTTCACGATGTTCAACCGATCGGTCACGTCCTGACCCTGGGCATTCCGGATGACCAGCTGATCGGCCGTGGCCGCAACCACGCCGTCGGCCACGTTCTTCGCCGTTGCCGACGATGCCGCCGTCTCAAGCGTGTAGCCCTCAGGCAGCTGGCTTACCGCTACGGTGGCGCCGTGCGCCTGGCCGTCGTAGGTGAACGTGCCACCCGTGGTGGTAACCACAATCTGCTCGCCGGACTCAGCCACGCGGAGCGTTCCCAGATTCTCGGACGCAATGCGGTAGTTCGAGCCCTTGGCCGTTTGGTCGAAGGTCAGCGTGTAGCCGTTCTGGCTGCTGCCCACCTCGGTTTGCGAACCCGTGGTTGCAAACGTTGCCGTCTCGCCGTTCTTCAAGCCGTCAAGCTTGCCACCTGCCGTTAAGGCGTTGCCGTCGTACACTTTGAAGTCGGAGTACGTCTCAACGCTCAGCGGTGCAGGCGTGATTTGGTACGTACGGGTAACAGAACCCGTGTAGTTGCCCTTGCCCGTGATGGTTACCGTGATGACGCCCGTCACGTTTGTGAAATCGGTGGTGCTGTAGGCAACGTCGTAGTCGGTGCCGGCCGTCAGCGCCTTGCCAGCATCGGTTACTTCAGGAACCCACTGGTGCGCCAGGCCGTCGTACTCAACGTCAACCGGGCTGCTCACCCGAATGCCGCGATACGCCGGATCGGGCTCGTCGGGGTTAAGACCAGGCGTGATGGACTGCGCATTCACCGTCAGGGTGCCCACCGTAGCGTTCACCGCGTAGTTGCCCTGCTTGGCCGTGCCGTCCCACGCAATCGCGTACGCGTTCTCGCTGCTGCCCACTTCCGTTTGCGAACCGGTGGTGTTCAGCGTTGCCGCCTCACCGTTCACGAAGCCCGCAATGGTACCAGCCGCCGTCAGCGCGCTGCCGTCGTAGGTCTTCGAGGCATCGGGCGTTACCACCGTCAGCTCCGCCGGCACTACCTTGATGGCACCGTCAATGCGCTTCACGTTCAGGCTTGCGGTTACGTCTTCGCCATTGGTGTTGCGGATGACCAGGTTGTTGGCCGTTGCCGTAACGCCTTCGCCGTTCACGTCGGTTGCCGTAGCCTCCGAAGACGCCTGCGCGGCATAGCCCGTCGGCAAGCCCGTCACCTCAACGGTGGCGCCGTGCGCCTGACCGTCGTAGGTGAACTCGCCGCCCGTGGTGGTAACCACAACTTCGTTTTCGCTTTCGGCAACCGTAAGCGTGCCGATGGTTTCGGCGATGCTGTAGTTAGCAGCCTTGGCCGTGCCGTTCCAATCGATGGTGTACCAGTTCTTGCTGGAGCCCACCGTGGTCTGCGTGCCCGTTACCGCAAACGCGGCCGTCTCGCCGTTCACGAAGCCGTTGATGGTGCCCGCCGCCGTAAGCTCGGTGCCGTCGTACGCCTTCGATGCGCTGCTGGTTGCAACCGTGAGCGGTGCCTTCTTAATAGCGTAGGAACGGTTAACGGAACCGGCGTAGTTGCCCTTGCCAACAACCGTCACCGTAACGTTGCCCGCATTGGTAACGTCGTCGCTGTACACCAGGTCGTAGTCAACGCCTTCGACCAGCGTTCCGGCGCCGTCCTTAACCTCCGGCTTCTGCTTCTGCTCCTTGCCGTTGTAAGTGACGTCGTCCACCGCGCCAACCGTCATGTCGGACGCGGTAATCTGCTTCGCGTACACGCTCAGCGTGCCCTCGCGCTTCGTTACGTTGTAGTTAGCATCGCGGTACGCGGTGCCCTTGGCGTAGGTGATGGTGTTCGTCACCGCATCGCCCGCATTCAGCGCCGAACCCGTTGCAACAAGATCGGAAACCTCGCCCGCCACAAAGTCATACGTGCTGGTTACCGTAACGTCAGGACGCGTTAGCGCCGTGCCGTCATAAGGCTTGGAATCCGTATCACTTGCCAGCTCCACGCTGCGCGGAACAATCTGGTACGAACGCTCCACCGTGCCTGCGTAGTTGCCCTTGCCCGCGATGGTCACCGTGATGATGCCCGTCACGTTGGTGAAGTCGTTGGTGCTGTAAGACACCGCGTAATCGGTACCCTCAGCCAACACCTTGTTGCCGTCGGTTGCCTCAGGAGCCCACTGGTGCGCCTGGCCGTCGTACACCATATCGGCAGGGTTGCTCACCTGGATGCCCTTGTACGCCGGATCGGGCTCATCGGGGTTCGTGCCGGGCGTGATGGACTGCGCGGTAACCTTCAGCGTGCCAAGCGTTTCAGACACAATCTTGTAGTTGCCGCTCTTGGCCGTACCCCACTGCATGCTGTAGCCGTTAGAGCTGGTGCCCACCTCGGTTTGAGAGCCATTCGGCACCACCGTTGCGGTTTCGCCGTTCACCAGGCCCGCAACCTCGCCGTTGTCGTTCTTCAGCGGCGTGCCGTCGAACACCTTTTCAGCGCCTTGCGTGGTTACCGTCAGCTCGGCCGGATCAACCGTCAGCGTGCCGGGAACCACCGTCACGTTCGTGAAGAACTTGGTGGCGTCATCGCCGTACATGCTCTTAATGGTGTAGCCGCTTACTGTGTTCTCGCTGTTGCCAACATCGGTGCGGTTGCCCGCAGCAGCCAGCTCAACCGTGAAGCCCGCGGGCAAGCCCGTAAACGATGCAACTTCGTTCGTGGCAAGCGCGGTGCCGTCGTAGGTTTTGCTTGCGCTTGCGCCCTCAATGGTCACAGCCGCGGTGTTCGGATCAACCTGCAAGGTGCCCAAGTTTTCCGTAACCGTGTAGTTACGCTGATCAACCGCACCCCAATAGATGCCGTAGGTGTTGCTGGAGCTACCAACCTCGGTTTGCTCGCCCGTCGCCCACACCGTCACATGGTCGGAGCCCTTGGCGCCCTCAGCCGTAGCGGTGTCGCTGGTTGCGGCGATGCCGTCGTACTGCTTGCTTGCAGAACCCGTGGTAATGGCCAGCGGAGCCGCCGTAATGGTAATGCTGCCGTCAACTCGGTTGATATTCAGTTTGCCGGTGACGTCCTCACCCTGCGCGTTCTTGATTACCAGAACGTCGGCCGTAGCCGCAACGGTGCCGTCAGCCACGTTGCGCGCCGAGGCGTTCGAGTATGCGTTCTCCACGTAATAGCCCGTAGGCAAGCCCGTTACCGCAACGGTTGCGCCGTGATCCTGCCCGTCGTAGGTAAACGTGCCACCGATGGTGGTTACGGTAACCTCATCCGCGGCCTCGTTCACCGTCAGCTTGCCGATCTTCTTTTCGACAATCTGGTAGTTAGCTTCCTTGGCCGTGCCGCTCCAGCTCAGACTGTACGTGTTGTCGCTCGAGCCGACTGCGGTCTGCGAGCCGGTTGCCGCGAAGTCGTACGTTTCGCCCGCAACAACGCCCGTCACCTGGCCGCCGGCCGTAAGCTCGGTGCCGTCATAGGTTTTGGAGTCGCTGAACGTCTCAACCTTCACCGGCGCAGGCGTGATTTCGTACGCGCGCGTTACCGCGCCCGCGTAGTTGCCCTTGCCTGTGATGGTCACTGTGATGACGCCCGTCACGTTGGTGAAGTCTTCGGTGCTGTACGCTACCTCGTAATCGGTGCCAGCAGCCAGTTCGTTGCCGTTTTTGTCCGTGACCGTCGGCGTCCACTGATGCGCTTGGCCGTCGTACACCGAATTGCTCGGCGCGCTTACCTCAACGCCCGCGAAGCTTGGGTTGGGCTTGTCGCTGGTGCCGGGATCGATGGACTGAGCGGAAACGATCAGCGTGCCAGGCTGCTCTTGGATGTTGTAGTTGCCAGACTTGAAGTTCTCGCCCGTCTTGTAGCTGATGGCGTTCGGCGTCGATCCAACCTTGGTGAGAGCGCCCGTAGCCGCAATGTCGGTTACCTCGTCTGTCACAAAGCCATCTCCGTCAACGATTACCTCAGGGGCCGTCAAAGCTTCACCGTCGAAGACCTTGCTTGCGGAGTTACTCTTGAGCGTAACGTTGCGCACGCCAACAGACAGCGTTGCCGTACCGTACGCATAGCCGTCGTAGTTCGTCGGAGAAGATGCGCGCACCGCAACCTCGCGCGAATCCGCAACATCGGTTGCCGTGATGTCGCTTGCGTTCTGCGTCCAGGCGCCGTCGGCCTTCTGGTATTCGATTGTCACGGCGTTCACGCCTTGGCCCTGCTTCACGCTAGCCGCTGCCTCGGGCAGCACGATAGCGTTACCGTCGTACAGCTTGCCGTCAGACTTCGTTTGCAGCGTAATGGCGGACTCGGCATCGGCCTTCGTCACCGTCAGCGTACCTTCGTCGAAGGTTACGTCGTAGTTCTTGGGGTTGTACTTACCCTTCACGCCCGTGATTTCAATGGCGTTCTGCTCGCTGCCCGCGTTCAAAACGGAGCCCGTGGCCTTCACGCCCTCAACTTCGCCGTCGACGAAATCGTAGTAGCTGGTCACGGCAACGTCGGGCCTCTCAAGCGCCACTCCGTCGTACGCCTTCGTTGCCGACTCGCTCTTCAGCGTAACCGAACGCTTTGCAATTGCGTACGTACGCGTTACCGAACCGGCGTAGTTGCCCGCACCCGTTACGGTCACGGTAACCGTGCCGGCGTTCGTCGCGTCGGCAGACCAAGCCAGCGTGTAATCGCGGCCCTTCACCATCACAGCACCATTGGCGTCAGTGACCTTCGGCTCGAACCTCTGCTCCTTGCCGTTGTACACCGTGTTGTCCAGCTGGCCAACCCGCACGCCCTTGAAGCTTGGGTTGGGCTTGTCGCTGGTGCCGGGGTCGATGGACTGAGCGGAAACGGTCAGCGTGCCAAGCGTTTCGGAAACAGCATAGTTGCCCTGCTTGGCCGTGCCGTTCCACGTAATCTTGTACGTGTTGCTGCTAGAACCCTCGTTGGTTTGAGAGCCGGTGGTTTCAAACGTTGCGGTTTCGCCGTTCACGAAGCCCGTAACCGTGCCGGCCGCAGTCAGCGCGTTGCCGTCGTACACCTTCGAAGCATCAGGCATCACAACCGTCAGCGTTGCCGGGGTAACCTTGATGGTTCCGTCAACCTTCTTGATATTCAGTTTAGAAGTAACGTCCTCGCCAGCAGCATTGCGGATAACCAGCTGATCAGCCGTTGCCGCCACGTCGGATTGCGTTACATCAGTAGCAGTGGCCGTAGATGCAGCCGCTTCAAGCGTATAACCAGTCGGAAGTTCGCTCACGCTCACGGCTGCACCGTGCGCCTGGCCGTCGTACGTGAACTGGCCGCCCGTGGTAGTTACCACAATCTGGTTAGCGGACTCCTTCACCACCAGCTTGCCAAGCGACACGCTCTTGATCAAGTAGTTGCTTTCCTTCGCTGTGCCAGTCCACTCGATTTCGTACGTGTTATCGCTGCTGCCAACTTCGGTACGCGAACCAGTGGTCTTGAAGCCAACCGTCTCGCCTTTTACCAGGCCAGACACGCATTCAGCCGCAGTTGCGCTCTTGGTAAGCGGCGTGCCGTCATACGTCTTTTCGTCACCAGGCGTGGTAATGGTCAGCTGCGCAGGCGTAATTTGGTACGTGCGCGTCACCGTACCGGTGTAGTTGCCCTTGCCCGTGATGGTCACCGTGATGGTGCCGGCGTTCGTGAAATCGTCGGTAGCCTTACCATCACGCGCGTAGGACACCTCGTAGTCGATGCCCTCGGCGAGCGCAGCCGCGTTGCCGTCAGCGTCCTTGCCGGTGACAGAGGGAATCCACTGGTGAGCCTCTCCGTTGTATACGGAATCAGAAGGCGCGTTCACCGAGGCACCCTTGTACGACGGATTCGGCTTCTCTTCGGTTCCAGGATCAATGGACTGAGCCGTAACCGTCAACGTGCCAAGGTCTTCGCTTACAACCTTGTAGTTGTTGCTGTTCACGCTGCCCCAGTTGATGGTATACGTGTTTTTGGACGAGCCAATTTCAACCTGCTTGCCGTTCGGAACAACCTTAACGCCATCCTTCTCGGAAGCAACCAGACCCTCGATCGAACCCTTGTCGCTTGTCAGCTCGGTGCCATCATATACCTTCGTATTAGAGCCCGTGGTAATGGCAACCTCACGCGGCGTGATCTGGTACGTGCGCGTCACCGTACCGGAGTAGTTGCCCTTGCCCGTTATGGCCACCGTGATGGTGCCAGCGTTCGTGAAGTCGTCGGTAGCCTTGCCGTCGCGCGCGTAGGACACCTCGTAGTCGGCGCCCTCGACAAGCGCGGCTGCGTTGCCGTCTGCGTCCTTGCCGGTGACCGTCGGAGCCCACTTGTGGGCTTCGCCGTCGTACGACACGTTCAGCGGGCTGTCAACCTCGACGCCCTTGTAGGAATCGTTCGGCTTCTCTTCGGTGCCAGGCGCAATGGACTGCTCGGTTACTTTCAGCTTGCCAAGCGTTTCGCTAACGCTGTAGTTGCTCTCAATGTATTTGTCGGTCTTCTTGACCTCGATTGTATTGTCTTCCTCGCCCACGTTGGTGATGGCTCCCGTGGCCTTTACGCTTTCAACTTCGCCAGCCACAAAGCCATCGCCGCCCGACACAACATCGTTCGTAAGCGGGGCGCCATCGTATACCTTTGTTTTACCGAAGCTCTCAAGCGCAACGGCTTTCGGGGTTACCACAACATCCTGCGTTCCCGTTACCTCGCCCTTGAAATTCTTCGAGGAAGTAACGCGCACATTCACTGCGTTCGATTTTTCCGCAGACATGGAATCGTCCACGTTCGTTGCCGAAATGTCTGCAGGATTTGCAGTCCAAGTGCCGTCGGCCTTTTGATATTCGATGGTGAGTACGTTGCCGTCAATGGCGCACTCGGCCGTTGCAGGCAGCGCATTCAGCGCCGCGCCGTCATAAGGCTTTGTGACAGATTGCGTGATAAGCGTCACGTAATCCTTAATCGCGGCAGGGGTCACCTCAAGTTCGCCCTCGTGCTTAGCAATGATGTAGTTGTCCTCTTTGAACTTCTGGGTAGTTTCAACGGCAATGCTGTTGGGCACCTTGTCCACATCGGTGACGCTGCCCGTTGCTTCCACGCTTGCAACCTCGCCGTCAACAAACCCGTTGCCAACAACCGTAACTCCAGGCTTCGTCAATGCTTCGCCGTTGTAAGCGCGCTTATCGCTACCACTTGCCAGCACCACCAGGCGCTTAGACACGCTCAGCTTGCCAAGATCCTCGCTTACCGTGTAGTCGGATTCGCGTGCAGTGTAGTTATTGCCGCCAATGCCGAACAGGCCGCCATCCTTATGCCATTCAATGGTGTACGTGTTGCCGCTTGTGCCGAAATCGGTCTGCGAACCCGTGGTTGCAAAGCCAATGGTCTCGTTGTTCTGCAGGCCTTCGTATGTGCCACTTGCGGTCAACGCTTTGCCGTTATACATCTGAGTGTTGCCGTCGGTTTTCACCGTAAGCGTTGCGGGGTTGATGGTCAGCGAGCCATCCTCCACAACCTCGAACGTCACGTTTTCGAAGTTGGGGTTCACGTTTTCGAACGAATCGCTGGTCAGGCCCATGAACACAGGCGAATCGGCCACATGCGTGCCGGCAGCAACAGCCTGCGTGTTGTCCGTAAGTTTGAAATCAGCCTTGGTATACAAGCTATCCGAGATGCCGTTTTCGACAACCGTGTAACCCTCAGCCTTCTGCTCGGTTCCGTTGTACGTAACCTCGTTGCTGTTGCCCTTGACCTGCACCATAACGTTCTGAACAGGCGTAATGGTCAAAGCACCCGAAACCTCAATGGTGTAATTGCCTGTGGAATCGGTGCCATCGGCTTTCGCTACCGACCATGCGTAGTCGGATACCTTCGTATACGGCGTATCGGCTGCATCCTTGCCCGAGACCTTTGCACCGGAGAGGGCTAGCGTTTCACCCGCAACAACGTTCTGCGTTGCGTCAACATTGTCAGCGGAAATTGCAAGTTCCTGCTGTGCGCCGTTGTACGTCTTCGAACCGGAAGTGCTTACCACCACGCGCTTCGGCGTAACCTCTAGCTTGTAGCTGCCTTCTGCCACGTTGCTGTAGTTCGGGTTCGAAGCCCTCACAAGCACGATCCGCTCGCCTTTGTTGGTAATGGCCGGGGCCTGGCTCTGCCACGTTGCGCCGTTGTCGACGGAGTATTCAATGGTGGTCTCACCAGACTTGGCGTTCGTTTGCACGGCGCCACCCGCGTGCGCACCACCGTCGTACACACCGTTATAGCCAGCTTTGTCCAGGTCAACAAATGCCAGCTGGTTATCCTGCGCAATGGTCAGCTTGCCCGACACACCAAGCGTGTAGTTGCCGGTGGAATCCGAGCCATCGGCCTTTGCAACAGACCACGTGTAGCCAGCTTTCACATTTGTATACGAACCCGCTTCGGTGCCACTGATGGTTGCACCAGACAGCGTCAGATTCTCTCCCTCAACGACGTTGGAAATGCTGCCCTGGGCAATGTCCATCGTTTGCTTGGAGCCGGTGTACGGCAACGTGTTTTCGTGATTCGCCGTTGCGGGACGCTTGGTAACGGTAAGCTTGTACTCACCCACCGCGGCCCAATAGTAGTTTGTGTTCTCTGCACGCACAATTACGTTCGTCGAATCAGACACATTCGTGACCTGCGGATACTCTTCGCTCCAGGTATTGCCGCCATCAGTAGAGTAGGAGATGATCGTTTTACCGCCCTTGGCATTGGTTGTTACCGGGTTGCCATGAGCCTGCCCGTCGTATACACCCGTGTAGTTATTGGCGTTCAAATCCACCAAAGCCAAGTCAGTAGCCTGCTGTACCCTCAGCGCGCCATAGTTCTTCTCAATAATGTAGTTGGAAGATTTGCCTTCGTACGAGCAGGTAAACGTATTCTGTTTCTTGTCGCCCGCATTCGTCACCGACGGGAAGCCCGTGTACTGCGGCTCTACATACAGCGGGTTGTCCGTAGGCAGGAAACCGTCGCCGCTTACCGTAATGTCCGTATTCTGATGCGACTGACCGTCGTAGGGCCCGTCATAGCTCCCCGAGGTCAAAATCACCTTGCGGGCGTCAATCTGCAAGCTGCCCTTCGTCACTTCAAACGTAACGTTCGAGAAGTTCGTATTCGTGTTTTCGAAGCTGTCGCTATCCAGCTGCATAAAGTACGTGGTGGCATCCGTGCCGGCAACTTCGGCCTTCGCGCCATCCTTCAGCTTGATGTCGTTGCTGGCCAGCAGGTCAGTTTCATGGTCATTAAGCGTAATGCCCGTAACGTCGTAACCCGACACCGTATGCTCTGTGCCGTCGTACAGCTTCCTGTCTGTATGGCCCTTAATGGTTACCACAACCGCCGCATCGCTCTTCGTGATGGTCAGCGAACCAGGCTGATAGCTAGGTGCGTAGTTGCCCGTTACGTCGTTGCCGTCCTTGTCGGCAAACGTTGCCGTGCCGCCGAACGCGCCCGGGTAAGCTTCTTCGCGAGCGTTCGTGCCCGCAGCCTTGTAGCTAATACCGCTATAGCTTTGGCCCGAAAGAATGCCCGTGTCGGAATTATCGGCTGCTTCTTCAGCAGTAATGTCCGTCACCGATTGCTCACTGCCGTTGTACTGCACCGTATTGGTTTTGCCCGTAAACGTAACAGGGCGCGGCTTAATGGTCAGCTTCTCTTCGCCTTCCAGGTAACCCGCATATACACCCTCCACCGACACACGAACTTTGACGGTGACGCTCTCGGACACGTTCGTGGCCGTAATCTGGTTGACGTCATCAGTCCAGTTCACGCCGTCACGGGAGTACTCGACTTTCGGCTCGTTGCCGTTCTTGTCTACGGCAGTTGCCGTTGCTGCAGTGTGAGGCTGGCCGTTGTAAACGTATTCAACATCCTGCGTGGTCAACGTTACATACTGGGCAATAGCGCTTGCCGTGATTATCAGCGTGCCGGGCACTTGCGCGATGTCGTAGTTTTCCGTAACGTCCTTCGTGCCGTTGCTTACCGACACGTTGCCAAATACGCCGGTATAACCCGGGTTCGTATTCACCTGCGTACCTACAAGCAGGTATTCGGCCTGCACGCTTTCGCCGTCAACAAGGCCGCTCTGGTCGCTTGCGTCAGATTCCTGCCAGCTGTAGCCGGTTTTCTTATATTCGGTTCCCGTATACGGCTGCTCAGCATCGTAGCCTTCGCCCGTAATGGTAAGCGGTCGCTTGTCAACCGTGATGATTTCTTCAGCAGTTGCTTCATTGGCATAGTTGCCTGCAGGGTCAGTTGCACGTACCTCAACCGTTGTGGTGCCCGCGTCAACGCGCGAGATGGCGTCGGCAGAGTCCAGCCATTCGCTTTCGCCCTTAACGCGATACTGGATTTTGAACTGGTAGGCGTTGTTGTTTGCATCAGTTGCCGTTGCCGCATTTGCGTGCAGCTCTTTGCCGTTGTACACACGTGTGGCGGGGCTTCCCGTTAGCGTTACAGCAGTCTTCATATCGGCGGGCGTAACCTTAAGCTTGCCATACTCTTTAGCAATGGTGTAGTTGGAAGCAAGCGTGCCGTCTTTCAACTCATAGGCAAACGTGTTGTCAACGCCCTCGCCTGTTGTCACTTCCGTTCGAGATGCGAAGTTGCTGAACGTAGCACCTTCGTTCTTCGTAAAGCCGTCCTCAGACACAACCGGGTCGGACGTGTTGGTCAGAGCTGTGCCGTCGTACACTTTTTCACCAGAGTTCGATGTCAGCACTACCGTACGCGGTGTAACGGTAATGGTTTCACTGTCTTCTTTGTAGCCAGCATAGTTGCCCTGGCGATCAGACACGCGAATCTTAACGGTCTTAGAGTCCACAACGTTCGTTGCCGTAATGTCGCTTGCGTTCTCGGTCCAGTTTTCGCCATCGACGGAGTATTCGATTTTCAGGTCGTTCGTAGCGGTAAGCGTATCCCGAGCCGTTGCCACACCAGCCGCATATGCATCGCCGGTGTACTTTCCGCTCACATTCTGAGGCGTAACAACCACAGCGCCATCCGTGTTGATGCCAGCTTGGGTAACTTCCAGGGTGCCAGGTACCTGGGTGATGCGGTAGTTCCCGCTGCTCGTGTTCTCGTTAAGATGGTAGGTGAATGTGTTATTTACCGTGCCGACGTTGCGGATCCTTGCGAAGCCGTCGTATGACGCGCCCTCGCCTTCAACGAAGCCGTCACCGCCCACCGTTACGTCCTTGACCTGATGCTCTTTACCGTCGAACGCATTTTTGTAGTTACCCGACGTCAGCGTTACCTCACGCTTTGCAATGGTCAGAGAGCCGTTGGTTACCTTGAACGTAACGTTAGAGAAGTTTGAATTGTTGTTGGTGAAGTCCGATTCATTCAGGTTGCCGTAATACGTGCCAGCATCCGTACCCGCAATGGTGGCATCGCCGCTAAACGTGAAGTCTCCGCTAGTGTACTTATTATTGGAGATGCTGGTCACCTCGTAGCCTGACACCGTTTGCTCGGCGCCGTTATACGTTTCTTTACCCGTTCCAGAATTGCCCTTAATGGTCACGACCACTTCAGTGCTATCTGGCATCACGATCAGCTTGCCGTTTACCGTCTCGATGTTATAGTTGTGCCTATCAACACCATAGGGAAGCTTGTAATCAAACGTATTGTCGACACCCTCAGCACCGGTTGCATCGGTCTGAGACTTGAAGTTGCTATACGTGGGCTCCTCGCCGGAAACGAATGCGAAACTACCCGCCGTCGACGTAGCCGTAACGTTCTCAGCCGTAAGCGGCTCGCCGTTGTAAGTTTTCGACTTATTATCAGACGTCAGCGTAACCGGACGCGGAGTAATGGTCAGCTTTTCGGCTTTGTCAACATACATATACCCGCTGTAGTTGCCACGCGGATCAGACACGCGAATCTGGACGTCCCTGGTTTCGGAAACATTCGTTGCTTGGATTTTGCTAACGTCATCGGTCCAGTTGCCATCAGGCGTCTGGTATTCAATCTTGAACGCATTCGCTGCAACGTTATTGTCATACGCCGTTGCTTGATACGGGTTATGGGCCTCACCGTCATAGGTATACGAAGCATCTTGTGTGATCAGGTTCACAACACCTTCGGTGTTGATATCGGTTTGCGTGACCTTCAACGTACCGCAATCGTACATAATCTTGTAGTTGCCAAGCTTAGTACCATCATTAGGCGTAACCGCGAATGTGTTCTGCACGTCCTCTTTTGTAACGTCGTTTACCTTGGGGAAGTTGCTGTACGTTGCCCCTTCACCAGAAACAAAGCCTTCACCAGACACCTCAACCGTCTCGACCGAGTGGTCTTTGCCGTCGTACGGCTTGTCGTAGCTGCCAGATTTCAACGTGATGTCGCGCGGATTGATAACCAGTCCGCCATCGGTCACCTGGAACTGCACATTCGTAAAGTTCGTGCTAGTGTTCTCAAAGTCGGAAGCCTTCAAGCCCATCTGATAAGGAATCGAGCTCGCGTCCGTGCCTACAGCTTCGGCCTTACCATTGAACTTTACGTAATCCTGGCTGTATAGGTCAGAACCCTTGATGCCCTTAACCGTATAACCTGCCACCTTTTGCTCCTGGCCGCTGTATTTCTGCGTATCGGAATTGCCGGCAATTTTCACGATAACAAGCGTCTGAACAGGGTTGATTATCAGTTCGCCCGGCTGAACAGCTGTAACGAAGTACTTACGCGACACATCAACCGCACCTATTGTTCCGTCCGCAAACCCATACGGGTAATGGTCAGCATCAACGCCTTTACCACCCGTAAGCACAATATTGTTAAAGCTAGCATCCACAAGCTCGACGTTGTTGAGCAGTGTCTCGTAGCCCTCTACTCTCTGCTCCTGACCGCTATAAGGCACAGTAGCAGAGTTGGCCTTCAGCGTCACATTCTTATAGTAGTAGAACTTTACGACGTTCTTGCTTTCGTCGGCTGTAAGCTGGATATCCTCCGTATCCGAATTTACCGGTGTGTAGCCATCAACTTGACCAGGAGCAATGTCGTTAATCCACTCGCCCACGTTGTGGCCGGACACCGTTTCGGTCTTAAACGGCGTATCAGAACCATTCCAATAGTATTCAACCTTGTAATCAACAGGGTTCGCCGTGTAGTAGAAGTTAATTTCGCTATCGGTGCCAACGGTTGCCGTTTGCGCAGCGGAAGAAACCGGGGTGTAGCCAGCTATATCCTTAGGCGTCTGCGTGACTGCTTGGCCCTTCATCAGACCCGTCAGCGTTTGCGACGGCGCAACGGGGGTCGTGGTGCCATCAAGGTAGTAGTTCACCTGAATTGACTGGTCCATTGGCACGTATTTGCCGTAATAATTTGCATTATCACTTACAACTACAGGGAACGTAACGCGCTGCGTGCAGGCTTGATCGGAATACCAGCCCATGAACTTATAGGTTACGCCACCAACCGACTTGGTGTCATCGGGCGTGTTCGAAGGCGCAGCAACCGTAGCTTTGCCTGAATTCAGCGGATACGTTGCGCTGTCATACTGGGCAAAACCGTTCGATCCAGCATCCTGCAGATAGAAGATGGCGTTGATTGCCTTGCTGCACTTGACTACAACTTTGCAATCCAGATGATAGCCGCAGCTGTTGCTGGAAATTTTATAAGGGATCAGCGAGATTTCCTCAACGTCGTCCTCGGTAATTTGAGTACCTTGCTCCTTGGAAAGCGTGCTCTTCCAGTTTTCGAAAACCGACGTCCAATACTTACCATACGTAGCGTCATCGCGCTTGATAACCCAGGCAGAACCGGTGCTGCCATCGGGCCAGCTAACCACACGATTCGTCACATTATCGTAGCTATTGGTGCCGCTCCAGCTGATGCCGTCAAGATTCAGTCGGATCCCCAGGTCGTGAGCACCGCCTGACGGGAACCACGCAGCCGTTTCATTGCTATCCGGATTTGCGGTGGGACTATTCTGGAAGAAGAGGTAGGCGTCATTCGCCGTTGCGCTCGAATCCGTTACTGTTACATCATGCGTTGCCGTTAAAACCTTGCCGTCGGACGTAACCGTGGTGGCCGTAATGGTGACTTTGCCTTTTTTGACGCCAACAACCTTGCCATTAGCATCAATGGTTGCAACGGACGGATCGCTCGACGTCCACGTAACGTCACTGCCAGCGTTAGTTGTAAGCGTGATATCTTTGAATTGTTCAACCGTGTGGTCACCGTAAATCTCGAGTGACGTCACCGCCGGTTTCGGAAGAACGTGGACCGTAAAGGTATCCACGGGCGTCCATTGGCTGTTCCAGCTCCAAGACAAACGTTCATATCGGATAACGGTCGCAGTTCCAACCGCAGCGCCTTTTGCAGTTCTTTTGTCATCATCGTTACCGGACAGTTCAACAAACTGGGAGCCACTGGACACTTCCCACTTATAGTTGCAGTAATCAGACGACTGATTCGAAGTCAGGCCCACCGACTCGCCAACGTAAATCCACTTCTCGGTTGCCGTGCTGTCGGGCTTTTTGGTGGGAATGGTTACTTCGATTTGCGACGCACCACCAAAGTCGTAAATCCAGCCGCTATTGGGCTTGATTACAACCGTGTAAGTACCAGACTTTTTGAATTCATTATCGTCATGCCAATACTGGGAATTGTTCTCGATTTTCTGCCCATCACGATAGTACTCAAACGGGTAGAACGAGCCATCCGGTGCAGTCGAAAGGTCAATTATGTCCCCGGATTCGTTGTCTTTAATTTTCGGAATCCAGAAATGGCTCTCGCCTTCTGCAACGGGATCAGGTTGCACGATGGTAAATGAACGCTTTTTGACGGTGACCTCAAACGGCATACCATTTAAACCTGTATGCCAGACACCGTTTTGGTCAGAGTACTCAAGATAGATAGTTGTTTTCTTTTCAGAGCCATTAAAAGCCCAGTTACTGGTAGCAGTTAGTGTAAGGGACTTCTTATCAGTCGAAATCGACCACACAAAGAAAAGACCGTCGCCACCAACCCAATTTTGCGGCGTCATATCACCGTCATACGTAAGCGTGATGGTTTCTTTCTGCAAAACAACATTCGGGCCGGAAATGCTGCCAGCGTCGGCCTGCGTGTCCGTTGCGGCCTGCGCGTCAGCAGCTACTGCAGCAGCGTTATCGGTGGCGGTTTGCTCAATCGGCGTTGCATCCTGAACGGGTTCGGTTGCGGCCTGCTGCTCTTCCGTTGCCAGCGTTACGGCTGCACCTGCCGCAACGTTGGCGGCCGTGACAGTGTATACGCCCTGATCATCCGGCGTGAGAATGCTCTCGTTGGCGCCCGCAACCTTCAGCTTCACCTGGGTGAGGGCGTAGCCGTTGTCGGGCGTGACGGAGAACTCGAAATCATCCGTTGCGGAAACCGTGACTTTTTGGGCCGGCTGAGCAATAACCTGGCCTTTGTACGTGATGGACGCGTTGCCCAGCGTCAGCCGCACATCGGCGTCGCTTGCCGCAGCGTCGGTAGCAACCGCGCCGGTGCCTTGCGTGCCCAACGCAGCCGTAGCCGCGGCCGTGCCAGTATCCGTCGCGCTGCTAGCGCCACCCGCAGCAGCATCGGTGGCAGCCGTTGCAGACGTAGCCGCGGCCCCGCTTGCGGACGCGGACGCAGCGGCATCGCCCGCGGCCTGCGTGGCGGTTGCAGTTGTTGCTTGGTCACCTTCCGCGTTTGCTGCAGACGGCGACACCGCAGGCCAGCCAAAGCCCAGCAGTACCACCGACAAAGCAACTGAAATAGCCTTGTGACCAAACGAATAACGCTCGGTCATGCTTTCCACGCTTGTTGTGTTTTCGTTCTTGCTCATATCACTCACCCCATCAACCGTTTCCGGATGCAAAAGTTGCGGTTGACAATTACCTAAATTCCTTAGTCTCACCTGCGTAAACTTGATTCGTTTTATATCTAAGCGAATCACTCCGCAAATGGACATACCTAATCAGACTTAGTTTACTAAATCAAGCGTCTCATATCCGCACCTTAGGGGCAGAAAATGGCAAAATCCACCAATCGTTGTACCCCCGGTCACATTTAAGCCACAATCGCGCCACAAACGGTATTTGTTCTGGCAACCGCGCCTATAGGCAACGCCCGGAAGGCTATAATCAAGCCCAATGACTGCAGCTCATGCCAACACCCGCACACGCGTTCTCAAGACGCTTTTTACAGCGTTGGCCTGCTGCGCCCTGCTGCCCCTTTCGGCATGTTCGGGCGGCAACGCGTCTGACGAGGCAACCGGCGCCTCGTTCACGCCCGCAACCACCATCGAGCAGTCAACGTTTGACGCCAGCGCCGCGCAAGGCGAAAACGGTGCGCTCGTGGACACCTCGCACGTAGCCGACGGCTACGTGGGCGCATCGGTCACCAGCTCGGCGCGCTGCAAGCTGCAAATCACAAGCGGCCAGGCCAGCTGCAACTTCGACATGCCGCAAGACGGCACCGCCGTTATTTGCCCGCTTTCGTTCGGCAACGGCTCGTACACGTTCCGCGTTATGCAAAACACATCGGGCAACAACTACGTGGAGCTGTACGCAACTAGCACCGATGTGACGATGAACTCGGAATTTGCGCCGTTTTTGCGCCCGAACGTGTACTGCAACTACACCGCGTCAAGCGCATGCGTGGCCAAGGCGCGCGACCTGGTGAAAGACGCGTCGAACCAGGCCGAGGCCCTTGAAGACGTGTGCACCTGGATTGTGGACAACGTCACGTACGACGACGCCAAGGCCGCCCAGCTTAAAGACGCCACCGGCTACGTGCCCAACCCCGACCAAACGCTGGCTTCGGGCACGGGCGTGTGCTTCGACTACGCAAGCCTAGGCGCGGCCATGCTGCGCAGCCAGGGCATTCCGGCGCGCATTGTCACCGGCAACGTGTCGCCCAACAACATCTATCACGCGTGGATTATGGTGCACATCGACGGCACGTGGAAAAGCGCGCAGTTCAGCGTGAAGCAGAACACCTGGTCGCGCATAGACCTCACGTTTGCCGCCAGCGGAGACAACTCCAACGTAGGCGACGGAAAGGACTACACGGACCGCTATGTGTACTAGGCCCGCCGCGCACAGCAACAAGCAACTCTCGCGTGAACATGGAGACGGAGGAGATGTTCACGGCTACGCTCACACTTCCCAAAGATTAACCGTGAACACCCGCTCCGTCCCCATGTTCACGGTTACGCCCACAGCTATCAACTGCGTTCCGGCCAGCAGGACGAAACGCGCAAAATGAGAGGAAACCCTCAAAAACCGTTCGCCTTTGTGCAACAATGAGGGGTGCGTCAAAGTTATCAGGCAACAGGAGCAGCGATGACGAAACAGTATCTGGACAGCAGCGCCATCAGCGCATTTTGCAGCAGCGTAGCCACCATGCTGGCCGCCGGCGTGCAAACCGATGAAGCGGTGCAAATGCTTGCGGAAAACCGCGAGAAGTCGCACTTCAAGGACACCTGCGACAAGGTGTACGGCAAGCTTATCGAAGGGTGCAGCTTGGCCGACGCTATGGAGCAGTCGGGAGGGTTCCCGCCTTACGCCGTAAGCATGGTGCGCGTAGGCGAGCACGCCGGCCGTACCGAGCGCGTGCTGCGCAGCCTGGGGCGTTACTACGAAAGCGAAGAGCACATCTTCACGAAGCTGCGCAACGCCGTCGGCTACCCCGCCGCGCTGCTGTGCATCATGAGCGTTATCTTGGCGTTCACCGTTATTGTTATCCTGCCTATTTTCGTTGATGCCTACGAAGGCATGTCCGGCTCGCTGACCTCGGGTTCTTTTAGCATGGTGGGCATTTCCGTGGGCGTTGGCTGGGTGGCGCTTGTTGTGGTGCTGCTGGCCACCATCGCCGCGCTGTACATTGCCCTGCGCGCCCGCAGCGAATCGGGCCGCATGAGCGTTATCGCGCTGCTTGAGAAGGTGCCCGGCACGCGCAGCGCGCTGTACCAGATGGCGCTGTCCCGCTTCACGGCCGCGCTTGCCGCGTTCGTGGCTTCAGGCGTGCAAGAGGAAGAGGCCATGGCCAAAGCCGCCGAAACCGTTGACCACGACAAGCTGAAGGAAAAGGTTGAGGCCGCGCGCGCCACCATGGTTGACCTGGACAACCCGCGCAGCATGGCGCAGGCCATCGCCGAAACCGAGGTGTTCGAGCCCGTGTACGGCCGCATGCTTTTGGTGGGCACGCGCTCCGGTTCCACCGACGACGTGCTCAGCCACCTATCCGACGTGTTCTTCGAGGACGCAGCCGCTCAGCTTGATTCGGCCGTGAACACCGTTGAACCTGTTCTGGCCGCGTTTTTAACCATTGCCGTGGGCGCTACGCTCATTGCCGTGATGCTGCCGCTTATCGGCATCATGGGTTCTATCGCTTAAGCGCTTGGCGAAAGGACGCACGCCTATGTTTCACGAAGTAACAGAACGGCAGCTTAAACGGCGCAGAAAGATATACGCTGTTGTGGCCTGCTGCATTGTGGCCGCGGTCATTGCCGCGTGGGCGCTTGTTGGCGTTGTTCAGGCAAACGCGCGCACGCAAGGCGCCGTGGCGCTGCGCGACGCGGTTTTGCAGTCGGCAAAGCAATGCTGCGCCATTGAGGGCAGCTACCCCTCCTCGCTTGATTACCTGGAGCAGAACTACGGGCTTACCATCAACCACAGCGATTACGTGGTGTCTTACGAGTACTTCGCAGACAACGTTATGCCCAGCGTGGTGGTGACGCCCCGATGAATAACCGCAACGACATCACCGGCAACAACACCCGCCTTGACGCGCTGTCGTTCGTGTCGCGCGTAACGCTGCACGACGAGACGCCCAGCTCATCGCGGCGCGTGTTCCCCATCCTGCTTTTGTGCGTGTTCTTTGCGGCCCTGCTGATGGCGCTTATTGCCGGCGTGGCCGTGTACAAAAGCACGTCGGACACGCAAAACCGCGTGAATGCGCAGCGCGAAAGCCTGGGTCTTATCACAAACGTGGTGCGCGCCAACGACAGCACCGGCGCCATTGCCACCGGGGAAGGCCCGGAAGGAAAATCGCTGGTCATCGTGGAAGCCCTTGACTCAGGCACGTACGAAACGCGCCTGTACTCCTACGAGGGCCATATTCTGCAGGAATACAGTTTGGCATCAAGCCCCTACACGCCCGAAAAGGCCAGCGTGGTGGCCGATTCCGGCACGTTTGCGTTTAGCTACGCAAACGGCCTGCTTACCGTAACCACCGACCAAGGCACCGCCGAAGTGGCCCTTCGATACACGCAAGGGGGCAAATAATGGCAGCAAAGCCCGAAAAACGGTCGAACTGGAGCGGCACAGCGTTCATGGTTGAAGCCCTGGTGCTGCTTGCCGTGCTGGTTGCGTGCATGGCCGTGTTCACGCAGCTGTTCACGCATGCGCTCAGCACCGCAAACAACAGCGAGCGCCTTTCTAACGCCGTTACCATCGCCCAAAGCGCCGCCGAAGAGTTTTCCGCCAACCCTGCCGCCGTTTACGCAGGTCAGGAAGTTGGCGAAGGTGTTGCCGCCAACGGCGCTGGCGGCTTTGACGTAACCTGCGACGTTTCCAGCGCACAGCAAAGCGCCGGCACCATGTACACCGCGCACATTTCCGTGGCCGACGGCGACGGCCAGATATACGAGCTAGACACAACGCGCTACGTAAGCGAGGTGAAGTAGCATGGCGAAAGAAACCACCAACGTGCGCATCGGCCCCATCAGCCTGCTCACGCTTATTTCCGTGCTGCTGCTTTCCGTGCTTGCCGTGCTGTGCGTTACCAGCGCAAACGCGGCGCAAGCTATGTCGCAGCGCCAAGCCGCCGCGCTTACCGCCACCTACGACCTTGATTCCTGCGGGCAGAACACGCTTGCCGCCATTGACGAAGAACTGCAGGGCATGAGCGGCTCGTCCGGCTCGTTTGCCGCCAGCGTTGTGGGCGTGCGATTGCAAAACGTGCAGCAAGATGCGCTTGCAGCAACTGGGTCTGACGAGTACAGCATCACCACGCAGGTTGACGGCGCGCTTATTGAGTTCACCGTGTCGGCAAACGACGGCAAGTCGCTTGAGGCCGCCATCCGCGTGAACGATGATATGACCTACACCGTTGAGAAATGGAAGACCGCCACAACGCAGGCCGAGCCCGAACAGGTGCTGTGGACAAGCGCCAGCTCGAACCGGTAGACGATAAGGAGAACCTACTATGTCACTGAAATCCCTGCTCAAGCAGATGATCGACTTGAAGGCGTCCGACATCTTCATTATTGCCGGGCTGCCTTTGTCCTACCAATCAAGCGGCATTCACGTGCGCACCGACGGCCAGCCTTTGATGCCTGCCGACACCGAGCAGTACGTGCGCGCCATTTACGACCTGGCGCACCGCGACATCAAGCTGTTCGAGAACAACATGAACCACGACGAGGACTTCAGCTTTGCTGTGCCCGACGTTGGCCGGTTCCGCGTGAACGTCTTCCGTCAACGGGGGTCGTTTGGGGCCGTTATCCGCGTTATCCCGTTCGGGCTGCCCGACCCGGTGGAAATGCACATCCCCGAAAGCGTGCTGCGCCTGGCCGACACGCAAAAGGGCATGGTGCTGGTAACCGGCCCGGCCGGCAGCGGCAAGTCCACCACGCTGGCGTGCATGCTCGACCGCATGAACCACACGCGCACGGGGCACATCATCACCATGGAAGACCCCATCGAGTACATCCACAAGCACGGCACGTGCATCATCACGCAGCGCGAGGTGCCTACCGACATTGCCACGTACGGCGAGGCGCTGCGCTCGGCCATGCGCGAGTCCCCCAACGTCATCCTGCTGGGCGAAATGCGCGACCCGGAAACCATCGGCACGGCCGTAACCGCCGCCGAGATGGCGCAGTTGGTGCTGTCCACGCTGCACACCACCAACGCGGCCGACACCGTTGAGCGCATGCTTGACGCCTTCCCCGCCAGCCAGCAGCGCCAGATGCGCATCCAGCTGTCCATGGTGCTGCAGGCAACGGTAAGCCAGCAGCTGGTGCCCACCATCGCCGGCGGCGCCATCCCCATCTTCGAGGTGATGGTGGTGAACACGGCAATCCGCAACCTTATTCGCGAGGAAAAGGCCTACCAGATTGACTCCGTTATTGCGGCAGGCAGCAAAGACGGCATGCAAACCATGGATCAGGGCCTGTTCAACGCCACAAAGCAAGGCATCATCGCCAAAGATGTGGCCCTGCAGTACGCCAACCACCAAGAAGCCCTGCAACGCAGGTTCGCGGCGGAAGGCATGTAGGAAAAACGTTCGCAAGCGTAAGGGCGAGCTCGCAAGAGCCCGCCCTTTTCTTATACCTGAAAACAAAACAAGGGGCTCGCGCACTGCGAGCCCCTTGTCGTTGCAAGGTTATTTGAACCTGCGACTTACATCATACCGCCCATGCCGGCACCTGCAGCTGCGGCAGCTGCTGCGGCCGGATCGGGATCCTTCGGGATCTCGTTGATGGTGCACTCGGTGATGAGGATAAGAGCAGCAACGGAAGCAGCGGACTGCAGAGCCGTGCGGGTAACCTTGACAGGATCGTTGACGCCCATCTCAATCATCTTGCCGGTGGTGCCGTCGGCGAAGTTCACGCCCTCGCCCTTGTCCATGTGCTTGACCTTGTCAACCACAACGGAACCCTCAAAGCCGGCGTTCTGCGCGATTGCGCGCATAGGAGCCTCCAGGGCCTTGCGGATGATGTCAACGCCAACCTTCTCGTCAGCATCGGCAACTTCCAGCTTGTCAAGCGCCGGGATAGCGTTGATGAGCGCCACGCCGCCACCAGCAACGATGCCCTCTTCAACAGCAGCGCGCGTAGCCTGCAGAGCGTCCTCAATGCGGGACTTCTTCTCCTTCAGCTCGGCCTCGGTAGCAGCGCCAACCTTCAGCACGGCAACGCCGCCGGACAGCTTGGCCAGACGCTCCTGCAGCTTCTCGCGATCGAAGTCGGAGTCAACACGCTCAAGCTCGTTCTTGATCTGGTTGATGCGGTCCTCGATTGCGGACTTGTCGCCAGCGCCGTCAACGATAAGCGAAGTGTCCTTGGTGACCTTGACGGTCTTAGCGGTGCCCAGCATCTCAATCTTGGCGTCGGCCAGCGTCATGCCGAAGTCCTTGTCGATGACCTGTGCGCCGGTAACGGCAGCGATGTCCTCCAGGATGCGCTTACGACGATCGCCGAAGCCCGGAGCCTTGATGGCAACAGCGGTGAACGTGCCACGCAGCTTGTTCAGCAGGATGGTTGCCAAAGCCTCGCCCTCAACGTCCTCAGCAACGATGAACAGCGGACGGCCGGTCTTCATGATTTGCTCCAGCAGCGGCACCATGTCCTGGATGTTGGAAATCTTCTGGTCGGTCAGCAGGATGTACGGATCGGACAGGTTTGCTTCCATCTTCTCCATGTCGGTGGCCATGTAGGGGCTAATGTAGCCGCGGTCGTACTGCATGCCTTCCACGATGTCCATTTCCAGGCCGAACGTCTGGGAATCCTCAACGGAGATGGCACCGTCCTTGCCCACGGCGTCCATAGCCTGAGCGATCTTCGCGCCGATTTCGGCGTCGCCAGCGGAAATGGTGCCGACGTTGGTGATTTGCTCGGTGGTGGAAACCGGGGTGGCGTCGGCCTTGATGGCCTCAACCACAGCGTCGGTTGCCTTCTGGATGCCGCGGCGGATGCCCAGCGCGTCTGCACCAGCGGTTACATTGCGCAGGCCCTCGGACACGATAACGTCAGCCAGAAGCGTTGCGGTGGTGGTGCCGTCACCAGCAACGTCGTTAGTTTTCACAGCGGCCTCGCGGATGAGCTGAGCGCCCATGTTCTCGACCGGATCCTCCAGCTCAACTTCCTTAGCAACGGTAACACCGTCGTTGGTGATAAGTGGAGCGCCGAAGGACTTCTCCAGGGCAACGTAGCGACCCTTAGGGCCCAGCGTTACCTTAACGGCGTTTGCCAGCTTGTTGACGCCGGCAGCAAGAGCGCTGCGGGCATCAGCTTCGAACTTGATATCCTTAGCCATGCTTGGTCTTCCTTTCGAATGCGGCTTGCGCGGCTGACGTGCCGGGCGCAAACCCCGTGCGTACTAAATAAGGTAATGCGTTCAGATGCTATTCGAACACGCCGTACAGGTCGTCGGAGCGCAGGATAAGCAGGTCTTCGCCGTTAACTTTGATCTCCTGGCCGCCGAACTTGCCGAACACAACCTTGTCGCCCACCTTCACCGGGACAGGCACCAGGTTGCCGTCCTTGTCGGGCTTGCCAGCGCCCACTGCCAGAACGGTGCCGCTCTGGGGCTTTTCCTTAGCCTCGGATGCGATGAACAGGCCAGAAGCCGTGGTCTCCTCAGCTTCGTCAGCCTTCACGATAACGCGATCGCCCAGGGGTTTCAGATTCATAACGCTGCCTTCCTTTCAAATCGATTACGCGAGATCTGTTTCGCATACCCGTTATTTAACCACTCTGTGTTACTGAGTGCTAGCACTCTTTGGTAACGAGTGCTAAACACATTGCCTACTATAGCAGCCGCCCTGTCGATTGCAAGCAAATTGGAAGGAAATATGAAGGCCTTAAGAACATTTTTGTGCGAATGCATAAAACGCGCAGGCATGCCGCTTGTTACACGACATGCCTGCGCGACACAGTAACCGTGAACAGGGGACGGAGTGGGTGTTCACGGTTACCCTTACACTCCCAAAGGTTTAGCGTGAACACCACCTCCGTCCCCTGTTCACGATGGCCCATCAGCCACCATCCGTCTGCACAGTGTGGTTATGCGCGAGGCAATTCGCCCATAAGGACTTCTGTTGTTTGGGCGGCTAGCCCTGCTGCCTGGGAGAACAAATCTTCCTCGCCTACAGCAAGCAGCGCCGCCGCATCCGATGCCCAGCGCGAAAGATGCTGTTCGCAGAACTGCTTAGCCAAAACCGCGGCATGGCACGACTGCTGTTCAGCACCGCTTTCAGCAGGTTGTACCCAGCTGCGCACAAGCCACGCCGTAAACAGCAGCTCCGCCGCCAAGGTATCGGGCGGTGCCGCATGGGCAAACAATCCGTTGCCCATAGCATCGCGCCAGTTGAAGCCCGCCGCTTCATAGCAAGCCGCAACATGCGCAGAATACGCGCCCTCGACCGGCCCATGAGCCACGCGCCCGGCCTCCGCCTTACGGTGACGTACGCTGTTTTCGGACAAGGGAACGTACAGGGAACCGCCGGCCACTAAAAACCTCTGGTCGAACAGCTGATCAAGCTTGACACCTGCCGAAAAGCGCTCGAAGCCGACCCAACCCGCAACCGCTGCAACCTGCTGCAAACAAGAGAGGCTCTCGGCCGTGGGACGATCCGCTAGCACGCCGGCGCACGCCTCCAGAACCGTTGCGCATCCAAGCAGCTGATCGTGCGCCGCATTGCCTTCCACCGCCATGTCCACCGTTCCTTTCAACAAACCAGACGTCAACCCAAGCCGGGGCGCCCGCGCGCACCTGCATGCAAACGCCCCCACCTTGACCGCGTAAGCTTACGCAGCCAAGCCGCGCGACCCGAAACCCTCAGTCGCGCGGCCTGCCACCATTAGTACGCCACAATGGGCACAGCGGCCATAACCACCAGGTAGCGCAGCATGAAGCCGCCTACCAGCACGCACACCCAACTTGCTGCAGAAGCCGCGCCAAGCGGAAGCTTCTTAGCCAAGGCAACCGCCGAAATGCAAAGCGGAGCTGCCAAAGCCAGTACCACAAATGCCCAGAACAGCGACGCATACGACCCGCCAAGCAGCGTGGCAACTGTAGCCGCACCCGCCTCGGCGGCAACGCCGCCAGCCGAGCCCGTTACCGCCAGCAGCACCACAACAAGCACCGCTTCTGCCGCCGGCAGCGCAACGGAAACCCATGCCGGCAGTTCAACGCGCCCAAGCGCCGCACGGTCAAGCGCATAGCCCGCCAACTCGCAAGCCGCAAAACCCGTTGCCGCAGCTGACACCAGGAACAAAAGCGGTAGCAGCGGGAAGTTCCACAGCGGGTAAGCCGGCGAAGCGGAAAGCAGCACGCCGGTGTAGGCGGCCACGCACACGGCCAGCACAACGCCAACCACGTCAAGCCACTTCGGCGTGGATTTCGTCTTCCACAAAAGCACGATCTCCACAAACGCCACCAGCAAAAACACGCTCAAGATAACCGTGCCCCACGCCATGACGGAGTTGAAGTTCGTCAGCAGCATAATGAAGCGCAGCGGATTGTGCAGGCCCGCTTTCGCGTCCACCACCAGCATGAGCGTGCCTACCGCCACGCACAGAAAGCCGATGATCATGCCCGCCATTTTCAGCTTGCGCGCCTCGGGGTCTTTCCAGCCCGCCATTGCGGCGAACGCAAACGAACCCGCGCCAACGCCGGCAAGGAACAGATAACCGGCGATAATCCCATTCCACACCATGGTTATCTCCCCTCGTAAGCCTTGTACACCTTGCCGCCTTTGTGCACGTTGGAAACGCGCTGAGCAGCTTCGGTGACATCGAGCCCCAAATAATGTTGCGCCGGGTTAAGGCCAAGCTCGGCCAGGTACTGCTGACCGCCGCCGTTTTCCGCAAGCAGCTTCGCTACCGCCGAATCCGGGTCGTTCAGGTTGCCGAACGCGCGGGCACCCGTGGGGCACGTTGCCACGCACGCCGGCTCCAAACCGTATTGCGTGCGATGCTCGCAGTATGTGCACTTGTGCACCTCGCCAGTGCTCTCGTCGCACCAGCGCACGCTGTACGGGCAGGCCGCCATGCAGTACTTGCACCCGATGCAACGCTCGGGGTCAACCTGCACGGTGCCGTCCTCGGCGCGGAAGCTTGCACCCGTGGGGCACACGCTCACGCACGGCGCGTCGGCGCAGTGGTTGCACTGCTTCGGCACGTTCGCGCGGCGCACGCGCCCGTCATCGGATAGCACGTCCCAGCTTTCCACCCAAATGTTGAACTTGCCATCCGGCACGTCGTTTTCAATCTTGCAGGCAACGGCGCATGCATTGCAGCCGATGCATTTGGCCAGGTCGATGACCATTCCCAAACGTTCTTCGCTCATAATGCGCCCTCCTTTACGCCTTCTCGATCTTGAACATCCCGCCATTGCGCATTGGCGTGGAGCCGTCGTTGTCCGACGCGCCGTAAATCACGCCATCTTTGCAGATGGTCGGGTCAACAACCTGCTGGATGTTGAAGCCGGCGCCAATAGCCGGATTGCCAGGCGTCTTCTTGCCGTCGATGTCCACATCCTGTGCACCGTAGGCATGATGGCCATAGCCGTGAGCCACGCCAATGGTGTGGCGCGCCACGCCGGCGCGCACCCAAGCGGTGCCGTCCATAACGTCGCCGGTAGGCGTAACGGCGCGGATATGATCGCCGTCCTTGATGCCCAGCTCAGCCGCATCGTTTTCATTCAGCTCCAAGTAGTTCTTGTCGCCCAGGTCGCGCATGATGGGGCTGTTCGCCTCCATGGTGACCGTGCGGAAGCGCGCCTTGTAGTTCGCCACGCCGAAGGGATACTCCTCGGCAGAGAAGTGGTCGGTCATAGGCGACCAATCGGCAAAGCTCTCCGGCGTCCAGCCCATGGTGCCGCGCGCATACGTGCCGCTGAACGGGTTTTTGTTCGTGCCGCGCAACTCGCTGTAGAAATAATGCACGTATTCGCTGGCCAGGGCGCTGCGGCCTTCCTTGCCCACGCGTGCCTCGGTCGGCCAGAAACGCCCGCCGCGCGAAAGCAGCTGCAGCACCTTCGGCCATTCCTCTTCGGTAACAGCGCTCTTCCAAGCCTCGGGCAGCTTGTCAAGCCCCTGCAGCTTCGCCTCTTCGTCGGAGATGTCTGCCACCGTGTCCTTGGCGTACGCCAGGTTGGCCACCGCTTTCAGGAAGTAGTCGGCCGCGTCGTTGATGGCAACCGCGTTGCCTTCCGCGTCCGTTGCGCCCGCATCGCCGAAGCCCGGCATGTCGCACGCCTTGGCAACATCGCAGCAGAACGCCTCGAAGCTGGCATAGCGGCCATCGTCAAGCTGCATGCTGCCCGGCGTTTTCGCCCGCCAACGCACCGCGGCGCCCTTGCCGTGCCAATGACCCTGCGGGGTAACAACGCCGAAGCTCTCGAACGGGTTGGTGTCCGGCACAATGTAGTCTGCCAGGTTCGCCATCTCGCCGATAACAACGTCGCACGCAATGTGCAGCGGAACGACGCTGGTGTCCTTCATGCGCTCAATCACGCCATCCACTAGGCCCGACGGAGTGTTCTGCAGCACGTTGTTCATCCAGGACATAACGATTTTTGCCTGGTAGGGGTACTGGTTCACCACGCTGAACAGGGCTTGGTTGTCCGAGCCTACGCTAATGGGATACCACGGCAGCTTCGGTTTCGGGTTGCTTTCGCCGGCGGCCACGCGGTTTTTGTACTCGTCGGTTTTTTGCCACGCACAAGCCGTGCGCGAGAGATAGCGCGCGTTTTTGGCGGACACGGCCGGCTTGTTCTTAATGGTTGCCAGCTTATAGCGCGGACCGTCGCCGGTAGAGGTCGGCGCGGTGCACGAAACGGTACCGCCAATCATCTGCATGCTTCCCACCAGGGCGTTTAAGGTGCGGAAGCCCATGGTGGTGTCAAAGCCAACCTGCGATACGGTGGAACCCAGGCCACGCGCCGACGCCTTCACGCCGTGTGAGGTGAATTCCTTGGCAATGCGCTCGATCTCGGAAGCAGGCACACCGCAAATTTCGGCGTACTCATCAATCGTGTGCTCGAACACGGCTTCTTTCATAAGCGTGAACGCGGTTTTCACCTTCACGCCGTTCACTTCGCCGTCAAACTCCAGCACGCCGGTGGCGCACTTCGTGTGCAGCTCAGGCTCACCGGTTTCGGCGTTGATGACCACGTGCTGCGCGATGGCGTTGCCTTTCGCGTCCTTCTCGCCCGGGTCTTCCATGCCCGCATCGGCCGGGCCCATAAGCTTGCGGTTGTTCTTGCTTGTTTCGTCAACGATAACCAGGTGCGTTGCATTACCCGACGACGCATAGCCGCCCGCAACCGCCGCCTTATAGTTGGTAAACGACACGAATTCCTTGTTGTAGGCTTCGTGCTCGATAATCCAGCGCACCATACCGGAGCAGAACGCACCGTTGGTTGCCACGCGAATAGGCACCCAGTTGATGCCCTTCATAGCCGGCGTGACGTTGCCGTTGCCCAGCACGGGGTCCACAACGTCCATGGTGCACTTGCCCTCGCCCACGCGACGGGCAACCTGTTTTGCGATGCCTTGCATCGACTTGCCGTTTGCGCCCGGGAACGTGCCAAGCCACAAAACGTATTCGCATTCCTCCAAATCAGGAGCCGGAGACGTACCGGTTTGAATGAGCGAACTCGCCCAACCGACACCGCCTCAAGTGGAGCCGTGACTGTATTGGTTGATGGAGCCGAAGCAGTTGGTGAAACGGCTGCCAAACACGGTACGGCCGTCGCCACGGCCGCCGAACATAACGAACTGGTTGGACTTCGGGCCCAAGTCAGGCTGCTCGGCATTCAGCGGGGTTTTGGTATCGTGGATGGCCTTGAAGCCTTCAATCTCGCGGTCTTCGCCGATGCTGGCGAACAGCTTGCCGCCCTCGGTGACTTCCTTGATAAGCTGGTCCCAGCTGATGGCGGTCCACTTGCCCTCGCCGCGCTTGCCGGCGCGTTTCAGCGGCACCGTCACGCGATCGGGCTGGTTGTAGCCGTCGAACGTTGCCTGACCGCGGCCGCACAACGTGGCATTCGTTTTGCCCGTGCCCGTGAACCCGAACGTTTTGTATGCCTCTTCAAGCGGCTCGTCGTTGTTGAGGTACGGCAGCGCGCAGCTGGGATGGTACGGGTTGCCGCCTACGGAAATAAGCTGCCCCGACGCACGGTCTAGCTTCATGCGGTTGCCGCAGCTGCTGTAGCAGCCCAAGCAAGCGCTGTAGCGCACCAGCACGTCCTCGTTAACCTTCACCTCCCCCGTTTTGCGATCGATTCGTGCCTCAACCGGCTTGCCGGTGGGCATGGCGGGAAATTCGGTATCGGACGCAACCGCGCTTTGCGGCAGTGACGACGCGACGCCGCCGGCAGCGGCCAGCGCGCCAACAGCGCCAACGCCAGCCAAGAAGCTGCGTCGGTCCATCGACTTGTTCCCCATCTCTCCTCCTCTTCTCGTCCGAACGCGCAAAACGCGCGTTTTGCGAGCGCACGGCCTGCGCGGAAATGTGCGAGAAATCCAAAGGTAAAGGAGGGGGGACATCGCACCTATGGCACCCGCGCAGACCGAGCGCTTTTCAAGCCCCTTTTGCAGGGCATGGTTCAACCCTAAGGTGCCTGCCGGGCGAAAGCTTCCTCGCAACGCGGGTATTTCGCGTGCATCGGGCTTGATTTCGCCCGCAAACCCTCTCACCGCAACATGGGTATTTTTTACGTTTTCACAGATGAGAAGTTGCTCAAGTAAGATTGAGCGGCTCTTGTCGGCACAACGACGCCGCACGCCCGCTACAATAACCCAAAGCGCACGAGGGGGTTAGGCATGACTGTTGCGGAAAGCATTGCGCGCTACAAAAAAGAGATCATCGGGTTTTCGCTTTTCCTGGCGTGGGAATATTGCACGCTGTTCGGTTGTTCGCTTGTCACAACATCTCCCGTACACAATGGGATTGAATATGTTTGGATGGTTTCGGGCATAGCGGAGGCGCTTGCGGCTATCGCATTCGCCGGGCTTGTGAAACTGCGAAAAATCCCACGGTTCCGAACGCTCTGTGTCGCAAGCGGGGCAGCTCTTGCACTTGCAACCATATGTATGCGCCTCGCATTTTCCACAGGCAACTGGAACGCCTACTGGGGCTTCGGAATTGCCGGCGGCGTGTTGGCTGGCATAGGCAGCGCTTGCGGCCTTATTGTTTGGGGCACGGTGCTTAAACGCCGCGGGGAAGAAGGTATCGAGCTTACCATCGCCTCGTCGTTTTTCGTGTCGTTCGCAGTGTATTGCCTGGTCATTTTCCTGAAGAATTGCACCGTCAACTGCGTGTTGCTTTCGCTGTTTGCGCTTGCGTCCATGGGCGTTGCGCTCAGCATGAGCGGAAACCACGCTCCGGACGCTGTAGGCGGCACGAGCAGACAACGCTCGTTTCGCATTATCCCTAGCGGGAGCGCTTCGCCAAGCGCGGGCAAAGTCGGGGACTTTCCGTGGCGCGGTTTACTTTCAGTTGCGCTGCTTATCGCGGTGTTGTGGGCGCAGGTCGCGTTTTTCCGCGTGCTTGAAACGCCCGACTACCCATCAAACCGTTTCATGCATTATCTTGTGCCGTTTTCCATCTCCTGTGCGGTGGCGCTTGTGCTCATTGCGGTGGCCTTGCGCAATTCGCGCTACCTGAACATGACGCTGATGTTCCGCTGGCAGTTGCCGTTTCTCCTAGTCAGTTGTGGGATTTTGTATGCCGCACCGCTTGACCAGGCAACAAGGTCGGTTGCGTACACGTTCGACTTTTTGGGCATGTTCGGGCTGCAGTTCGGCTTTTGGATCGGAGCGGCAAAGCAAGCACGCCGCGTGAAGGGCAATTCAACGCCGCTGTTCGCCAGCTTGCTTGCAGGCAAGGGCATTGGCATTGCAGTCGGTTGCGCGGCATCGTTGTGGCTTTCGGTTACGCTGCCGCTCGACGCGACCACATCGTATTCCGTGCTGCTATGCGCTGTGGTGCTGACGGTTGCCATGACCATCGGATTTAATCCGAAGTGGCTAGCGGGCAAAGCAGCCGAAGACGAGTCTGTCGAGAGCAGCGAGACGCAGCCCGATGCCAGCGCGCGGCTCGACAGCCTTTTTGACACGCAAGCCCATTTCCTGCAGCGTGAATTTGGGTTGACGAAACGCGAAACGGAAATAGCCGCCATGCTGCTTGCCGGACGCAGCCGCCCGTATATTCGCGACGAGCTGGTTATTTCGCTGAACACGGTGCACACGCATGCCAAGAACATCTTGGCGAAATGCGGCGTGCATTCGCAGCAAGAGCTCATGGACCTCGCCCGCAATCACGCCGCATAGGTTTACCGTGAACAGGGGACGGAGCGGGTGTTCACAATAGACCTTGCGTTTCCTAAAGGCTTACCGTGAACACCATCTCCGTCCCCTGTTCACGATGACCCGTCGGCCGAGCACCCGCTCCGCAGCCCTCGCACGCGCGCGCCGCGAGGCTGCTTAGGCTACGCCGGGTTTTACTAGGCCGCTTTCGTAGGCTCGCACTACGAGTTGGGCGCGGTCGTGAGCGTCTAGCTTGGCCATGATGCGCGCCAGGTGAGTTTTCACCGTGGCGGGGCTGATGAACAGGCGCTCGCCGATTTGGTCGTTGTTCAGGCCGCGCGCCACCAGCGTGAGGATTTCGCGCTCGCGGTCGGTCAGCTGCGACAGGCCGGCTGCAGCCGCGGCGGCCGGCGTTGCCGGGCGCGCGGCCACGAACGTTTCGATAAGCCGGCGCGTGATGGACGGTTCAATAAGCGCGTCGCCGGCGGCCACCACGTGGATGGCAGAAACAATCTCGTCGGGTTCGGCATCTTTCAGCAAGAAACCGCCCGCGCCCGCTGAAAGCGCATCGTATACGTATTCGTCCAGGTCAAACGTGGTAAGAATGAGCACTTGCACGTTGGCAAGCGCCCCGTTCGAGCGGATGGCGCGCGTGGCGTCGATGCCGTTGACGCGCGGCATGCGAATATCCATGAGCACCACGTCGGGGCGCAGGCGCTGCGCAAGCTCAACGGCCTGATCGCCGTCACGCGCTTCTCCCACCACCTCGATGCCGTCATAGGACGACAAGATCATGCGAAAGCCGCTGCGCACCAAATCCTGATCATCGGCAATCAGCACGCGTACAGGTTTGCCCGCCTGCGCACCCGCCGCACCGCCAATAAGTTCCTCGGCCATGTTTTACGCCTCCATTCCCTTAAGCGGAATGCGCGCACGCACGCAAAAGCCGCCGTTTTCACCATCGCCTGCCGTAAACGCGCCGCCGAGCACATGCACGCGTTCAGCCATGCCCGCAACGCCGTGACCTGCGCCATCGGCCGCCTGCGGAAGCGCCGCCGCGCCTGCATCATCGGCCGCACGTTGCCCACAGCCCGCGCCGTCGTCGGCAACCAACAACGTTGCCGCCACCTCGTCGGCCGCAAACCGCAGCGTCACGTGCTGCGCCTTCGCGTGCCGCACCACGTTCGTGCACGCCTCGCGCGCCACGGTGAACAGCGCCATGTCAATGTGCGCCGGCACGCGTTCGCGGTCGTAATCCGTCATGTCCAGCGTAACGTCCAGGTCGGCGCCGCGCAGATACGACACCAGTTCGTCAACTTGGTTCGTGCCCGCCGCCGGCATGGTTTCGGCCACGTCGTCGCCGTGGCGCAGCACGCCGATCATGGAGCGGATGTCGTCAAGCGCGTGCTTTGCCGTGGCGCGCGCCGTAGACACCGCCTCCTTCGCCATCTGCGGGTTTCGCTCCACTAGGCGCTCGGCCGCCGCCAGCTGGATGCTTACCGCCGAAAGCGAGTGCGCCGTGATGTCATGCACCTCGCGCGCAATGCGCACGCGTTCCTCTTCCACGCGACGGGCCGCCTCTTCCTCGCGCGTGCGCTCGGCCTCGGCCGCGCGCTGCTCCACCGCGTGCACATACGCGGTGTGCGTGCGGTAGGCATACCCTGCCAGCACCGCCGCTACCATCAGGGCAATGTTTTGGAAGCGCGTGAAGAACACCATGCTTGCCGCCTGCATGGGCGCGTCGCCAAACAGCAGCGACAACACCGCCAGCACGCCGCACACCACCGCCGGTGCGGTGCCGCATTCCACGGCAACCGTGTACAGCGCAACAAGCGGGCCCACCACCGTCATGGAAAAGCCCGAGAACTTCAGCTGCAGCCCCAGGAATATAACCAAGCACGCGGCAAACACGGGCAGCGGGAAGCGGCGACGCAAAACCAGCGGCACCACCGTCATGGCCAGGCCCACGAATACCTGCAGGTCAGGGACCACGTTTACGGTGCCCAGGTATTGGCGCAGCGCCAGGTCGGGGATGATGATAGACGACGCCGTCAGCATCAGCTGCACGCAGCCGAACGCGAACGCCAGCAGCATCACCATCACATCGATGGCCCAGTCGCGGGTTGTCATGTCTCGTTGTGTCATCAGCAAGTTTTCCATGCGCTCATAGTAAGCCACGCGCCCGCAGCGCGCCATACGCCGCCAGGGGTAATCGCGAGCACCCCACTGCCTTCCATTCGCGAGCACGCCCCTGCCTTCCGCGCACGGTTTCGCAGGGCCCAGCGGGCGAAAATCCAGAACGTGACCTTCCCCACCTGGGCCTTTGTGCCCCATCCGCCGGAACATGTCTCGAAAACCGTGCACGAAAGGCAGGAGTATACCGATTTGTGGGCCAAAATCCTGCAAAACCGCGCACGGAAGCCAAGGGTGGCGAGCCGGCCGCCGGCGAGGACGCGTTAGCGCAGGGGCGCGGCGCTTGCGCCAGGCGGTCGGGTAGCCAGCCGGCTACTGCGCGTTTAGGTCTGCCGCCACGGCCTGGCCTGCAAGCACGCCGAACGCGCCGTTGGTAGTGAGGCTTTCGCCGCCGCCTTGCGCCGCGGCGCCGCAGCAGTACACGCCCGGGATGGCCTTGCCGGAACCGTCAAGCAACCGCCCGCTTTCGTCCACCACCGCACCGCCGCGCGTGCGAAAACGCACGGGGAACTGCTTGAGCGCGTAATAAGGCGCCTTAAGGTTGTCCAGGAACTGCAAGCGGCCGAAGTCGGTATCTTTACCTGCGCGAACCATGTCGGAATAGCGGTCCATCGTCTTTTCTAACACGTCTTGCGACACGCCCATGGCCGCCGCAAGTTCGGCCACCGTGGCGCACGGCCCCACCACACGCGAGGGGTTCTTCGCCGTGATTTGTGCCGCACTGCGCGACTGGCCGCTCTCGGAAATGCGGCCGTCGAAAATGGTCCAGAAATATCCACGCTCCTCGGTGAAACACGTGGCAGCAAGCGTGCGCATGTAGTCCTCGTTGGCAAACCGGTTGCCCTGCGCGTCCACCACCAGCGTGACGGCGAACATGCTCCAGGCCGCCGCTTGCGGCAAATCGCTGGTCAGCGAGGGAGTAACACCCATGTCGGCAAGCTTGGCGCCCAGCGTTTGGCACAGCTTCTGCCCCTCGCCCATAGACGCAGCCGTGTAGCATCCCACACGCTGCCACGCAGGCAGATAATCGCGCACGAGCGCCTGATTGCTAGCGAACCCGCCCGTTGCAACCACCACGGCACGTGCGTGCACGTCGGCTACAGTGGCAACGTCTTTGCCCGTTACAAAGCGCACGCCGCAAACCTGATTGTTCTCGTCAAGGATGAACGAGCTGGCGCAATAGCCCGTGGAAAACTGCACGCCTTTTGCCGAAAGCTTATCGCGCAGCGGCACCATGAGGCTTTCCGTGTCGCCGATGCCGTTTTTCGGCAGCACACGGCGGCGGTTCGCCTCGTTGGCGGTGTACGTGGCAGGGTCGGCAAACTGAGCGCCGTAGGAATCGCGCATGCGATCCACCCATTCGGGTGCCGCGTAGAACAGGCGCTTTGCGAAATCTAAGTCGGTAACGCCCGCCGCCTTCAGCGTTTCGCGGCGGCTGGGCCATACGTCGTCGCAGGTTTCGGTGATGCCGGCATCTTTTTGCACTTGGCTGCCCACCACGTCCATAACGGCGTTGGACTCGTAGCTTTCGCCGCCTAGCACGTCGAGCTTTTCGGCCACCATAACCGAAAGCCCCGCCTCGGCAGGGTCCATGGCGGCAGACAGCCCGGCAACGCCGCTGCCTAAAATGAGCACGTCAACCGAGGCGGAAAACGAAACCGCAGGTTGCCCCAGCACGCCCGTTCCCTCGGCCGAAGGCGTTGCCGCCTGGGTGCACGCGGAAAGCGCCGGCGCAGCTGCGCACGTAGCAGCGGCGATTCCCGCAAGCTTGAAGAACGCTCGACGTTGCATGAAGCAGGCCTCTTTCCGTTGGAGCAGGCGCAGCAAACGCGCCCCTGACATCTATCGGGGCCATAGTAGCGCACAAGAGGCAGCGCAGGCTCTTTGCTTCCGCAAGGTGCCACATCTTCCTGACAAACGCCGCACGCCGCGCACAAGGATGAAGGTGAGCGCATGGCCTTTATTCGTAGAACTTCACGGTGGGGAACGGCGGCTCAAGAGCTCGCTTGAAAGCCTGGCTTTCCACCTTTGCCAGCACGCGTTCCACGTCGGCACGATTAAAACCGGCCTCCACCAAGCCGTTTTCGTTCACGCCGTGCTCGTAATGCGCAATGAGCATGCGGTCGAGCGTGGGGTAATCGATGCCCATGGACTTTTCATCTTCCTGACCAGGGGCAAGCTCGGCGCTGGGCGGCTTTACCAGCACGTGCTCGGGGATGGGCGGCACCTGGCCGTCGCGCTCGGCGCGCTCATTGCGCCAGCGAGCAACGGCGTACACGTCGGTTTTGTACAGGCCACCAATAGGGGCAAACGCGCCGGCAGTGTCGCCGTACAGCGTGGAGTAGCCCATCATGGACTCGCTGCGGTTGCCCGTGTTCACCAGCATCCAGTTGTTGGCGTTGGAAAGCGCCATGAGCACCACGGTGCGGCAGCGTGCCTGCGTGTTCTCCGACGCCGTGCCTGCCAGCTTGCCGCAGCCCGAGCGACGCAGCACCGCTTCGAACGCCTCGAACGGTTCGCAAATAGACACCACGCGCGTTTCAATGCCCAGGTTTTCGGCCAGCTGGCGTGCGTCATCAAGCGAGTGTTCGGTGGAATACGGCCCCGGCAGCATGACGCTGTGCACGTGTTCAGGGCCGAACGTGTCGGCGCACATGGTGGCAATAACGCTAGAGTCGATGCCGCCGGACAGGCCAACCACCATGTCCGTGAAGCCGGCACCTTCCGCATAGGCGCGCAGCGCATCCGCGCACGCTTGGTACATATCGTTCGCTCGCATAAGCCGTCCTTTCAGCGCAAGCGTAATCTGTCAGCTGCGAGTATGCCCGAGCTGTGTTTCCAGGTGATTGCCGAATACCCACAGCTTGGCAACAGGCAGAACTGTACCGCTTTTCGTTACAGAATAATACCGGGGCAAAGTTTAACGCGCCGCTTGCGCGAACGGGCGCTATACGCAAAAGCGGCGGCGTGCCTGAGGGCCGCCCCTTCATTCGCAAAACCCGCTTCAACCTCGCCCGCCCCTGCTTTTCGGTCGTCATATCCTGCACGCCCACCCCACCCGTAAGACTAAAATGCGATACGTTTGGATTTTAATTACAAACCACAAAATAGCGACGATGGAGACAAGCGTGTGAACTGGGAAAACGCTGTTGCAAGCACGCCCACTACATGAACAGTGCCCATTAAAATCCAAACGTATCGCATTTTTCATTTTTGGGGCGAGTGCAAGAGCGGAGTGACGGCCGGATTTGGCGCTTGCGTGAACGCGGGGACGGAGGTGGTGTTCAGGATGAATCTTCGAGGAATGCTCGGGTAATTCTGAACACCACCTCCGTCCCCGTGTTCACGGTTCGACCGGTTGAGCGGCAGCAACGAACTTGCCAACTGGGACAGTGCACCCGGCGCACTGTCCCAGCCGCATGACGCAAAGCGGCGGCGCGCCCGGGTTGGGGCACGCCGCCGCCTGATCAAACGATGGTCCTTCAGGCTAGCGCTTGCGACGCTTAGCCGCAGCGCCCGCGGCAACTGATACCGCCAAGGCCGCCACGGCTGCTAGCGCCAGCGGCAGCACCGGCGACTGATCGCCCGTTTGCGTCAGCTTGCCGGTTTTGCCAGCAGCGGGCTTGCCCTGCTCGCGCTGCACCTGCTTGCTCTCGACGATTTCCTTGTTCGTGTAGTCCACCAGGCTCAGCTGGCTATCAGTTGCGTACGCATTCAGCGTGTTGCCGTTCCATGCGCCATCAGCCAGCGAGATGTTGCCGCGCTCGTCAAGCATGAACGTTACGTCGGCCGCCTTCTCGAACCCGTCGGGTGCCTCGGCCTCGTACAGCACGTACTGCGTGTTGGCCTTCAAACCGTTGAGCACATGGCCTGCGCCGTTGCTCTCCCACTCCTCAATCGGCGTGGTGGCATCGGCTTGGCGCACGCCCAACTTCGCACCCGCCAAGCCATTGCGCGCGGAGTTTACCTTCGCGACCATGGGCTTGAACGTCTTGTCGGTTACGGGCGTTTTGCCGTCGCCGAATTCGATGGTGGTACCCGCATCGTACAGCTGACTCTTCGATTTATCGTCATACACCAACTGGTACTTGCTATCAGAGCCTACGCCTACGTGGGCGATACGGAAGTGCTGCGTCGGCTCGTCCGAAAGCGCGTAGCCTTCCGGTGCGGAAATCTCCTCGAACCAGTAGTCAACGCCCTCCGAAATTACCTCGGCATTGCCAGACGTAGCCACGAACGCCATATGGCCAGTCGCATCGCTGACGGCCTTAGCAACCAGCACTTGCGTGTTGCCTTCGCCCGCACGATACAGTCCATACGTAGCACCCGCCAGCGCAGTCTGCGTGTCGGCATCGACCTTGGTCAGACCCAGCTGAATAGGCTTCACGTGGTTCGTGATAGTGGGATGCGTAGACGGCTCGCCATCCGTTGCGTCAATTTTCGTGCCAACCGTGTCGCTCTTGTCCTTGTAGTACACGTAGTGCATATCAGTAGCCTTCAACGCACCGCCGTCCTCGGCAACGGTCACCACGAACTCAATGCGCTCGGTGGAATATTCCACCGTCGGGTCGCTCGTATCAGGTTTTTCCTGCACGTAGTACATATAGGTACCCGGATTTGTGAACTTCAAGCAGCACGGATCCATGCCCTCCGCCGCTACGTTGTTGGCAGCGTCGAAGTCGATGTTACCCAGCTTATCGTTCTGCGCCTCGGAAATGACGGCACCCGTATCCTTGTCAACCAGCTGGAACGTGAACTCGCCGCCTTCAAGCGTGCGGCCCACCATGGCCTTGGTGATCTTCGGGTCCACGTAGCACACCTTCTCGGGTGCGGGCGTGGGCGCGGAAATCGACTGCACCGAGTAGCCGCTTAGCGCGAATTCGGCAACCTCAACCTCGTGCGTGTTCGTCATGGTGAACAAGTACGTGCCGTCGCCGTTATCGATGCCCGACACCGCCGACGTGTAGCCCTCGGGCACGTTGGCCTCGCGCACCGTGTACTTGATGGCCTTGCCGCTGGCGTTCGCCGTCAAGCCCGTCCAAGCCGCAGCCCAGCCGTTGCCTTCGTCAAGCGTCTTTTCCTCGGCACCCTCAACCGGCACCGTCTCGCCCGCCGCGTTCACGTAGCACAGCTGCGCCGTCACCTGCGCGGGACGCAGGCCATCCACATCGTTCTGGTCGTTCCACACCTTGGACACGTTGATGTCCACCGTCTTCAGTTCGTGCGTGTTCGTCAGCGTGAACGCGTATGCGCCATCAACCATGCCGCCGGACACCGAGCCCTCGTAGCCCTCCGGCACGTTCGCTTCCTGCACCGTGTACGTAAGCTCGTTGCCATCCGCATCGCTTACGGCCAGGTCATCCCAGGTGTACGCCCAGTTATTCGCTGCCGAAAGCTCAACGGACTTGCCCGCAACCGCCACCGCGTTGCCCTGCGCGTCAACCGTGCACAAACGCGCGGTCACGGAGTCGGGGCGCATGTTGTCGGCGTTATCGGAATCGTTCCACGCCTTTGTCACGCTTACGCTCGTGCGCTTCTCGGCCGTGTTCACCAGAGTGAACGAATTGCCACCGTTGTCCGCCACCGTGGGCACATAGCCCGCCGGCACGTCGGCCTCGCGCACGCTGTACGTTGCATCCGCGCCGTTCACTTTTGCGGGCAGGTTGGTCCAGGCCGCAGCCCAGCTGTTGCCCTCGTCAAGCGTTACCGTATAGCCCGGCAGCGCCAGCGTTTCCCCCGCCACCGTGCGATACAGCTGCGCGGTCACGGCAGGATGCACGCCCGACTGCGGGTTGCCCTCGGAATCCAGCC
>ERZ808240.528-NODE-528-length-49678-cov-35.511940_pt1 | contig 49678 bp, 37 predicted proteins | sample MGYA00521084_ERZ808240 | MGnify/ENA primary metagenome ERZ808240 (study PRJEB31516, sample SAMN03275571) | gut metagenome | biome: mammalia-associated habitat; material: feces | host: Papio cynocephalus | place: Kenya | collected 2012-08-06 ...
AGATACTCATAATTCAGCAAATATCCGTTTGACTGTTGACAGAGCGACAGAATGATAGATACATTAGGTGCCAGAATTATCCAAACAGATAGACCTCAGCATTTGTTATATTACTTACGCTCTCGCAGACTTCATGATTAAATGTTATGTGGAAGAAAATAGCTGTTGTGCGAACTTGCTCTCTCAGAGAGTGATGCCTTCACATAGGTAGCTATCTGCAATGTCTTCTCCACACGAATAGACTGAAAAGTTGCGAAATGGGAAGAAATAGACAGAAAAGCTACATGGTTTTCTTTCATTTTCCCCTTATCACCTCCAGCACCTTACCCAAGTGATAGGTGATGATGCCGTCATCATAAGCTGTATCCAAGACTTGTACTACGGCACTATCCCTGCCGGAATGATAGCCCACATACAGCCTCAACGCATCAAAACGCTTGAGATAACGCTTGCCATCAGCCTCATCTATATAGGTGTACTTATTAAGCGCCGTTTGCTTTAATGCCCTGCACTCCTCTGTCTTCTCACCTTTCACTATCTCCTCGAAACATTGTTTTTCGATAATGAGCGTCAAGACTTTTAATCCAGAAAGATTCAGCTTCGACTGCTTCTTCTCGATGTGTTGCTCCAAGCATTGCTGTTCCTTGTTATAGGAGAAGTAGATGATAGTGCCATTCATAATTTTCTGAATGATGCTGTCGATGATTTCCAACGGCACCTGATACCACTCCGTTGCCTCATGCAGCTCGCCCTTGTCATCAGCCACCTTGAAACGGAAGTTGACTTCCTGCAACACCTGGTGTAACAAGTCCTCGAACTTCTGCGAGTGCATGTTCACTATTTTGTAAGTGCTCACGATTTCCACAGGAGCCATCAGATAGGTAGGCTCGTGCTCGGCATTCGCCACACGTTCCTCTACCCTATTGGTAGAGAAACCTATCTTGTAGAGGTTCTTGACGTCCTTGATTTCCGGATTCTCCGAAAGAGAGCGAAGCACATAGATGTAGCCAGTCACTTGGTCTTCTCCTTCGATGTCATCCGATTTGAAATATTTCGCATCAGTTTCCTCTTCCATCTCTGTAATAGCATAGCCACTGGCTACCACATTCTTGCGAAGGGTCTGAAGATAGATGTCCGATTCCGTTCCATTTTCGTAGATACAACGAGTTCTACCATCGGGAAGTCCGTTAGCTCCTTTCTTCTTCTCTAAGATGGCATAGAGCAACACCATCTGTCCATCCACAATATACCAACGACCAGCAGCCAGGCTCGTCGTCTTCGAGATGCGCTGCAACTGCCGCTTGCCAGTCTTCAAGTCGTGATGCATTTGGGCAAAGAGAGGTTTGAACTGTGCGAAATCCTCGCATAGTTTCCGTTTCGCCACATGGTCGGGCGCATCTTTCTTTGCCTTCATCACGTTCTTCATGTCCGTCGGAATATCAAAGAGCTTTGCCTCTTGATACGAGACATCCATCAAAGGGTCATTGAATATATCTTCCAGTTCTTTATCTAAATCCATCATGATGTTGTTATTCCCTAATCCGTTATCTACTATATATAATAAGGTGTAACCTTGAAGGCTTTCGCCTACCCCAACAGATGATACTCATCATATTGTCGAAGCCCATCCGTTGCCCTCGCTCGCAAGGACTTGAGGGCAACGGCTAGCAGTTTTTCGTTCAAGCTTCCTGCCATGCTCGGCTCACTTCCATGCTCGGCAACCCACTTGTTTACTTCGAGCAACTTCTGTGCCATCCTATCATCAGGCGTTGGTGCCTTTGGTTTCGGTCGAACGTCAGCCAACAATGGGTCATCAAATATCTCCAATAATTCTTTTGGCCAATCCATCTCTATTCAATATATATATAATAAAATGAAACATAAAATTCTTGCCATCCGTAAGGTGTTCCGTCGGATTTGCAATCCGACGTTAAGCAAGGTTCGACATCATTGTTTTGCGGATTTGTAATCCGCCTCTGGCTCATATTCCAGCCCCATCATCTTGCGAATCTTCAGATTCTTGATTTTCTGGAAGGCAGCAGCCAGTTCTCTCACCTTTGGGTCAGGGTCATTGATGTCTGGTCGCAGCCCATCATGCTCTTCCACCCATTTCTTATAGGGTCCCTTGAAGAGTATGATTGCCTGCTCCAAGGTCATGTCAAACTTCTGTTCCGCTATCGTGTCTTGGATAATCTTCAAGGTCGATTTGTCGATGTTCTTTGAAAGCATCTCGTAGGCACGCTGGAAAGGGTTGATGGTGTCGATGAGGTTGATGGAAAGCTTGTCGATGTTAATCATGCGATTGGCAAGTTTGATGAGGCGATTGCCTTCCGACTCTCGTTCCTCGTCATTGGCAGATGCCTCGATGTCGATGGGATTACCCTTGTCATCTACGATGTCGTTGCCCTTGATGAGGGTGTCGAGTAAGAAATGCTGGCGCACCTCCTCCACTTCCTCTTCCGACAGGTCGGGATATTTCTCACGAATCACCTTGGGTATCAGATACTGGGTGAGGTTCTCGGCTGTGGTGTCGCCACTGATGGCTTTCACCACCAAGTCGTTTTGCAGCACGGAGGCTTTCAAGTCGTCCAACTGCTCTGTGACAATCATCTTGGTCTTGGCACTCGACAGAGGTTTCAAGCCTTCCACTATCAAGGTACGAGGGTCTAGCAAACTTGCCGCGTCATCATCCACCTCCTTCACCGTCTTGAAATGCCAGCTTGGCGCCATCACCTGCTCCATCAAGAGCGAGGCAGTGATTGCTTTCAAGAAATCGTTCACCGCAACCTTCACGTCGGGTTGGTCGGCATCAGGCATTCCTATCATGTTGACGAACTTCGCCGTCTCCTTTCCCTCACAGTCTCGGGTGCATCTTCCGATGATTTGCACCACTTCGGTCAACGAGCCACGAACGCCTATGGTCAAGCATTCCTCGCACCATTGCCAGTCGAAACCTTCCTTCGCCGTACCCAGGGCGATGATGATGTCGATGTCGTCTTTATGTTTCATACGCTGCAGATAACCTTGCACCAGATTGCGGGTGTTGATGTCATCGTCCACCAAATCAGCGACCTTCAGAAGTCTCCCGTCCTTGGTTCTTACGTAGTAGATACCTCCGTTGTTATAATCTCGACTCTCCTCCGTTCCGATAATCTTGATGATTTCGCCCACTTCCGTGTATTTGCTCAATCCTGTATGGGCACGAGAGTTGACGTTAGGAATATGGACGATGGTTTTCTTGTGGGTATCGAGCACCTCGGCGATATGGTCGAGGTAACTGCCATGGTAGAAATGGTAGCCCAAGACGAGGTTTTTGAGATAGCGATAGCCGTTGAGCTGCTGATAGTAGTTGTAGGTTACGGGGAAGAAACGAGCCTCATCCTCGGCACGAAGCACAGGCACGCCATCCCCACGGAAGTAACTGCCTGTCATTGCCACGATGTGACCGGTGGAGTTGTTCATCACTCGACGCACAATGTCGCCCAACCCACTGTTCACGTCGGCACTGGTATGATGGAACTCGTCTATCGCCAAGAGGCAATCGTTAAACTCCTCGTCGTTTATCTCCTTCATGCCATTGCGAAGGGTGGCATGGGCGCAGACCAAAATCTTCGCCTTGTCCTGATGGAAGAACTTGACAAATTGCTTCGCCTTGCCTTGCTCACTAAAGGGTTGATTCGTATTGGGGTCTTTGACAGCGCAAAGGTCATAGGCTTTGGCTACTTTCCAGTCAGCGAAGAAGCCATACTTCATCAATTCGGTATCTTGAAAGGAGCGACCGATACTCTTCTCAGGTACTGCCACCACTACTTTCTTGATGCCTTGGTTCATCAACTTATCCAAGGCAATAAACATCAAGGCACGGCTCTTGCCTGAGGCTGGCGGTGCCTTGATCAATAAGAAGCGATGGTTGCGAGCCTCGTAAGCTTTGGCTTGCATCTCTCGCATGCCGAGCACATTGGTGTTGCTCGAAGTACCCGTTTGCTGGTACTTGATGTCAACTATATTGTCACTTATCTGATTCATAAGTTTTTATCTTTAAGTTATTATTTCTTGTTAGCCGTCATTTTCTCATAGAGCTTGAAGAGGCATTCCAACCGAGCCTCATCATTGGCAAAAGGAGCACCAGAATAGCAACTCTCCACGATGGTATCCAAGGCTTCATGCGCCTCTCGCAAATCCTGTGGCATCTTGTCGGGGTCGTAAAGGTCGGCAAGTGTCTTTTCGGGATATGCGGCTCGGACAAGAAGGATATTCGTTGCAGCCTCCTCTATCTCGGATTTCTTCGAGGAAGAGATGGATGGGAAAGGGAAAGTGTTGTAGCAGAGTTGAGCAGAATATCTTAGACGAGTCTCCAATCTGCCACCTACCGTACGAACCCAAACCATATGCAGTTTGGAAGAAATTAACCCAAATAGCCATAAAGCACCATCATATATTATCTCTACAGAATTCATTGAGACAAAATTTGAATCAAAGAAACCACATTGTAAATACTCTCGTTTTTCGGATGATGTACAAGGAACAGCTATCATATGCGACATTGCCATCTTTCGGTATCTAAATTGATGTGATTTAGATACTAAAGTTCTTGCAACTTCCCCTCCATTCTGTCTAAAATTACGAACACCAGCTATTCGTTCTTTTATTGGAGGGATATTTTCTGCTTCTGACAAATCTTCATCATCAATCCACAAACAAAAACGAGGTATTGAATTTATTAGTTCATCACCTCCTATAGTCGGGCGAATAAATTTTGCAGCATTAGGAAAAGCATTTAAAATATCTTCTTTTTCATCTTTAGATAACTTTAAAAAGCCACCTTCCAATGGCATATTTCCATATTCCATCTGAGGCAAATTTGATAATGGTTCATTTAAAGACTTTACAATAGTAGCATTACCTTCAGTCAAATATGGAGATATAGATTTTACAACACGCTTCTTTTCTCCTTGGTATATCAATTTAACTTTATTATCTGCTATCGAAGTTAGACCTATGATTGTGCAAGTAACACCAGCATTATTCTTAGCATTATTTTGCCATTTAAACGAATTATAAGCAAAGAAAATCTCAACATTACAAGAAAATATATAAGGCCATAACATTCCTACTTGCTCTCCTTGAACTATAGAATTAGTACTTACAAAAGCTGCTTTTACCCTACTATTTAAAACTATACGAGCTGCTTTGTAAAACCAAATAGAGATATAATCCAAATTTTTATAAGATGGCAAATTACCCAAATTTAAAAACAGATCCTCTTTTTGTACTTTATCTTGCAACTTACCTCCTAAATACGGCGGATTACCAAACACAAACACTTCTTCCTCCTTGGTATGTGGACACACTTCTTCCCAATCTAATCTGCAAGCATTTCCGCACTTGATTTGATCGATATTCTTCAGTGGCAAAGCATCAACATTCACACCGAAGTCAGCGTGGAATTTGTTGTTCATCTGATGCTCGGCAAGCCAAAGGGAAAGCATCGCTACCTCGTGAGGGAAGTCAAGAAGCTCAATGCCATAAAACTGGTCGAGATGAATACAAGAGCCATCGATGAAATCGAGCATCTGCTCGGGTTGGCACTTCTTGCGAAGATGCAGGATATCCATTTCTAGCAAACGAAGCTGCTTGTAAGTGATAATCAAAAAGTTTCCGCTACCACACGCCGGGTCGAAGAACTTCATCTTGCTCATACGCAACATCAAGCGGTCGCAGCCTCTGATGACAGGCTTGCACTCCTCTATCATCTGATTGATGGACAGCATTCCCATATCGCGCATATTCTTCTTTTGAGCATAAAAGTCCTCCAACTTACGGAACTCCGCATGCAAATCATCCATAAAGAGCGGATTGATGACCTTCATGATATTAGGCACACTGGTATAGTGCATACCTTCCTTGGCACGCACGGCAGGGTTCACCACCGCTTGAATCATACTTCCGAAGATGTCGGGATTGATGTCCTTCCAATCCAAGTCGCCACACTCAATGATAATCTTCCTTGCCTTGTAACCCATCTGCGGGATAGGAATATCGGTGGCAAAGAGACCGCCATTGACGTATGGGAACTGGTTGATTTCCTTGGTTACTTCCTCGCCCCGATTCTTGGGATGAACATTCATGATATGAAAAGCCATGCCTATCATATCGCTGAGGTCGTATCCATCATCCTTGGTAAACTGTCGGATAAAGTTGGTGAAGAGATTCTCAGCGAATATACCAGTGTCTTCGGCGAAGAAGCAGAAGAGCAAACGAGTGATGAAGATGTTGAGGTCGTGGAGGTCATCATCGCTGTTGTATTCGTTGTAGGCACGAATCTCATCGTGCAGTTTGGCAAGCTTTTCAGCCGCCTTCACATCGGCAGGGTTCTCAGCCACCACATGCACTCGCTCCACATTGGTCAAAGGCCAGAAGAAGCCAAAGTCGCTGTGCATCTTGGAGAGCTGCTGCTCGTAAGTATCCTGTTCACGGGTATCGTAAGCCAAGACCACCTTTCCATCGCTCACGGCTATGATTTTTGGAGCCGCCTTCAACACCTGGGCATCGTGCTTCAAACTTTCGAGTTTCTCCGTAAGATGCATGGTATCCTCCGCCTTGTAGCAGAACAAGCCCTTGATAAGCAAACCATCGAAAGTCTTCAAAATACCTTTCCCCTCCTTGTATCTCGAAATATCCCTGTCGCTCTTACCAAAAGCCTTCAATATCTCGTAGCCCACTTCTGAGGCAGGCACAGGATGCGACTTGAATGTTTGCAATCGGGATTCGATTTCTGTATAACTGAGCTGTTGTTTCTTTGCCATAGCTTTGCGATGTCGATGGAAGAACAGCAAAGGCATACAAGGCATTTGCCATTTCTATTACTCCACCGATTCCCGAAAGCAGAAACCATCTGATATTTAAAAGGTTATTAGAATAGATCTCAGCCGTGCCGCTCGCAAGAGAGGAGTCGATAGCCGAAGAAGCTAAAAGAACCATCAAAAAGAAAAGACGCAGGAATCTGATTACTCTGCATATCCTTGTTCATAGAGGTTCTGGTAAAACCTTTAACACCAAAGATAAGAAGCAACAGATGCCTACGCCTAACAGGTATATATAGGATGACACAGAGCGTACCCCTCCTTGACGAAGGGGTACACCTATGCCATGTGTATATACACAGTGGGTAGACGCCCACCGCTGTCTTCCTCTGAGTGTTATTTTGAAATTTACCAGATTTCTATGAATCAGAAGAAAACGTCAAGAGAACGTCTTTCTTATTATGATAGGCCAAGCCATGGACTTTGACAAGGTCGGCATCTCATTGCCAACCATCCACGGCAAGACATTGGCAAAGATAATAAAAAGAAATGGAATGAGCAAGAAAATTAAGGAAGTTCTTGCGCATCCCAATAAAATAAGCATCAAATATAAGAGAGCGGACACAATCAGTCGCTCTCTATTCCAAAGTTATTCACTCTCCCATCCTTCTGGAAATCCCATCGCATTAGGATCGACAAGAGAAAATTTAACCAACAAATTGCACAACTTCAAGCTCATATCATTGTTGGGTGAAATGGTATCCAAGAAATACTTTTGATGATGCAGAGATTATTGTATATTCTCAACGGACTGGCAGGAAGAGTAATCCATGCATGAGTTGTACGATGAGAATTGACAGAGAAACCAATATCAGTTTCCTTTGAATATATCTCCATCAACCGCACATCAGCTGTTATGCACCCGCACAACAGCTGTTGTGCGACCGTCCATCAGCTGTTGTGCAGGTGTACACCAGCTGTTGTGCCAAAACTTCCAAAAGGACTTGGAGCAACAGATAGGGACTTACCATCTACGGAGAGCTATGCAACAGGTTATTATATAAGAACTGAGTCCACTTAAAAAAGTACCAAAACATAAGGGTACTTTTTTAAGTGGACTCAGTTAATATACAGAACATTCCTTAAATGATGCCGAAGAGGCGCAACACATCGTTGAGGTTAGCAACGACGAGAAGGAGCAAGAGGATGGAGAAGCCCACATACTCAGCATAAGTAAGGAACTTGTCGCCAGGCTTGCGTCCCGTTATCATCTCGTAGAGAAGGAAGAACACATGTCCGCCATCGAGAGCTGGGATAGGCAGGATATTCATGAAGGCAAGGATGATACTCAGGAAAGCTGTCATCAACCAGAAAGCATGCCAATCCCATACCGGAGGGAAGAGACTTCCCAAGGCGCCAAAGCCACCCAAGCTCTTGGCACCCTCTTTAGAGAAGACATATTTCATGTCGCCCACATAGCCCGCCAACACATTCCAGCCATACTTGATGCCAGCAGGAAAGCTCTCGAAAAATCCATAGCTGATGTGAGTCACCTTGTAATCAAGGATGGCAGGATGATTATAGAAACCAAACTTCACGCCATCATCGGTAGACTGCAAAAGCACATTGCGCTTCACCGTATCCCCTTTGGCATTCAAGAACTCAACATTGGCCGACAACACCCGCAGACTGTCCCTATGGGTGGAAACCGAAGAAAGCACATCGTCCACACGTCCCAATTCCAATTGGAAATCATTGAAAGAATCGAGTTTCTTGCCATTCAGAGCCAAGATTTTATCGCCCTTGGCCAAGCCGACCTTGTTAGCAGGCGACTCTTTCATCACACTGTCAATCTGCAATGGCTGATAAAGCTCTACAAAGCGAGGACTCTCCTTGATCATGTCGAGCATGTTGAGATTGCCTGGCAAATAGAGACTCATCTTCTTGCCATCACGAATCAGGTCGACACGTTTGGCTGTAGAGAGCTCACGGAAGAGGTCGCCGTCATAGGTTTTGAACTTTCCCTTTTCGGTGCCTACCAAGATGTCATGGTCCTGAAATCCCAAGGCCTTCGCCTCACTGTTGAACTTCATGCCATAGGTCATGTCCTTGGTAGCCACATAATCGTCACCCCAGTGGAAAAGAATCATCGAATAAATGAAGAGAGCCAACACAAAATTGACCAGTACACCACCTATCATGATGAGCAGTCGCTGCCAGGCTGGCTTAGAGCGGAACTCCCAAGGTTGCTCGGGCTGTTTCATCTGCTCTGTATCGAAGCTTTCGTCTATCATACCCGAAATCTTGCAGTAACCGCCCAATGGCAACCAACCCATTCCATAGGTAGTGTCCGAATTCTTCGGCTTGAACTCGAAAAGATGGAACCAGGGGTCGAAGAAGAGATAAAACTTCTCTACTCTTACACCGAAGAGCTTGGAGAAGAAAAAGTGGCCGCCCTCATGGAGCAACACCAATATAGAAAGTGCCAACATGAGCTGAAGCGCCTTGATCAAGAATATTTCCATTGTCTTACTTTGAATTGTGAACGAAGAGTAGCAAGTCTGTCGCCAGAATTCTTTCGTCGTTCACCATGATTATTATTTATAAACTTTATTGATAATAAATTAATTACATGATGTCCTCATCATCAATTCGGCAGCGATGCGCCGCGCCTCGGCATCGGTCTGCAAATAAGCGTCGAGGTCGGGATGGCTGTCGAAAGTGGCTTTCGCCATCACTTGCTCAATGATGTCGCCCATCTGCAAGAATCCGCACTCGCCACGACGGAAGCCTGCATTGACCACCTCGTTGGCGGCATTGACGATGCACGACATATTTCCACCTTTCTTGATAGCCTCGAAAGCCAAGCGCAGACACTTGAATTTCTCGTAATCGGGCTCAAAGAACTGCAAATCCTTCGTCTTGAACAGGTCGAGACGGTCGCCATGCAGAGACAGACGCTTAGGGAAGGAGAAGGCATATTGTATGGGGAGACGCATATCGGGCACCCCTAACTGAGCCTTCACGGCTCCATCGACAAACTGCACCGCACTATGCACTACACTCTGAGGATGTATCAAGACCTGTATCTTGTCGGCAGGCACACCAAAGAGCCATTTTGCCTCCGTCACCTCAAATCCCTTGTTCATGAGCGAAGCCGAGTCGATGGTAATCTTTGCGCCCATGTCCCAGGTAGGATGGCGGAGCGCATCGGCGGCAGTCACTTTAGCCAATTGCTCCATGGTGTGATTGCGGAAAGGACCGCCCGAGCAAGTGAGCAATATCTTGTCTATCTCATTATCGTCCTCGCCCACCAGACTCTGGAAGATGGCACTATGTTCGCTGTCAACAGGCAATATGGGAGCATGGTACTTTTGCGCCAAAGCACATATCAGTTCACCTGCCACCACAAGCGTCTCCTTGTTGGCAAGACAAATCTTCTTGCGAGCCTTGATGGCATGAATCGTTGGCTCAAGCCCCGAAAAGCCCACCATGGAAGCAAGCACCATGTCGACAGGGCCGGCTTCCACAATATCGCAAAGTGCCTGGGCTCCTGCATACACCTTGATATCAGGCTCATCGCGCAACAGGTCTTTCAGCTCGTCATAATGTGACTCGTTGGCAATGACCACGGCCGCAGGCTTGAACTTACGAGCCTGCCCCGCCAGTTCCTTTACTCGATTATTGGCAGTAAGGCAGTACACCTCGTAGAGATCGCTGTGCTGCTCTATCACGTCGAGAGCCTGCGTTCCTATGCTACCTGTCGAGCCCAGGATACATATCTGTTGTTTTTTCATAATTGCTTACATTTTAACTTTTTTCCTATCGAAAGCCGCAAAATCCATAACTGCGAAAAATTCATTGCCCAACTGGGAAAAAGTTTTTTCCTAACTGGGAAAATTATTTTTCCCAACCACAGTAGTCATTGCCGGCAGTTAAAGACATGCTTTCAGCCTAAATCAAGGATTCCGTCGGGCAATGACATTTTTATGACACGCCGGGTGCTATCCACGTTCACTATCAGTTGCTGACTTGCCGGTATAAGCAAGTCTCTCCCATCGGGAGTGGTGATCTCGAAAAGAAGATTGATGGTACTGTCGTCCACACGGTCGACAGTTCCTACAAGCTTGCCTGTAGAGGCATCCTCCAACTGAAATCCTACGATTTCTGCCCACGAGATATTTTCCTCGTCACTATCCGACAAATGTCGTGGAAAATACACCTCACATCCTGTATACAGACGTGCCTGCTCCTGTGTGTCGACATCCTCGAACTTGACGAGTACGTTCTCGTCGTTTTTAAACCGATATTCCTCCAAATAGAAAGGCACCAAGATACCGTCTATGTCGAGGAAAAGGTAATCGGCGTCCACACGGTCGAACACATCATCGGTGACGGCGAAAGTCAGTTCTCCCTTCACACCATGAGGCTTGCCCAACTTGCCTATTTTATATACGTCGTCTCGTTTGATCATAGAATTATTCTAATCTACAACACGTGTTATCTTGGCTCCGAGTTGGTTGAGCCGGAACTCTATGTCCTCGTAGCCACGGTCTATCTGTGCGATATTCTCTATGCGGCTCGTACCGTTGGCGCTCATAGCGGCGATGAGCAGGGCAATGCCCGCACGAATGTCCGGACTCGTCATTCTGCCCGCACGTAGCCGAATTTTATGGTCGTGACCCACCACAACGGCGCGATGAGGATCGCATAGAATAATCTGCGCGCCCATATCAATAAGCTTATCAACGAAGAACAGACGGCTCTCGAACATTTTTTGATGGAAGAGCACGCTGCCACGAGCCTGTGTAGCCACCACGAGGAGAACCGACAGGAGGTCGGGAGTTAGTCCTGGCCATGGAGCATCGGCAAGGGTCATGATAGTTCCATCGATAAAGGAATCTATGACATAGTGTCTTTGCACAGGAATGAAGAGGTCGTCGCCCTCAACTTTAATTTTCACGCCCAAGCGGCGAAAAGCATCGGGAATGATTCCAAGATTGCGGACCGACACGTCCTTGATGCGAATGCCAGCTCCGCACATGGCTGCCATACCGATGAACGAACCTACCTCGATCATATCGGGCAGAATGCGGTGCTCGGCTCCATGGAGCGATTTCACGCCCACAATGGTAAGCAGGTTGCTGCCTATGCCGCTAATCTGTGCCCCCATGGCGTTGAGCAGATGACAGAGCTGCTGGATATAAGGCTCGCAGGCTGCGTTATAGATGGTTGTGGTTCCCTCGGCAAGCACCGAAGCCATGATGATGTTGGCCGTGCCCGTAACCGAAGCCTCATCGAGCAACATATAGCAGCCCTTCAGTTTCTTGGCCTCTATCTGATAGACGTTGCGCTCGTCATCGTGCACAAACCTCGCCCCCAAGTGCTTGAAACCCAAGAAATGGGTGTCGAGGCGGCGACGGCCTATCTTGTCGCCACCAGGCTTGGCGATGGTTGCCTTGCCACAGCGTCCCAACAGCGGGCCTATCATCAGCACGCTTCCACGCAGCGAGGAGCACTTGGCAACAAACTCCAGGCTGTCGAGATAATCGAGCTTCAGCTCGTCGCTCTGGAAAGTATAGTCGTTGCGACTGTTCCGCGTCACTTTCACACCTATCTCCCTGAGCAACTTGATGAGGTTGTTCACATCGAGGATATCCGGCACATTCTTGATGCGCACAGGCTCGTCGGTAAGAATTGTGGTGCAAATCACTTCGAGCGCCTCGTTCTTGGCACCCTGCGGAATGATGGTTCCTGTGAGCGGATGACCGCCTTCTATAATAAAAGACTCCATAGACTATTCTCTTCTCTGTGGAAATTAATGATAAGGGGAAAATCAAATATTGTTACTTGTTCTTTTTCTTTCCATTGCGACCCTGCAACGGCTCGCGGTCAACAATCTTGTCGAACTTGAAGGAGTCGAGGTCGAGTTGAATCTTTCCGTCGGTAAAGCGAGCCAAGTCTGAAGCCACCTTCTCGCCGTCGCTCGACCCATGGCTCCACAACACAAGGTTGCGATGCATTTGGTTGGCAACAAGCTTCACCAGTTCGTCGCGCTCCTCGCCTGGCTCCATGGTCTTCAGTTTATCGAAAATCTCGAAGAGCATGGCACCATAGTGGCGCACGGGAATCTTCTTCATCGGATAAGGCATGGGGTCTGGCTTTTTGGCTATCTGCGAGGCATTTGTCACATCGAAAGGATAGTCGATGTCGAGTTGAAAATGGCTCATGATGGCGAGTTGGTCCCAGAACTTGCGCTCATGCCCCTCGACATTCTTGCCCTCGGGAAACATACGGTCCATGATGGCTACAATGGACTTGGCGCATCGCTGACGCTCCTCACGGTCGGGCAAGCCGACCGCATAGTCGACCATCTGCTGTATTTCTCGTCCATACTCGGGCAGCACTATCTGCTCTCGCTGGGTGTTATAGTCTAATCCGTCTATATTCATGAATCTCTATAAATAAAAATAGGTGTAAAAATCAAATGAGTTTCTTTGGCATCTTTGCCACAAAGTCCTTCAGATAGAAAGGCACGAAGTAAGCCACGTCCTCAAACTTGCCTTCCACGAAGCGTTTCTCTGCCAGCGGCGCCATGTTCTTTGCCAATGGCTCGATGCCCTTCACGAGACGGGCATTGGGATGATGGATGACTTCCATGCACTTGGCAGCTCCATTCCCGAAGAAATATACCGTTCCACGGTCGAGATACTCCTTGTATGTTTCCGCGTCTACTATGTCGGCCTGTATAGGGCGCACCTCATGGAGGGAACGGTCGAAGACCTGCGCATACACTTCCATCCGGCGGGCATCGAGCATGGGCACAATGAGCGCGTCTTCCTCGGCAGGATGCTCGCCAAGAAGAACGGGCACAGCCAACAACTCGAGCGTGGGCACAGCGATGAGTTTCACTCCGCGACCATAACAAAGCCCCTTGGCCATGCTCACACCGATGCGAAGCCCTGTATAAGAACCTGGGCCACAACTTACAGCCACAGCCTCAAGCGGAATATTGCGGGAATCAATGTAACTGACTGCCTCGTCTACGAACACACCCAACTTAACTGCATGGTTAGGACCGCTGTGATCTTCCTTGTTGAAAATCACGGCTCCATTGTCACTAAGTGCCACCGAGCACACGTCGGTACTCGTCTCAATATTTAAAATACAAGACATAAAAAATAAATATATTCTTAAATAAGGTGCAAATTTACGCTTTTTCTCGCATTTTTTTGTACTTTTGCAGAAATTTAACGTGAAGAATATATGATACAGTCAATGACAGGCTTCGGAAAAGCTACCGTGGCCTACAAAGAAAAAAAGATTAACGTAGAAGTTAAGTCGTTGAACAGCAAGGCTCTCGACCTCTCCACACGTATCGCTCCCCTGTATAGAGAGAAGGAAATGGAGATACGGCAGTTCATAGTCAAGAGCCTGGAAAGAGGCAAGATAGATTTCTCCATTTGGATAGAAAAGGACGTCGTGGCCGACGCAACCCCCATCAACATGGCACTGGTGGAGAACTATTATCAGCAAATCAAGAAGATTTCGGCACAGACTGGCATTCCCGAGCCCACCGACTGGTATGCTACGCTGTTGCGCCTGCCCGACGTAACGACCAAGACCGATGTGGAAGAACTATCGGACGAGGAATGGAAAGCCGCACAGCAAGCCATCGGCGAAGCCGTGAGACACCTCGTAGAGTTCCGACGCCAGGAAGGAGCTGCCCTACAGAAGAAGTTCACCGAGAAGGTAGACAACATCCAGGCTCTGCTCGCCAGCATAGAGCCATACGAGAAGGCGCGCGTAGAGAAGATAAAGACTAACATAGTGAACGGTCTGCAGCAGATTCCAAATGTCGACTACGACAAGAACCGACTGGAGCAGGAACTCATCTACTACATCGAGAAACTCGACATCAGCGAAGAGAAACAGCGGCTCAGCAACCACCTGAAGTACTTCCGCGAGACAATGAACGAGGAAGGCCACGGCGTGGGCAAGAAGCTTGGCTTCATCGCACAGGAGATGGGACGTGAAATCAACACCACAGGCTCGAAGAGCAACCAGGCTGAGATGCAGAACATCGTGGTGAAAATGAAGGACGAGCTGGAGCAGATCAAGGAACAAGTGCTGAACGCATTGTAAATGAAAAACCAAATGAGAAACGGACTGTTAATATTCAGCGCCCCATCGGGCAGCGGAAAAAGCACTATCGTAAACTGGCTGATGAAGGAACACCCAGAACTGAAACTGGCCTTCTCCATCAGTTGCACATCGCGTGCACCACGCGGAACCGAGCAGAACGGAGTGGAATACTTCTTCCTAACACCCGAAGAATTCAAAGCCAAGATAGAAGCCGGCGAATTCCTGGAATACGAAGAAGTGTATCAAGACCGGTTCTACGGCACGCTGAAGTCGCAAGTGGAAAACCAACTCGAGGCTGGCGACTCGGTCGTTTTCGACGTGGACGTGAAAGGAGGCGTAAACATCAAGAAGTTCTATGGCGATCGTGCCCTCAGCATCTTCGTGCAACCACCATCGGTGGAAGAGCTTCGCCGCCGCCTGAACGGTCGTGGAACCGATGCGCCGGAAGTCATCGAGCAACGCCTGGCAAAAGCCAACTACGAGTTGACCTTCGCTCCACAGTTCGACCACATCGTGGTAAACGACAACTTGGAGAAGGCCGAGCAGGAAGTATACAAACTCGTGTCCGACTTCTTGAATCAAGACTAAGACGGATGGGCATCAAGAAGACAGAGCTTAGCCACAATAAAAAAACAAGCTTAGTCATAGCAGATGCCCCAAGTCTAACATAAAACAAGAGCGAAAGATGCGAAAGAAGAGAGTTGGCATATTCGGCGGAAGCTTCAACCCCATACACACAGGGCACATCGCCCTTGCCAAAAGCCTCTGCCAGCAGGCAGGGCTCGACGAGGTGTGGCTGATGGTTTCGCCCATGAACCCATTTAAGAAAGATGCCCACGACCTACTGACGGACAAACTGCGGCTCGAGATGGTAAAAACGGCACTTGCCGGCGAGCCAAAGCTCAAGGCATGCGACTACGAGTTCCACATGCCCAAGCCTTCCTACACCTGGCACACATTACTGGCACTGAGCCAAGACTTTCCGCAAGTCAGCTTCACCCTCCTCGTCGGAGGCGACAATTGGGCATCCTTCGACAAATGGTTTCACCACGAAGACATTTTGAGCCACTACCCCATCGTCGTCTATCCGCGAAAAGGAAACAACATAGGAGAGGTTCCACCGGGCGTAACCATAGCAAGAACCCCTCTGCTCAACATCAGCAGCACCGAGATACGCCAACGCATCAAAGAGGGGAAAAGCATACACGGCATGGTGCCCGACAGCATAGAGCATATGGCAATCCTATATTACTCTACCCCCTCCTCACACATCCCCAAACAAGAGCAATGACAAAATGAGCTGGAAAACGAACACCAAGACATTTCTGAAGTTAGCATTCGCCCCCATCCGCGGCAACGCCAACTTCTTCATCTTTATGTATCTGCTCGGCATTATCTGTGCCGTGGTAACGACTCCACGCTGGGGAGTCGTATACGACAACTTGGCGCTGGAACTGTTTGTCGACATCTATGTGGTTTGCGCCTTGCTGATGCTCCTGCCCAGGAAGCGGAAAATACGTTTCTGCGCAAGGAGCCTTCTCTACATTATATTATATGCCACAGCGATTGCCGACACTTACTGCTTCGTCAACTTTGGCTCCACACTCAACCCTTCGATGCTGATGCTCGTGGGCGAGACCAATCCCGACGAGGCAAGCAATTTCATATCGGCCTGCCTCTCGCCCACCATCATCTTCAGCGCCGTGGGATGGATCCTTCTGCTCATCCTCGTGCAAGTCTCAGTAGCCGTATTTCACAAATCTGTCATCAAGAATCTGGGCTTTGCCGTCACCTTCGTCGAACTGCTGTCACTCAAGAACAGATGGAATTGGGTAACGCACGTTACTCGTGCCACGCCCTACGCCCTGACCGTGATAGGCATCATCCTCTTCATAACGGGAGCCTGCACTTCATGGCACAACAAGATGGCGACATTCAAACTATTCGCCGGCAAGAACATAGGCGAAGTGGAGCACGAGCTCACCAACAAGGGACACGCCGTCCTCTATATTCCCATCAATCGACTGGTTTTCAGCATCTACGCGAACAAGTTGGCTGCCAAGCAGATAACACAGCTCATACATGCAGCCAAAGATGTGAAGGTAGACAGCTGCAGCTATCGCTCGTCAAACATCGTGCTCATCATAGGCGAGAGCTACGGTCGACATCACTCCCAGCAATATGGCTACTTCATGAAGACTACCCCACGGCAGGCAGCACTCGAGAAATCGCGCAAGCTCACCAAGTTTACCGATGTCGTGACGTGCTGGAATCTCACCAGCTTCGTCTTCAAAAACGTATTCTCGACACATGTCGTGGGCGAGAAAGGCGACTGGTGCGATTACCCGCTTTTCCCCGAACTGTTCCGCAAAGCAGGTTATCAAGTCACCTTCATCACCAACGAGTTTCTGCCACAGGCAAAGGAAGCCGTCTACGACTTCAGCGGCGGATTCTTCCTCAACAATCCAGAGCTCAGCAAGTTGCAGTTCGACAACCGCAACACCGAGCTTCACCCTCTCGACGACGGATTGCTCGCCGACTACGACAACCATCTGAAACAAAAACAGGGCAAGCACAACCTCATCATCTTCCACCTCATGGGCCAACACGTAGACTATAAGTCGCGCTACCGACAGGAACAGACACACTTTTGGGCGAGCGACTACGAGGACAAGCGACCCGAGCTGAATGCCAAACAACGCAAGATATTGAGCTATTACGACAACGCTACTCTTTACAACGACTCCATCGTAGCACAAATAGTGAAGCGATTCGAGAAAGAAGACGCCATCGTCATCTACATGCCCGACCACGGTGAGGAATGCTACGAGGACGACCGAGGCTTTATCTGCCGCAACCATTCGGCGGCCATCGACTGGCCTCTCGCCCACTACGAGTTCGAGATTCCATTCTGGATTTACTGCTCGCGCAAGTACATACGCAAACATCGCGACATCTACAAGCAGATACGCAAGGCCAAGGACCGACGCTACATGACCGATGCACTGCCCCACCTGCTCCTCTATCTGGCCGGAATCAAGACGCCAACCTATCAAGCCAAATACAACATCCTTAGCAACGAGTACGACGAGATGCGGCCACGCATACTGAAAAACTCCGCAGACTACGACAAGCTGAGAGATGAGCACATCGCAAACGAGAAGAAGAAAGAAAAATAAGATTATGAGTACACCCACACTAAACAGAACAGAATGCAACGTGCTGCGAGGCATTGCCATCATCGGCATCTTCCTGCACAACTACTGCCACTGGTTAGGCCCCATCGTAAAGGAAAACGAATACCAATACATACAGCGCAACGTAGACTGGTTGCATCAGGTAATGACCTCGCCCGACGGTTGGCTACCCATGCACCTGCTATCATTCTTCGGACACTACGGAGTGCCCGTATTCCTCTTCCTGAGCGCCTACGGATTGGTCATAAAGTATGAGACGAAGCCACATCTCGACACTTCGGCACAGTTTGTCAGCATCAATGGAAAGACATTGTGGAATTGGCGAGAGCCTCTGCGCTTCATACGTTACCATTACCTCAAGCTCTTCAAGATGATGATAGTAGGCTTCGTGGCATTTACCATGCTCGACTACCTTACTCCAGGGCCTCATCACTACCAGTCGCTCGACATCATCGCCATGCTGGGCATGTTCAACAATGTATTGCCCAATCCCGACCACATCATCTGGCCAGGGCCGTTCTGGTTCTTTGGGCTGATGTTCCAGCTCTACATCGTCTATCGCCTCTTCATCTACCGACACCACTGGGCTTTCACCGTAGTGCTGATGGTTGTTTGCTTAGCCCTTCAACTATGTCTCTCGCCCGACGGCGAGGCGATGAACCGTTATCGCTACAACTTCATGGGCGGCATGCTGCCATTCGGCATCGGCATTCTTTATGCCCGCTATGGCGAGAAGATTCTCATGACTTTCCATAACAACACAGCCAACACCTTTGGCATTATCTTCTGCGGTGGCATTATCTACAGTCTCAGCGGAAGCGTGCTGGGCTGGACCTTCGTGCCTTTCTTCGTCTGCCTGGCCTGCGTGCTGGTGGCAAAAGTGCTGAGCGGAGTGAAATGGTTGCAGGGCGCATACAGATTCCTCGACTGGATGGGCGGCATTTCCGCAGCACTCTTTGTATGCCATCCTATCACCCGTAAGATATTCATCCCCATCAGTCGCTGGGGCGACATGTACGCAGGACTGCTGCTCTACATCATTTCGAGCATCTGCCTGGCATGGCTCTTCTCCGAGCTGCTGAAGAAGATTCCGAGTCCAAAGATGAAGTGAAGAACGAAAATGCCAAGAAGATTATTGACTAAACTCCAAGTTTCGGAACAAACAAGCCTTCCATTATGATTAAAATCAAAGATATAGAACTTGCCAACATCAGTCGCTTCAGAGGCGAATTGATGGGAGCAGCCATGCTTTTCATCATCCTCTTTCATGTGGCTCTGCCCCGCGAGGATGCCTTCTTCGGGCTTCGGCGCATGGGCAACGTAGGAGTAGACATGTTTCTCTTCCTCAGTGGCATTGGCCTGTGGTTCTCTTGGACAAAGAATCCTGACGTACGCCGCTTCTTCGTGCGCCGTTATCTACGCATCTATCCCGCCTGGCTCATCATTGCCAGCCTGTTCTATATTCCCCGTTTCGAGGGAGGAAACCTTTGGGCATGGGTCGACCTGGTGGGCGACATTGTCATCAACTGGAATTTCTGGCTTCACGACGAGCTCAACTTCTGGTATATTCCAGCCATCATGATGCTCTATCTCTTTGCGCCAGGCTACATGGAGCTTATCAAGCGGCACCCCATCTACCGATGGTTGCCAGTGGTTATGATCATGTGGTGCATCCTTGTACAGTATGTCACTCCCATCCATCGTGCCGTAGGCCATTTGGAGATTTTCTGGAGTCGAGTACCCATCTTCTTCATCGGCATCAACATGGGCGAGATGGTAAGACAGCGGCAAACCCTCGACGGTGCCAGCATCTGGATGATATGGCTCATGTTCCTGATGACGCTCACATCGAGCATTTTCCTCGAACAGGTGCGCCACGGCATGTTTCCTCTCTTCTTGGAGCGCATGCTCTACATTCCACTCACCATTACGAGCATCCTGCTGCTCAACCGTATCTTCAGGCGTACTCCCAAGTGGTTCAACCAAGGCTTTATCTTTGTTGGAGGACTGAGTCTGGAAGCTTATCTCATACACATTCACTTCGTGCTCCACTACATAGAGAAATATCACTGGGGTTACTGGCCCACATTCATCGTTTGCATAGCCATCACGTTGCCAGCAGCCTGGCTTCTCAGCAAGGTTGCGGGTTGGATTAGCCAACAATTATCCAAGATTATCAAATACTGAAAATATCGAGAATACAGTGAATCATGAAAAAAATAGATTATAGAATGAACGAAAGCCAGGGCTTCTCTGCCATGATGCGTCTCATACGCCCCAAACAATGGATCAAGAACGGATTTGTATTCGTGCCGCTGTTCTTTGGCGGCGCCCTGTTTCACGCCGACGCTCTTTTGGCAGGCATCATCACCTTTTTTGCCTATAGCTTTGCCGCATCGAGCATCTATTGTTTCAACGACATCATCGATGTAGAGCCCGACAGGCGCCATCCCGTAAAGTGCCACAGACCCATCGCCTCGGGAGCCGTTTCCATCAAGACGGCGTATTGCCTCATGATTCTGATGCTCATACTTTCCATTGTCATCAGCGCGGCGCTCGATTCCTGGAAGGCCATGGGCATCATCCTTTTCTATTGGCTGCTCAACCTCTGCTATTGCGCCAAGCTGAAGCAATACGCCATCATCGATGTGTGCATTGTGGCCTTCGGATTCGTGCTTCGCCTGCTGGCTGGCGGTGTGGCTGTCGACATTGCCCTGAGCAAATGGATTGTGCTGATGACTTTCCTCATCACACTCTTCATGAGCTTTGCCAAGCGACGTGACGACGTGCTGAGAATGGAAAAGACGGGCGAGGCTCCACGCAAGAACACAAGCCGTTACAACCTCGTCTTCATCAACCAGGCCATCACCATCACGGCATCGGTTACGCTCGTATGCTACATCATGTACACGGTAAGCCCCGAGGTGATCGAGCGTTTCAATACTGAGCATCTCTATCTCACGAGTGTCTTCGTGCTGGTGGGTTTGTTGCGCTACATACAGATTGCCGTAGTAGACCAGCAGAGCGGCGACCCAACCCAGATTATGCTTCACGACCACATCACACAGTTTATCATTCTGGCTTGGCTTCTCTCGTTCTTGGTTATCATATACATTATATAATAATGAGAACATCAACTGCTGCACATACGAGCCTTGAATAATATGGAAGAAAAAGAAAAGATATACTGTTTCGACTTCGACGGCACTCTCACCACCAAGGACACGCTCCTCGAGATAATCCGTTACAAAGCTGGCACATGGAGGCTACTGTGGGGATTCCTGCTTTATGCCCCCATTCTGATGCTGATGAAACTACATCTCTATCCCAACTGGAAGGCAAAGCAACTCATCTTCACCCATTTCTTCGGAGGCATGAGCATGAATTCCTTCAACCTGCTGTGCCGCAACTTTGCCAAGGAGCGCAGCAGTCTTCTTCGCCCAGACATGATTGCTCTTGTTAGACAAGCCATCGAAGCAAAAAAGAAAGTCTTTGTCGTAAGTGCCAGCATCGACAACTGGGTTCGCCCTTTCTTCACCACACAGGGCATTGGGGACATAGAGGTTTTAGGAACAAAAGTAGAAGAGAAAGACGGCTGCCTGACAGGACGCTTCAGCACACCCAATTGTTATGGAGCAGAGAAAGTAAGACGAATCTGCAAGGCTCTCTCTTCGGCACCAGACAAAGTAAAGACTGACACATTCACTTTCGTCCGAAAACATTATCACATCACTGCCTACGGAGACAGCCGTGGCGACAAAGAAATGCTTGCCTTTGCCGACGAGGGGCATCTGTTAAACTGCCACAGGAACGAATAGTTGCAGAAACATTTGCGGGATAAGGAGAAAATGATTATTTTTGCATGCTAATCATCAACAAGACATGAACATCAAGCAAAGAATACAGCAGATGGACGACTCGAAACGCGAGAAGTTGGGCGAGGTAGCGAGATTTGGCATTGTGGGCGTTGCTGCCACGATGCTCCAGTACGCCATCTATCTCCTCATGATTTCCTGCCTTGCCTGGGGCATTCCACAATTAGGCGGCAACGACCATGCACTGGCAACCACAGCCAACACCATTGCCTACATCGCCAGTTTCGTGTTCAACTTCGTTGCCAGCACGCGATACACTTTCCGCGTCAAGGCCAATGCCAAACGAGGAGCAGGCTTCACGTTCTCGCACATCATCAACTACACCTTGCAGACCGTCTGTCTCAATCTCTTCGTAGGCATGGGACTGGCCAAACAGACAGCCATGCTGCCAACACTCTGCGTTTGCATTCCTGTAAACTTCCTCTTGGTCAGGTTCTTCCTAAAGAAGTAAAAAAACAAAGCGAAATAGTAAAACGAAGAAAGAGAAGGATCCATCACAAATAAAGGGTGAAGAACAAAGAATACAAGTGAAGGAATAAATCAAAAAACATCTATATTTCCAAAGACAAGAAGAACTATCAAAAGCAAATATCATGATGAAAAAAGCTTTCACCATATTCAAGATCAAGCGCGAGGAAAGATGGCAGGCTATCGTGGCATTGCTCCTGTTCACGATACTCAATGCACTGACTATCATCAAATACAACGGGCAGTTCACACAGCTCACCGACAACTATCACAAGCTATTCGTCAAGACCTTCCATGTGGCAGGTTTCGACCCGCTTACCTATGCTGTCGTTTCCTGCTGGGATACAGAATACAACGTGTACCGCCATCCCCTGTTGGCCTTCTTCATGTACATCCCCAACCTGGTCAACCAGGCACTCATTGCCCTTACAGGCTTCAACTGCGTACAGTACATCGTAGGCATCATCCTCGTGTTCTGCTCATTCTACTCATTCATATTCATTTACCGCATTTTCCGCGAAGTGATAGGTACCAAGACCTATGATGCCACCCTGTTGTCGGCTTTCTACTTTTCCTTTGCCTACGTGATGGTTTCCGCCATGGTGCCCGACCATTTCATCATGTCGATGATGCTCCTACTCATGACACTCTACATCAGCGGCATCTGTATGCAGAAAGGGAGAAGACTCACCACCTGGCAGACAGTAGTGCTCTTTGTGCTTACCGCAGGCGTATCGCTCAATAATGGACTGAAGACATTCCTCGCAGCTCTGTTCACCAACGGCAGCAAGTTCTTCCGCCCCAAGTTTCTACTCTTGGGAGTCATCCTGCCTGCCGCCCTGATGTGGACTGTGGCACGTGTGGAATACCGCACCTTCGTATGGCCCAAGGAAATGGCACGCCACGAGATGCAAATGAAGAAGAGCGAAGAAGCCAAACAGCAGATTTACAAGCAGTATTGCGATACGGCGAATGTGAAAGACTCAGCTCAGGCAGAGGCTGCCGTACAAGCCATCATACAGAAGAAAGCACATGCGAAGTACGTGAGAGACCACAAGCAGATATGGAACAAAAACACAGGCAAGCCCATTGCAAAAGGCGAGTTCATGGGCTGGACCGACATCACGACATCGCGCACAGAGACCACCGTGGAAAATCTCTTCGGCGAAGCCATCCAGTTGCATCGCCAGCATCTGTTGGAAGACGTGCTGCGAAGCCGTCCCGTCATCGTGGGTTACGATTCTGCCCTCAACTACATCGTAGAGGGCATCATCCTGTTGCTCTTCGCCTTGGGCATTTTTTCCGGACTGCGCTCCAGGTTCTTCTGCCTGTCGATGTTCTTCTTCCTCTTCGACATGGCCCTGCACATTGGCTTAGGGTTCGGCATCAACGAGGTGTACATCATGACGGCGCACTACATGTTCTTCGTGCCCATCGCCATAGCCTTCCTCTTGCACCGCCTGCAGGGAAAGAGCCTCACGCTTTGCCGTTACATACTGATAGGACTCACCTTCTATCTCGCCGCCTACAACGGCACACTGCTCTTCCACTATATGCTTACGTAAAGGTAGAGAGGAAAACGAGCAGAAATCAGAATTGCAAGAAAAAGCTACAAAGAAAGACAAGAGCTGAAAGACAAGAGAAAAAATATATTTATCAACAAGCATGAGCCATATTTTCAAGATAAGAAAAGAAGAGAAGTGGGCTGTCATCGTGGCACTTCTCGTATTCACAGCACTCAACACTCTCATGGTGTGCTATCACTTCACGCCCTTCACCAAGGGCGGAGACAACATCGGCTACTGGAGCCTCTTCACCCGATACTATCAGATTTCTGGATTCGACGTGTTCACCTATCTCACCGTGTCCAAGTGGAACGCCTACTACACCGAATTCCGCCATCCGTTGCTACCATTCCTCTGGTATCCGTTCTATCTACTCAACTACTTGCAGATGCAACTCACAGGCAAGAACATGGCCATCATCCTCGTGGCTGTCGTGATGACGATGCTCTCCACCTACTCGTTTGTCTTCATCCGCCGCACCTTCAGAGAGATATTGCAGCTCGGCAAACTCGATGCCAACCTTCTGTCGGTGCTTTTCTTCTCCTTCGCCTACATCATGCTCTCCAGCTTCGTGCCCGACCATTTCGGTTTGTCGATGTTCATGCTCACCCTCACGCTCTATGTGTCGGGCAAGCATTTGGCGTGTCACGAGAAGATGCCAGCCTGGCAGACAGCCACGCTTTTCGTCCTTACAGCAGGCGTAACCATCACCAACGGAGCCAAGGTGTTTCTCTCCTCACTCTTTACCAACGGCAAGAGTTTCTTCAAATGGCGCCATCTGCTGACGGTCGTCGCCATCCCCTCGCTGTTCATCATCGCCGCCGCCATCTGGCAGAACGAGGCTTTCATCATTCCCCACCGCCAGGAAGGGCTACGCATTCTGCATGCACGCGAACAACGCGACAGCGTGTTCAAGGCTCAGGTGGAAGCCGACCAGAAGCGCAAGCGCGAGATTCACGGAACCGCCATCAAGGACAAAGGCATGCTCTCCTGGGCAGACCTCAGCGTGTCACGCTCGCAGTCGTTGGTAGAAAATGTCTTTGGCGAATCGCTCATCCTGCACAAGGACCACTTGCTGCAGGACGTCGGCACCCACCGCCCCATCTTCGTACACTACCAGACAGCTCTGCCCTACATTCTGGAAGCCATCATCGTAGTGCTCTTCGCCGCAGGCTTGTGGATGGGGCGCAGGTCGAAATTTCTGTGGATGACAGGCGCATGGGTGGTGTTCGACGCATTCATACACTTAGGTCTGGGCTTCGGCCTCAACGAAGTGTACATCATGACGGCACACTGGGCTTTCATCATCCCCATCGCCATAGGCTATCTGCTCAAAGGGCTCAACACCAAGAACCAGTCGCATCTACGCCTCATCGTCATGGTGCTTGCCGTATTCTTATTCTTCTACAACGGGCTACTCATCGCCCAATATCTATTGTAAACTGCAACAAGACATTCCCCATCAAACAACAAAACATTCCACATCATGCCCACAGTATCCATCCTCGTCCCCATCTACGGTGTAGAACAATACATAGAACGATGTGCCGAAACGCTGTTACGGCAGTCTTATAGCGACATTGAGTATGTGTTCGTAAACGACTGCACCAAGGACAGAAGCGTGGAAATACTGCGACAGGTTATCGACCGATTCCCTGCACGGAAGGCACAGGTGAGGTTGATAAGCCACGAGCGCAACAGAGGTTTGGGAGGTGCGCGCCACACGGCCTTCGCAGCTTCGCGAGGTCGATATATCATGCATGTGGACAGCGACGACCTCCTGCCGCTCGATGCTGTGGAAAAACTGGTAGTGGCTGCCATGAAGAGCAAAGCCGACATCGTAGACGGAGGCTTCGCCGACTGGGAGAACGGGAAAGCCACCAAGTTTCATCCCGCCGCCCATGACAGCCACCGCACCTACCTGCGCAAGCTGCTCTGCCAGAACATCACCTCCAACCGCATCTGGGGGCGAATCTATCGCAGGGATTTGTTAGAAATCCACGGCATATACAGCGTCGATGGCATAGACTACAGCGAGGATTATGCCGTGGTGGCACGAGCCATGTACTTTGCCAAGCGCCATTTCATCGACGACGTAGTATACTATTATCGCAAGGACAACATCGCCTCCTACACCCACGACATCTCGGAGAAAAGCCTCGTCTCGCACTTCTGTGCTTGCCAGCTTGTGGCGTCGTTCATCGAGCGGCATGACAACAAGGGTATTTACCGCACAGCCACCGACATCGGCATGGTGAATGCCTATCGCATAGCGGCCGAGCTGCACCTACCGTTCGAAAGGGTAGACAGCATCTGCACCTACCGCGTCGCCCATCCCGTCTGCCGCCTCTGCATCTCGCTTCTGCGGCGGGGCTGGAAGGTGAAACACGTCAATCTTCTGTATCTTTTGTTCAGAAGAATTTATAATTTACAGATATTCAGAAGATAGAGAAGTTAAGAAAACTTTGGGAGAAAGTGAGTGAATTGTTTCCTCTCACTTGCCAAAATCTCCGTTCCGTAGTATGGAACGGACATCCCAAACTACGGAACAGACATTCCAAACTACGGAACGGAGATTTCTGCACACTATTTTTTCTTTTTCATGAATGCGAGACATTCATCAAGTATCTTTACCCGAAAAAGCTTCATGACAGCAAAATAGAGAGAAGAAGCCAAGACAACTCTTGCCAGTAAAAGCAGATAGATGTTCGACAGCCAGCAAGTAAGGTAATAAGTGACCGCCATGCAGCCTGTCGCACAAAGCAGGAAAGGCAGCGTGTCGAGGCAAATGTCCCTGAAGCGCAAGCCCGTGATGCGCCTGATGGCACTCTGCCACACCACCAGCCACAATATCATGAAGGACGTGTAAGCCACTACCATCCAGTAGATGCCATAGCTATGGCAGAACAACACCAGTGCCAACAATCCAACGACTTGCCCCAGGTTGCACCACATGTAAACATCCGATCGACCGTTGCTGATGGCCAGGTTCTGATAGAGCGTGTACAGCGGAACAAAAGCTCCGCTCACGCAGAGAATCTGCAACAGAGCCACACTCGCCATCCACTTGTCGCCGATGGTGATGAGTATGAACTCGCGAGAGACCAGTGCCAATCCAAACATCAGCGGGAAAGAGAGAAAGGAGGTGAAGCGGAACATCTTTCGAAACACCTGCCGCTCCCTTCCTCTGTCGTCCTTCACCGACGCAAGCACGGGCTGCGCTATCTGCCCCACCGTGTTGGATATAAACGAATTGGCCTTGGTGTTCCAATTGTATGCCTGCGAGTAGTTGCCCACATCGGCGATGGGATAGAAACGACCGAAGATGAAGGTCAGCACATTGCTGCTCACCGTGTTGATGATATTGGTGACGAGCAGCTTCACGCTGAATCCAAACATTCGTTTTACCGGCCCGAAGTCGATGCGCAACTGTGGCCGCCAGCCCGTGTAATAGAACCTGCCGAAGTTGAGCACCGTGATAAAAATTACCTGTTGCCAGGCCAAGCTCCAATAAGCCATGCCACAGAAGGCGAGGCACACACCTACTACGTTCGACGATACGAGTGCCACAAAGCTAACGATGGCTATCTCCTTGTTCATCATGTTCTTGGTCATGTAGGCATTCTGCACAATGCCGAACGAGGAGATGAAAAAGGCCAGGAACACAAAGCGTGACAACCATACGAGGCAGGGCTGGCGAAAGAAACCGGCTATCAGCGGTGCGCAGAAGAAAAGTGCCACATAGAGACCGAAACTCACGATGACGTTGAACCAGAACACCGAGTTGTAGTCGCGGTCGGTGGGATGCTTCAAGTTGACCAAAGCCTGTGTGAAGCCGCTGCTCTGCAGGTTGCCAGCGATGAGCGTGAAGATGGTGAGTATGCCGATGATACCATAGTCGGCAGGCGAGAGCAAGCGCGCCAAGAAGATGCCGAACAAGATGTTGAGCACCTGTGTGGAGCCGCTGTTCATGGCTCCCCAAAACAATCCCTTCGCAGTTTTCTCCTTTAATGTTTCAGCCATTTTTCTTCGTTTTTTATTCAAGTTTCGCAAGTCAAGGAGTTAAAGGAGTTAAGAAAACAGCTTTTTAGCCTGGCCTTCAAACAATCAGTCATTTACCTTACTCCCTTAACTCCTTGATATGCGAAAGTTCTGTTTTTATTATGCAAAAATAGCATTATTTGTTTGAAGTTCAAAACATTTTGCGTACTTTTGTCGTGTGAAACGAATATTCCATATCATATCCCACTTCGACATGGGCGGAGCAGAGCGTGTGGCGCTCAACATAGCCCTGTCCCAGAACACCGCCCTCGAGTATCACATCGTCGAGGTCGCAAGAGGACGATCGCCCTTCACAAGACAGTTTATCAACGAGATGAAGGAGGCTCGCGTTGCCTTCCATCGTTCGCCCATCCCCACCGTGCCGTTCCACTATCTCTTCGAGAAGATGGCAGCCCTGATGTTTCCGCTGTGGTTTGTATTCCTCTTTCTGAAGTATCAGCCCGCGGTAGTCCATTGCCACAGCGAGATTCCCGAATGGGCCGTCTATAGATTTTTCCGCCTCTTTCCCCAGCTCACCCGCCATTGCCGCGTGGTACGAACCATACACAACACATCGCTGTGGCACGGCATGCGGAAGACGGGCAGCAAGGTGGAAGCCTGGCTGCAGTCGAGAAACGCCAACATAGCCATCTCCACTTCGGTGCTCGAGGCTTACAAGGAGGCTTACCATGCCCTGCCACCTATTATATATAATGGCATTGCGCCCTGTCGAAAGCGAAAGACATATTCTGGACTTGTGAAAGGGAAAATCAACATTCTCTTTGCCGGACGCATGGAAGAGCAGAAAGGTGTCTACCACCTGGCCGACATCGTAGAGAGGTTGAGAGACAACGACCGATACTTCTTCCACATCTTCGGAAGCGGTAGACTCAAGGACTGGCTCACCCACAGGATTGGCGACGCACCCAATGCCTGCATCCATCCGCCGCTCTTCGGCCTGTCGGCTTATCTCGGCTCGTTCGACTATCTGCTCATGCCTTCCGAGCACGAGGGCCTGGCGCTTCTGTCCATCGAGGCAAGCATGGAGGGCACGCCCGTCATCATCAACGATGCCAAGGGACTCTCCGACACGCTGCCAGCACACTGGCCGCTTAAAGTAGAGCACAACGACATCGATGCCTACATGCGCCTCTTCGCCCATACCCTTCCGCAAGGCGACAGATCCCTTTGGGCACAGGAAGCCAGGCAGTATGCCGAAAGCCACTTCTCGCTGCGGCAGATGCAGGAGGCTTACGAAAAAATCTACAACTCCTGAAGCATCAAGAAAAAGAAGTATTAACCAACAACCCTATAAAACATGAACAAGATTCATAAGCTTATCCTTATTCTCTGCGCCTTCTGCGGAATGGCACAGGCACAACCCGAACGCCCCAAGCTCGTAGTGGGCATCGTGATAGACCAGATGAGATGGGACTATCTCTATCGTTATTACGCACGTTATGGCGAGGGCGGATTCAAGCGACTGTTGGGAGAAGGGTTCAGTTGCGAGAACACATGCATCCCCTACATTCCTTCGGTCACAGCCATAGGACACGCCTCCATCTACACGGGCTCCGTGCCTTCGATACACGGCATTGCTGGCAACAACTTCGTGGTAGACGGCAACATCGCCTACTGCACGGACGACGAAACCGTAGCTCCCGTCGGTTCAGACAGCAAGGCTGGCAAGATGTCGCCGCGCAACATGTGGACGACAACCATCGGCGACGAACTGCGCCTTGCCACCAACAACCGTTCCAAGGTAATCGGCGTGGCACTGAAAGACCGCGCCGCCATACTGCCTGCCGGCCACCATGCCAACGGAGCCTTCTGGTTCGACGACAAATCGGGCAAGTTCATCACCAGCACCTTCTACATGAACAAGCTGCCCCAATGGGTTGACAAGTTCAACAAACAGAAAAAAGCAGAAAAATATCTATCACAGAAATGGGAAACACTCTATCCCATAGACACGTACAGGGAGAGTACAGCCGACGAAAACAATTACGAAAACGGCATACAGGAAGGCATCAAGGCAACGTTGCCCCTCGACCTACCAGCCCTCTACAAGAAATACGGATATAAGATAATCCGCAATACGCCTTTCGGAAACAGTCTCACCATCGACATCGCCAAAGCTGCCATCGAGGGCGAGAACTTGGGGCAGGGCAGCGAAACCGACATGCTCACAGTGAGCTGTTCCAGCACCGATTACATAGGCCATCAGGTGGGCATCAACGCCATAGAGACCGAAGACTGCTATCTGCGGCTTGACCAAACGCTTGCCAGCTTCTTCGACTATCTCGACCAAAAAGTGGGAAAAGGCAACTATCTACTCTTCCTCAGCGCCGACCACGGCGGCATGAACAACGCACAGTATCTCATCGACCAACACATTCCCGCTGGTAACTGGGACGACCGCGTGTGCGCCAAGCAACTAAACGCCCTGCTCAAAGCCAAGTATCCATCAGCTGGCGACCTCGTAAAAACTGTCATGAACTACCAAGTATTCTTCAACCTCAATGAAATAGAAGCACAAAAGCTCGACTTCGACGCTATCAAAGAGACTGTGGTCGGCGAACTGAAGAAAGACAAGCGCATACAGTATGCCTTCGACATGGAGAAAGCTTCCGTGGCGAGTGTTCCCGACGAAGTGAAGTATCGCGCCATCAATGGCTACAACCGCGAAAGGAGCGGAGGCGTGCAGGTTGTCCTGAAGCCAGGATACTATGATTTCTGGAACATGAAGGGAACCACCCACGGCTCCTGGAACCCTTACGACACCCACATCCCGCTGCTCTTCATGGGATGGCACATCCAGCATGGCGCGAGCACACGACCACACTACATGACCGACATTGCCGCCACCGTATGTGCCTTGCTCCACATCCAGGTGCCCAACGGTTGCATCGGCACACCTATTTTCTGATGTTTTCCTGCAGGAAAACAACAGAAAATAATAGAAAATAATAGAAAATAACAGGATATAACAGAATATAACAGAAAACGACCTCTGTTTTTCAGCTATAATGACTACCTTTGGCTGAAAAAGCAGAAGTAACATATAAAACATGAGAAAAGAAACAAAAGCCATTCACACACCCTTTCAGAAACGCGACGCCTATGGGTCGCTCTCGTTTCCAGTCTACAACACAGCCGCATACGAGTTCGACTCCGCACAGGCCATGACAGAAGCTTTCTCGGGCAGAGTGCCAGAACCCGACTACTCGCGCGTGATGAACCCCACCGTCACTTACTTCGAGAACCGCGTAAAGGAACTCTCGGGAGCCGACAACGTCTTTGCCATGGGCACGGGTATGGCAGCCATACTCAACACCCTGCTTGTATTTGCGGAGGCTGGAAAGACCATCGTAACCTCCAACCATCTTTTCGGCAACACTTACGCACTGATAACTCAAACCCTTGGCCGATTGGGTGTCAAGGCACAGGTGGCCGACTTGACTGACACCGAGACCCTGGACAAAACCATTGCCAGCGACGCATGTCTCATTTTCGCAGAATACATCACCAACCCGCAACTGGAGGTGGTGGACATCGAAAAACTCGCAGAGGTGGCGCACAAGCATGGCTTGCCGCTGATCGTCGACACTACGGCTGTGCCTTTCACCGAAATTGACGCACGCAAGTTGGGCATCGATGTAGAAGTGCTGTCGAGCACTAAGTACATCAGCGGAGGAGCTACATCGCTGGGCGGACTCATCCTCGACTTCGGCACATTCGACGAAGTAAACAAACGCATTCGCTATGAATTTCTATTCAACTTGGGAACGTACATGACACCGCAGGTGGCTTACATGCAGACACTGGGGCTGGAGACACTGGACGTGCGCTACAGAAAACAGGCACAGAACGCCCTTGACCTTGCCCACGCCTTGCAAGAGCTGCCACAGATAAAGCGTGTGAACTATCCAGGACTATCTGAAGACAAACCAATGGGAGCCATGCTCACCATCGACCTCGAGTCGGAGCAAAAGTGCCTCGACTTCCTCAATCACTTGAAACTCATACGCCGGGCCACCAACCTCTTCGACAACAAGTCGCTGGCAATACACCCATACTCCACGATATTCGTAAACTTCACCCCAGAAGAGAAGAAAGAAATGGACGTGTTCGACACAACCATACGTCTTTCCATGGGACTGGAAGACGTACGCGATCTCACGGACGACATTAAACAAGCATTGGGATAACGACAAATATGAAATACAACTTTGACAAGATAATAGACCGCTCGGGGTCTGGTGACCTGAAGCACGAGGTGCTGAAGGCACGCTATGGCCGAGACGACTTGATTCCACTATGGGTGGCCGACATGGATTTCGAGACTCCACCGTTCATTATAGACACTATCAGAAAACGACTGCAACATCCTATATTCGGATACACCGTCGAACCAAAGGAATATTGGCCCACCGTGAGCAAATGGATTGCCGACCACCATGGATGGAATGTGAAGAAGCAATGGATGACGTATGTGCCTGGAGTAGTGAAAGGCATCGGTATGGCGATAAATGCTTTGACACAACCTGGCGACAAAATTTTGATTCAAACACCGGTCTATCATCCTTTTCGCATGACTGTGGTGGGAAACAACCGTAAAGTGGTGACCAGTCCGCTGAAGGAATCTACAGAGGGTTCCTTCTACAGGATGGACTTCGAGCGCTTGGAAAAAGATATAGAGGGCTGCAAGATGATGATCTTGTGCAATCCCCATAATCCCGGAGGCATACAATGGAACCAGCCTACCCTCGAGCACCTGGCGCAAATCTGCCACAGGCACGGCATCATCGTGGTGAGCGACGAGATTCATGCCGACCTTGCCCTGTTCGGACACAAGCACATACCATTCGCAACGGTAAGCAAGGAGGCCGAAGAGATAAGCATCACGCTCCAGGCACCCACCAAGACATTCAATATGGCAGGCATCGTCAGCTCTTACGCCATTGTGCCTAACACAGAACTGCGCCAACGCCTGTTTCACTGGATAGAAGCCAATGAGTTGAACGAACCCAACGTCTTCGCACCCATTGCCACGATGGCTGCTTTCAGCCAAGGAGAGGAGTGGAGAAAGCAGATGCTGGCATATATAGAGCAGAACGTCCTGTTCACCGAGCAGTTCTTTGTGCAACACATTCCCGGCATCAAGGTGATTCGCCCCGAATCGTCGTTCCTTGTATGGCTCGACTGTCGCCCATTAGGACTCAATCATGACGAGCTGCAAGACCTGTTCGTCAACAAGGCACGATTGGCACTCAACGACGGCGAGATATTCGACACCGACCAAAATCCTTATGCGCCGATACACCAGAAAGAAAGTGTGGCACGAGGCTTTATGCGACTGAACGTAGGTACACCGCGTAGTATCCTTGCACAAGCACTCGAGCAACTGGCTGAAGCCGTAAAGAACCAGCAGGCCTCTTAGCATGGTGGGTACGGTCGTTTTTAGTCATTAGCCATTTTCGCCCTTAGGAACTTCTGGCTCATCCTCGTTGAGGATTTTCATACTCTACATGATGAAGAGTTATTAATGCCATTTCATTTGGCAAAAGCATTGTTCATTTGCGCAAAATCCATCATCTTTGCAGTTGAATTTGAATAAAATTCTCGGACTTGTAGCTCAGTCGGTTAGAACAACAGGCTCATAATCTGGAGGTCCTTGGTCCAAGCCTTAGCTGGTCCACATTATAAAAATAAGCAGTTAAGTATCACTTAGCTGCTTATTCTTTTATCTGCAAGAAGCACCAGGGCGGACGCATCAAAATGCGTTTACCTGCAAAAGTCTTGACAAATATTCCTCGTCCCAACCAGCCTTCATTCTTTTCAAGTTGAGGCTTCCCTTGGTAGTCTTATCGTTTTTGAGTATGGAAAGTGCCATCTTTGTTATAGTTGAGAAGTAGGCTGTCCAATTTGATGTTCCCAACTCTTAAAAGGTTTTATCATCTATATTACTGATTATTAGGAACAAAAGGAAGAAAAACTATCTGCAATTCGTACCCTCTTTGCTTTTTATGTGTTCTAAGATTGTTGAGCGCTTTATATCATATCAAATACTTAGTACAAAATAATAAGCAAAAAGTAGGTACATCAAATTGGATAGCCTACTTAAGAACTTTTAATGGAGTACCAAACTTTTTCTTTGCTGGTGCAGAAGAATCCATCTTCAACAAATAAGGATCAATCAGATAATACAATGTTCCTGCATAAGAATCATCCTCCATTGACCGATCAACAAACAAACTTAAAGCCAAGTAATCTACAGGGTAACTTCCCCATGATCCATTATCCTCAAACATGGCATAAGTTCCGTTTTCTTCATCATATTGAAACGCTGCCGGATATGTCACAGATGTATCCCAGGTCAAATAACCTTCTGTAGAACTACCTAAAACAGTATACATCTGATAGGCTGTTCCGCTGTAAGTGAAAGGGCCCATATAAGAGCCTGCGGATATTGATATTTTGCAAGTTTTTTCATCAAATGTCACAGGTAAATCCATACCTAACTGAGGCAAACTGAGCAAATACCCCGCACCACTTTTACGAAGTTCAGATCTAAACGCCCCAACTTTACCATTAGTTTGAGTGAATGCCAAATAGTACTGTCCAGCGATATCCTTTGCAAAATCGTACTGGGTAACCAAAATTGAATCTTTCAATTCACCATAGGTATATTTGATATATCCTTGACGTAAGTGCCCTGTGTCGTTAGCCTCCATGCTTACAACCAAACTATCATTTTCCGCTGTTACAGAAAGCCAATCATTTGTAGAGAAAATAGTAGGTGCGCCGTTGCAATTTAAACTGAAAGATTTCTTATAAGCCAAGTCATTGCTAACTAAAGTTGTCCCAACTCCTGACTGAAAGACAAACCCTTGTTGCTGCACAGTAACATTAGTTGAATCTACCCCAGACTTGATAGTTAGCACACAAGAACGCCCATTGATGTTCTCATTATTATCAACAGCAACTTGCACCAAGGTATCTCCAACAACAGTAGCTTTGCACCACTCACTTGTTTCTGACAAAGAAATTGGACCTTGCGACTTAATTACAACGTTACCTGTTTCCGCCTTAGCGGAAAACAGGACGTGAGAGCTTACCACAGAAATCGTGGAAGCACGATTGTATGCAGCACCTTCATCATCATCGTCGCTACATGCGACAATTGAAAAGGCTAATGCAACAACACTTATTATACTAAATATTTTTTTCATATTTGTTGTTATGATTATTTTTTAATAAGTCTTTTAACGTATGGCAATTGAGAACTTCCATTCATAAAGAATGTACGGTCACTGCATTGACCACCTGAATTTCCATCATTATCCAAAAGCCATAAGATGAAAGAGTCTGTCACCAATCCTGTATAAGAATTTGCCACGAACTGATAAATTGGATGTTCTGCATCTTCATTCCACTTTGTTTCCATTCCTGCACCAGTTGCCGGTGTAAGATTGCCACCGCTAGCAAGTCCCCAAGCGCAAAGCCAAACATTATAACCATTCGACTCACCTACTATCTGCGGATGTAGTTCAAGACAGCCTTTACTCTTGTTGTAATCCAACCGCACGCTAAAATTGTCATTCAAGCCTGTCATATAATAGCAGTTATTCTGTGCGTCAGGTACCAACTTTACGTCAATACTCTTATAATAAACAAAAGTATAATCACCTGCAAACTGCTCGAATCTTACATAATCAGCAGGAAGTTTACCTTGCAAATTAATAGCAGCACCTGAAGCAGCAGTAGCTGTCATCATGTTAGTTGCCGCATCATAAGACACCTCAGAAACTTCATTACCATCTACCACAAAGGGTTTATAAAAGCTGAGTCCCTTGTCAGTAAATGTGAAAGCACTAGCTTGCTCATTAGAACCATCTTCGTTAGAAATAACCAACTGACGGTTATCTATATCAAAAGTACCAATGACATTTGTTGTGCCGACAGTACCTTCCAAAGTAGAAGCCAAGAATGACTCTTCTACAGCTGCAACTTTCTGAAGATAACTAGCAGGTTCCTCGTGTAATTTATGGAAATATAAGACACAGCCATTACGGATACCACGCACCTTGATGACATCATCCGCAATTGAATCTACCGCAAATTCCACATCGCCATGATACCCCTCATAATTATCCTGGGTAGGGCGAGCAAAGAAATGGAAGATTTCATTGTATGTATCAAAAGACAAAGTCACACCTCTATAGTTCTTCATCTTGTAAGAGCTCTCCTCAAATTCGCCAGGAACCAACTCAGAACCGACCTTAACCTGGCCGTCCTTAAATTGGAACGTATATGCATAGCCCCCATAAGATTGATCTTCTTCAGGATAATAGTTAGCTACCCAACCATAAGTTGACGAATTCAAGATAGTCTCAACCTTTTCCATTGTTTCTTGCACACGTAATCCTGCATCTTTATCAAAAGTGTCCTCTTGGTCTTTCAAACAAGACTGAAAGATAAACGCAGGCATAAGAAGCAATAAATATATGAATAATTTCTTTTTCATAATCTTCTAAAATTTGAATTATTTTATGCTAATGTCTGTCAAATCAACCTTTCCTGCCGCAATATCTGCTTGACGGCGCAAAATTGTGGCACGTAATTGATCCATATCAATATTCCAAGAATCCTTCATATATTTCTTGACAATATCTAACTTAGCCTCAATCAAAGCAGCACCATCTTCACCAGCCTCTTCCATCCACTGGTTCCATTGATTTTCTGAATTAGTAACATAAATAGACATCATCTCTGCAAAATCCTCACCATGCGAATGCTGGGCGTAATCAGATATAAAGCCACGCTTCAAATAGCCTGTTTTATACCCTTCTGTACTCCAGGAATCTGCCACATAGCCATTACCTGTAATCAACTGGAAAGCTGCAGAGTAATCTTTCGTCTGATTCAGAATATGAGTAAACTCATGATGAATTGTTTTGAAGTAATACTCATTCAGCATGGTAGGATTGTTAACATATTGGTCCAAATAATTAATACCAGCCAAGAAAATTTTCTTGCCATTCTCTGCCGTACCCAAAACAAAAGTTTGATTATTTCTCCACTCAAACTCTCCACTAAGATAAATCATCTTAGGAAAATGAGCACGAGTAAAATCCACACCTGCCACCTCATCGTATGTTTCCAAGCATAAATACTTTACTAAATGTGCCATTTCTATAGACTCTTTATAGTTTGCAGGCACATGGTAATAGTTCATATCTATTTCCTTATCATCATAACGATAAGCAAAGTTCAAGTTATAGGGTGCAACAAAGTTGGTGTTAAGCCATTTGTCGAACTCGTTTTCTTTCTGCTGGTCAACAGTAATCACACTCTGAGAATTCAATTCATCTTCCGAGCAAGATACAAATGATGCCCCCATCCCTACAAACAGCAAAGAATATAATAAAAATCTTTTCATTGTCTTATCTTTTTACGTTTAGTTAATCACTCATTAGTTATTGCGTGGGTTAGGTGTCACCCCAGCATCTATTACCTTTTGAGGAATTTGAATAGCACGACGATCATCGTCCTTGGTAAGCATATCTGTCTTTTGTGCTGGCAAGCCTTTTGCATTCAAAGTACGACGAGGGATTTCAATGCCATAACGCTTAATATCAAACCAACGCATTCCTTGGTGCAACGTCTCTATTCGGCGGAATCCCAAGACGCATTGTAACATACTTTCCTGAGTACTTCCCTCTTGTTCAATCTCAAAGTCTGGGTTCAGATGTTTTTTTATTGTAGAGGTTATACCTTGTGGATCGTCATCAGTAACCTCGTATGAATAGCCAACACTGTTATAGAATTCCGTAATATTAGAAGGAGTCAATGTCATGTTGGTATTTACAATATTCTGCATCCAAATAGTCAAGTCTTTTGCAGCCTTATCGTAATCCTTCATCATAATATATGCCTCAGCACGATTGAGCAAGCATTCATCCGTTGTGAAAGCAGGAATCACAGTACGACGATAACCAATGCCTGCAACTTGGTCAGTATATTCAAACAAGAAAGGTATTTTCCAGAAAATTGTCTTATCAAAGTTCGTTCCTTGATAAACCCTTATTGGCTCATAGAACTTTGCACTTCCCCAAATGTTGCTAGCCAAAGCATCCTCACGTGAAGCGGTGTAATTGCTATGCGAATACTTCGTATTGATATAGTAAGCACTATATGTTGCACCCAAGTTGCTTACGGCTGTCGTCAACAACAAATTACAATTCAAATCAGACTTGATATAATGCTGACTGACAGCATCAATATCCTGAGTCATTGTTCCAATATAACTCCAATCACGAAGCAATGTCTTAGGATTTGCACCTAAACAAAGATTTGCATACTTGATAGCTTCATCCCATTTTTCATAATAGAGATAGAATCGGCAAGCAAAAGCATACGCAGCACGAGCATTGAAGTGGTACTTTGGGGAACTCAAATGTCCATCACCGACCATCGGCAAAGCCTCTTGTATATCACGATCAATTTTCTTATAATCCTCCGCAACAGTGCCACGAGGTACATTTGGGACTAACTCGGTCATAGGCTTTTCTATATAAGCCATACCCAAATCCTTATCGCTAGTATTCTTGTTATACCCCTTGCAGAATACATTTACTAACATAAAGTGGTTATACGCACGAGCTAACAAAGCCTCAGCTTTCAATTCCTTGAGAGTAGCAGTAGTTGCACCCCCAAGGTTTTCTATACCCTCAAGAGCCAAATTGGCATTAGCAATGGCAGAATATGTCTTATCCCAAAAACTTTCAGGAGCATCATTATCTACTTCTGTTATATCCTTCCAACCATAAACTTGATCATAGAAACGGTCAGTATAAGGGTTGGCATCACCACAGTTATCCACATTGTCAGACATCGTCTCTGTTACCAAGGCACAAGTTACATCAGGATAAGCTGAAGTAATAATAGATTGTACCTTCGATTCAGAATCTATGGTAGTACGATTGTCTGGCATTGTATCAAGGAAGTCATCACAAGAAACCAATGTCATTCCGACAAGTGCAAGTGACAATATATAATATATTTTCTTTTTCATCATCGTCATTCTTATTTAATTAAATACCAACATTCAATGTCAATGTAAATTGTTTTGGCATTGGCACTGCCACACCACCCGTATTGAAGAACTCTGGGTCTTGACCATTCAACTTCTTGTCTGCATAAATTAAGAAGAGGTTGGTGGCTTGCAATTTCAAAGAAAGTTTACTAAGCTTCAATGCAGAATACCATTTGCTAGGGAAATCATATCCTAATGAAATTTCCTTCATGCGAATGAAATCACCCTTGGCAATACGTTCGGTAGAATAATTATAAGCATTGTAAGCATAACTCAAATTGGTATCATTTCTGTTTTGGCGCTTATCAGCTATCACAGGAATATTGGTCTTCAACTCATCACCTTTCTCTGCCCAACGATTTCTAAATTCCTTAGGAGTTGCAGTCAAGTCATCATATTCATTACTGAATACAGGGTCAAGACGCACAACATTACCAAACGAATAAGTCAAGAATACATTCAATGTAAAATTCTTATATTTGAAGATGTTACCGAAACTACCAACATCAGTAGGATCTACGCTACCCTCATATTTCAAATTCTTCAACTTTTCTGCATCAGTTTCCTGGAAGTTGATGTCACTTACCGTTTTCTCTCCATTCTCATTATAGAATGTAGGCAAACCCTCACCATTCAATCCAGCAAAAGGAATAGAGAATAAACTTCTTACAGGATAACCTTCTTGAGCAAAGCCATTGCCCGAAACTAAGTCTATCAAACGCTTAGATGTCTTTAAATCAGTCACCTCATTATGCGTATGAGAATAGATGAAGCTAGAAGTCCATGTAAAATTCTTTGTCTTGATGTTAGTTGTATTTAAACTAATCTCAACACCATTAGACTTCATTGAAGCGATATTACCCAAACGTTCTATCTCTCCACCATAGCCAGGAGTTACTGCTAGACCTATCAAGTCATAGTTATTACGCTTATACCAATCCAAAGCTAAATTGATACGGTTATTCAAGAAACCAGCCTCAAAGCCAAGATTAAGCTCGTGCTTTTTCTCGTAAGTCAGTTCACTATTGGCACCATCTTTCTGATACAAAGCGCTTTCCTTATCTCCTGTTGTCGGACGCCAAGGATTTTGGCTACTAATAACAACCAAAGAGTTAGTTGCCGATGGCCGGTCACCAGTCAAAGAATAAGATGCCTTCAATGTTAAATGAGACAAAGTCGGCTGCAAAGACTTAAACCACTTTTCTTCGTGAGCATTCCAAGCACCAGAAATATTCCATGTTGGCATCCAACGAGAACTTCTACTCTTACCCAAGCCATTGGTACCCTCATAACGAACCGTTCCGTTCACCGTATATTTTCCTTGATAAGAATAAGTTGCATTAGCGAAGAACGCCGCACTACGTTGATGTTTATTTGTCAATGTGTAATAATCCACATTCTGCTCTGCACCTTTCTTGAATACTTGATAGGCATAGTTGGCAATTTCACCCATAGAATATTGCATACCCCAACCACGAAACCAAGTAGAATGACGATCTACAGAGTTTGTTTCCATACCTCCATAGAAATTCACAATATGATCCTCATTAAAAACATCATTATAGCTAACAGAAGCGCGCATATCCCAACCAAACATATTGTTATCTGTACGCTCATAAATACCACCTTGAGGCAAAATACTTACTGGCAAAGCATAGATGTTGTCTGGGTCAGTATAGAGCAAAGGATTGTTCTTACGTATAGTAGAAGTGCTCATTGCACGATATGCCAATGCCTGATTAGAGTTATCAAGAATATTATGTTCCTGTGATGTGGCAGAATACTTGACTGCGCCCAACAAAGACAACTCTACTTTCTTGATAGGTTTATAATTTGCACGCATCTGAAGACGGAAGTCACTTACGTTCAAATCCATATAATTGCTGTTCAACTCATGATAAATGTTGAAAGGAGCATAATTACGAGTATAATATTCATCAGGGTCAAGGGCACGAGATGTATTCAATGCATAAGAATATGGGTTGATATCAAAATCACGTTTAACTTCACCAGTTACAGCATCAATATCACTACTTAATGTTCCAGGAGCTTTCTGTTTACGATAAGACGCATTACTTATCATATTTAAGTTCAATTTATCAGAAAAGCGATAAGTCGTATTCAAATTGGCAGTATAACGTTCTACCTTACTTTGCAAAGTCCAACCTGGGTCAAACATAGCACTGACAGAAGCGTAATACTGTGCTTTTTCAGTACCACCACTAATACTTACAGAGTGATTATGTTGAATGGCATTGGAGAAAAGTCCATCAAACCAATTGGTATTACGATACTCAGCAGCGCGCAAATAAGCAGCTTTTGCCGCTGGAGTATTTGCCAATGCAAACTGGCCTGTTACAGGATCATACTGGCTCAACAACTGATACATCTTACCATAAACACCACTAGCGGAGGCTACAGAAGACTCTGCATAATTCAAATAACCTTTCTGTTCCAATTCTTGATAAACAGACATTTGGTCTTGTGAATTCATGATATTAAAAGTACTATAACTAGGTTTCAATCGCATTGTATATTCACCAGTATAGCTTATATGAGACTGACCCGCACGACCTTTTTTGGTAGTTACAACAATTACACCTGCCATAGCACGAGCACCATAAATAGAGGTTGCAGAACCATCCTTCAAAATTTGGAAGCTCTCAATGTCATCAGAGTTCAAACCAGCTATTGCAGAACTAATCAAAGTGTTTGCATCACCAGAAGACAATTGGTCTGCGCTGACATCAACAACATCCTCCATGATGACACCATCAACCACCCAAAGAGGTTTGGAAGAACCATAAATAGAGGTAGCTCCACGTACACGGATTTTTGGAGCGGTACCAAATGTACCAGAAACGTTTTGCACAGACACACCTGCAGCTCGGCCTTCCAAAGAACGGCTAATATCAGCCACACCATCCAATTTTGCATCACCTGCATTAATGCTTGTTGTTGAACCTGTAAAAAGTCGCTTATCGACTTTCTGCATACCTGTTACAACTACTTCATCAAGGCTTTTACTATCAGCTTTCAACTTGATGAGCATCTTTGAAGATGGAGCAACCGTCTGAGACTCCATTCCAACATAACTAACAATCAATTTTTTACCTGCAGGTACTTCCAAGGAGAATTTACCATCAATATCAGTAACTGTACCCGTTTTCGTTGCCCCTGCAACAACAACGGATGCCCCAATAATAGGTTCATCATCCTCCAGAGAAACTACGGTACCTGTCACTTTTGTCTGTGCCAATGCCCCTGTACAGAACACAAGAATACTGACTAACAAGAAAAGCAGTCTTTTTTCCATAAAATTCTCTCTAAACAATTAATTAAATACTAATAAATGAGTCAACTTGAAAAAGTGCCATCAAAACAGAGGGGTACCTCAAAATGCTTACAGTTTAAAACTAAAAAGCATTTAAAAGGCTATTCTGTATGAATTTGATAGCGCGAAAGAAGCCTTTTTAGGCTATTTCTTGTAGTTCAACTTTCAGATTGATAGTGCTCTGACTTTTTCAAGTGGACTCATAAATAAAAATAGAATTCATTTTATTCTTATTATCAAAAAAAACATTATCACTTTGACCAAGAATAAATTTCTCAGTCAAAGTGAAATATACTTAAAGATAATGCTATAAAATCATGTGTTATACGAACAAATTTAATTATTTAAGAATAACCTTCTTTGATGTACCATCAGACATTTTGATAATAGTAACACCCTTATGATTATTATCAACCTTTTGTCCACTGATATTATAACGGGCGATCTCTGTTGCTGATTTTTTATTAAATTCAACATTTACAACACCAGTAGGGTCACTACCAGAAACACTAATTACTATCCTTTCATTGGTTTCACCTGCTGCATTTTTAACAACCCCAGCTGGAATAATCATAGTATAAGTTTTATCTGGATTTACAGCAAACGTACAAGTGTACATATCATAGTCAGCTCCCCAAATTCGCAACGTATTTTTATTGTTCCCAGTTGTTGCATACCACGCATCGTCTGGTTCTAACACTTTACCTGCAATCTCGCTGGACTCCTCACCCTCTCGAAGTATCGCCTCTGGGTTTTTCTGTACGATAGTAATCGGCTCGTCAAAAACGATATCATAAGCCATATCTGCCCACTTAGAAGAATAAAAAGAACCATTTGCAGGAGAGGTACTTACAAATTTGAACACTCCCTTGTCACTTTCCTTCACGGTAAAATAATCACTCCATCCATTAGTTTTGTAAGCTGCAGTACAATCTTTCGGAATCGTCACTGTTGTAGCAGGACAACCATAAAACGGTTGATCATATTCCTCATAAGCGTCATCAAAAAGAGGAGCCGCAGAGCCCAAGCAAGTAACAGAAGCCAACTTATCACAAAGTTGGAACGCATGATTATAAATGGCTTTTACACCAGAAGGAATTACCAGAGATGTAATCAACTTATTTCCTGCAAAAGCGCCATCTAAAATATATGGCATATTAACAGGCAAAGACAACTCGCCTGAGAGTTTGGTAGAAGCAAAACCTTGTTCACCAATATAGACTAAGCTACTTGGGAAGTTAATAGATTCAAGTGAAGACTGACAGAATGCATAATCATCAATAGCAAGCATACCTTTTGGCAATGTTACATTTTTCACCTCACTTCCCCAGAATGCGCCACCATTAATACCTATACATTTTGAATTGACCGTTATTGAAGAAACACCTTTTTGAGGGACTGCATACAAAAGGCGGTTATCCATTGAATAAAGGACACCATTTACTACATGAAAATTCTTGTTTGCGGCATCTACTGTAATGGTAGCAACACCCGTTTTTGCCAATAAACTGGTACCAATCTCCTCAACACTTGCAGGTATATTGATGCTTGATAAAGAAGTACAACCTAAGAAAACTTCATCACCTATTGCCTGAAGTGTCGTAGGCAAACTGATACTTCTTAAAGAAGGGCAATCATTGAAAACTGCATCACCCATAGAAATCGCCTTAGAAGAGAATTTTACATTCTCCAACTTTTGACATCTCAAGAATACTTTTGCGGGAATTTCTATTAAGCTCTCTGGTAGAGTCACGTTGGTCACAGCACTATTATAGAAAGTTGACTCTCCCATTTTAGAAAGGCCTTCATTAAACTTTACCGTAGTCAAGCTTTTACAAGTAAAGAAAACGCCATACCCCATCTCTTCCACAGAAGCAGGAATTTCAATACTAGTCAAACCAGAAGAACCAAAAACATAGCCGCCTATATACTTTAATTTATTAGGCAACTTGATCGAAGTAAGATTCTTTGCTGTATTAAATGCACTGTCGTAAATAGAATCAATTGTTTCTGGCAAAGTAATAGAAGAAGCCGTTGACCATTTAAAAGCTTCTTCACCAATGCTATTAACTGTGTAGGTAACACCAGCAATAACGATGTTTGCAGGTACATTATAAGAAGTAGCAGTTTGGCTATCTTCTTCATCTACCACTCTTGCTGTCTTGGCCTTTGAATCTGTAACCTCATACTTCAAACCACCAGAGGTAAAACTCTGTGCATTTACTGTCAAAGCAGCAAACATCAACATTAAAAGTAAATATTTCTTCATAATACATGACCATGGGACATGGTTAATCTCTCAAAGGTATAGCACCTGTCCCTTTATGTGCTATACCTTATTATATAATTATATATAGAATCTTATTTTACAACTACTTTCTTACCATTGACAATATAAAGTCCCTTAGAGAGTCTATCCAGATTCTTATTTACTTTCATGCCATCAATTGTATAGATTGCCGTATTCTGCTTAGTTGAAATCTCAACTTTTTCAATTCCAGTACTAGAAGCTCCTACTATCGTAAGCGCACCCCAATTTGCATCCGCCTTGAAAATTTCGACCATATTATCAGGAACAATGACCGTAATTGCCTTCAAATCTGTAAGATATTGGAACAAATCCTTTGCATAATAAGGAGCTTTTGTTGCATTATAAGTGGTCCAGTCAATCGTCTTCAATGCCTCATTGCTACCAAATGCATATTTTTCCAAAATGATTAAAGCTGGAAGTTTTACACTTTCTAACTTAGTGCACTGGTCAAAAATACTCTCACAGCTAGTTATGCTATTACAAGCAGAAAGATCGATAGATGTGATATTCTCACAACCAAAGAAAGCATCTGTCATATTCTTGACATTGGTACATCCTGTCAAATCAACTTCTTCCAATGCGGTGCAATTTTGGAATACAGAACGTAAACTTGCGATATTAGCTGCTTGCTCAGCAGCTGGCATGGCAACTTTTTTCAAAGCCTTCAAACCACGGAAAACGCCATAATTACTCATACCATAAGCGACATATAGATAAGTTTTTGCCGCAATTTTAGCTTGGCTCATATCAATTTCCTCTATAGTAGAGTTACCTGCTGGCGGGAAACCTGTGTTGTTACCAATAGCTCCAGTTAAAGCTTGGAAAGATGAAGTTGACCATTCACCAGTCAAAATCAACTTCTTTGCATCATTCAACTGAGCAGGAATATCTGCCGCATCTACAACATAAACCTTGTCTTCATCTTGACTTTCTACAGCACATTGAATTGGAGTTGGAACGAAAGTCATTTGATCCTCAGTACAGAAGTTACCTAATTGACCTGCACGGTTCTTACCCCAACCATAAATCTTGCCATCCTTGGTCAAAGTAACACAATAACCGATACCACCAGCAATACTTGTCATATTCAAATTAGCATCTAACTTAACCTCTACAGGAGTTGTTACAACCTTAATACCTGTAGAAGCATCCGCAGCGACACCTGAACCATCGCCTAATGCACCATCTGCATTTGAACCCCAAGAATAGATTTTTGAAATAATACCATTTTCGCCTACCGCTACATGCCGATTATAATCCGAACCAGTAATAGCCAAAACATGGTTGCCTACAGCCTTTACCTCATAAGGTTCTGACATTGTTTCTAAATCTGTATTATTAAGACCAGCCATATTGTTATCAGATGCGCCCCATACCCAAAGAGTACCATCTTTCTTGATTCCATAAGCAGTCTCAACAACTGCAAAAACTTGTGCCCAATCTGTACTAGTCCCCAAGGCGACAGGAGAAGGACAATACTTACTATTATTGAAAAGTGTCTTATTATTGTTTGATCCCCATCCCCAAAGAGAACCATCTTTTTTTAATGCAATGGTAAATGTATTTCCAAGACTTACAGAAGCCCAATCATTGTCAGTACCTATTTGTTGTGGTTTAGAAGGACTTGAATAAGAACCGATACCTAACTGACCTAAACGACCATCACCCCAGCCCCAAAGAGTACCATCATTTTTAATGGCAAGAGCCGTATGCCCAAAGAAACGAGAACAAGAAATCGTTTTCCAATCAGTATCTGTACCTACTTGGGTAGGAACTTTATGATTAGTTGCTCCATCACCAACACCTGACACTCCATTAGAATTGTCACCTACTGCCCACAACGTACCATTTTCTTTGATAAAGAAAGCATAAGCTTGTCCTGCATATACAGCTTTCCAATCAGTATCTGTTCCTACCTGAGTAGGAGTGGAAATTTTAGTAGCTCCACCACCAATACCCATCTGACCAGACTCATTCCATCCCCATGACCAAAGAGAGCCATCATGGTCTATGGCATAAGTCGTACCATCACCTGTAGTAACAAATTTCCAAGAATGACTTTGTGCCTGAACGCCACATACACATTGCAAAGCCAAAAGGACTAAGCATAACCATTTCTGAGTAAAATTTCTCATACCTTATTATATTAAAAATTTATGTTATATGATTTTATCGTAGAATTTTAACAGTCTTATTATTAGACCCTTTAACTAGATAAAGACCATGACCTGCATTTGGGATCTCAACAACTGCCCTGCTATTAGATATGACACCTTGACCAATTTTTTGACCAGCAGTATTATAGATTGCAACATCGCCATCTTCTGAATCCAACACCTCTATTTTTGAATCTGAAACAAAATGAGCTGTAAAAGTTTTGTCTTTTGAATCTTTTACACCTTGGACACTAGAAAGAGAGCCTGGAAAAGAGATCAACGGACAAATGGCAAAAGTTCCAGTTCCTCCACCATAGGAACTAATCGGGCGCAGGTAATCACTTTCACCTTTCTGGCGAGCAAAAGAATTATGACTTAACATATTAGCTGATGTCACCTCATCCATAGGCTTGCCCATTACATCCATCAACATGGCAAAATCTTCTGTAGCAGGGTCATTACTAAATCCTTCCACAGACACAAAGAAGGTTGTCTTGCCATACATTGACAAAGGTTCATCAAATTTAAACTGAGCTACAGCGCCACCTTCAATCGGAGCCCATGCGCCATCTTCACCATCAGCCTTAATATCTTTCATCTTTAAGAAAGCACCCTCAACAGGAGTGTATGCAAGAGATACACCATTAGTTGTGATATCCGTCATCCAAACTTGCAATTTCAAGGTTGCATTTTCCTTAAACTTTGTTGGTTTGTGAAGAAGATACACGTTTACACCATCTAAATAAACGTCATCGGTACCTAACATGAACAGATTTCCAAATCCGACCAAATCACGAGCATTAGTTCCTCCCAAAAAACCGTCATTTCCATATTGAAGAGCTGACAACATATATGTTTCACCCCACGAACGACAATCCATGGTTGTCAATTCGGCTTGACCTCCTACTTTTATCGTCAGTCCAGGAGTATAGCTACTAGTTCCATTAGCAGTTGTTACTTGGAGCGTTGGCATAGCAAACACACCAGGTGTAGAATAAGTTACTTTCGCATTTTTTGTAGTCACAGAAGGTGTATTGCTTCCGGGAACACTCCACTTCCAAGAGGTAGGAAATCCTGTTGACTTATCAACAAAACTTACTTCCTTATCTGCAGATGCCAGCAAATAAGCACCTCCATTAATGGCTTTGTGTCTAAAAAGTAGATTACATACAGCATTATCAGTTTGAGAAACAGTACCTAAATAAGCAAGTGGCACTGGCAACTGATAATTCGCTTCTTGGGAAGAAGATAAACTTAAATTTTGTTTTTCAGTAGGAATGGTAGAAACAATAGTTGTTTCAAGCCCATCATTTATACCCCCCCGAATTGCAAGCCACAATTATTTATGGTTTGCGCATTTGCCGTTAAACTCGTTACGACGATTAAAGAAAGTAAACTTCTCTTCATTTTTTCTCTTTTGGAGCTCATAGTTAAAGATTCTGTGACACTAGCTCCGTTAATTGTCATGCTCTTTTAATATAATGGTTGCAAAATTATACATTTTTTCTCAAAATGCAACCTTTTGCTATAAATATTTTCAAAAAACATCAAAAAGCATAACAAACGTACAAAATATTTGACAAAACAAGCATCTAAATGAAATTTTCCTACCTTTAAGTGCAAGTGCATTTATGGATTTGTGCATAACTACTCAGCACCCATAAAAATATAAGGTACGCAGTTATGCTTGCCATTAAAGCATGGCAAGCATAGCTGCATATTTAGTGTCTGCTGAATTAATTCACAGTCACAGGCTGAGGGGAGCATACATCCCCCTCATAGTGACAATGGCGCTGAAAATTCGCCAGATTTCGGTTGGGACAAGACAAAGTTCCCTTAGAAACTTCATCACGTTTTTGACGAAGTAGCACATTCCCGTCCAGCATCTTGCTGCCTCTGGGAGCTTGGCTCTTATGCCATTGGCTCGATAGATTCTCTTGCCTGTACCGAACGAGCATTCTATCTCGTTGCGCTCTCCGATGGCTTTTGCCATTCTGGATTTCATTTCCGGGGAAGATGGTGTCTTCGGCAGTCGACCAAGTGGCTTGCAGTACGATTGGATTTCCAGATCCTCGAGTATATCCTGGTTAAGCCTGTCCAGGTAAATCTTATCGGCAAGGATGGTTGCCGGAAGATGACCGAATCGTTCTTTGAAAAGTTGAATCTGTAGTGAGAGGTCCCGGCTTTCATTATAGGCATCCCAGCTGTGGTGGTCTATGAATGTATAGCCTTCGACGATGCTTGCACCTATTTTGGCTCCGAATTCCGTCCTTGCCTTTGCCTTTCCACGGACAATGGCTCGGACATGGGGCTGGAAGATGTCAGGATGCGGTCTGCACAAGCGTGGGTCTTTGACCAGTACATCCCTTCCTGCTGATGGTACATTTTGATGATTGCGGTCAGAGTGCGTTTTTCGTACAGGAACAGACTTTCGTAGTACACCTTATCACTGGAGAGTATCCCCATGAGGATTCGGATATCCTTACGCAAGTAGTTGAGCATCAGGTCAATTGTATCGCGCACCATCCTGTCTTTCTTCTTAGCCTGCTTGACAAACCGGAGATAAAACCGGCGGGCATGCCTGTAGTTGGTACGTGGCTTGTGGAGTTCAAGGGTCTCGCATACCTTTACTAAAGTTTCCCACCCCAAAATAATGGGGTAAAAATAACAGTTTCTCAATAA
>ERZ808240.529-NODE-529-length-49609-cov-11.823667_pt1 | contig 49609 bp, 44 predicted proteins | sample MGYA00521084_ERZ808240 | MGnify/ENA primary metagenome ERZ808240 (study PRJEB31516, sample SAMN03275571) | gut metagenome | biome: mammalia-associated habitat; material: feces | host: Papio cynocephalus | place: Kenya | collected 2012-08-06 ...
ACCTGAAATGCAGAGCGATAAGGATTCAGGCCAAGGATAGAACCAGCATCCGTACCAGTAATGCCGCATTTCCGATAGCGGAGCCAATCCTCTTTGGACAAATTCAATGTAGATACAAGCCTTTTCATGCGATATTCAACCTCTCTTTCATCTGCTCTTCTGCAATAGAGAAATCATATTCCACCAATTCTTTTATAATCGTGGAAAACTCGTCTACCAAGGTACGGTCATCATCCAGCCACAGGGCATACAGAAAATCCAGAATGTTCCGCTGCACCCGAAGATGGTTCCAGAAACGCTCCTCCATCTTCTTTTCGGTATCCAGCGTAATTAAAGCACTGACGATTGTGCTTTTCATCGTGATTTCATAGGCTGTACTGGAAATAGGCTTCGGGAAATTCTGCTCGATGCTATCAAGGAACTCAGAAAATTCCCGAACAGCCCGGTTGCTTACATCGTTCATAGTTCCACTCCTTTAGGCTGCTCCCAGCACCATCTTGTAGGCTTTATCAATCATCGGATTGCCCTCTGCGGTGCGCAGGAACAGATTTTCGTTGTAGTTACGAGTTTTACGAATGGGGTCTGCATGGGTGGCAAAGTCCGAAACAGCATTCACGAACCGCCAGCCGTTCTTTCCGACCCACTCCAAATCGGGTGCGTTGTAGTAGCGAGCCTTCAAATCTTCCTGCAAGCGCAGATTATTCTTACGCTGGCCATCGGTCAAATCTTCCGTGACGGGGAAGAACTCATTGATGAACTCCTGCACTTTACGGTCAGACAGCTTGATGGTCGTCAGTTCATGAATGCCCTTACCCAGCTCCCCCATGTAGCTGTTGGCAAGCTGCAAGGTTTCACGAGCATCCTGAACCCGAAGCAGAACATTTTCGGTGTGGCGAGCAGTCCAGATGCGCTTTGCAGTACCCAAAGCTAGATTCAAGGTGTTCTGGCAGACTACACGAACCGGGGTCATGGCAACTTTGACACCAGAACTGCCATCGTGGCTGTTGAAGAACACAAGATATGGGGTCACTTCATCACCTGCGATGATGTACTTCTCCGGCAGTTTCGCCAGCATCCAGACTTTCTTGCCGCCTTGCAAAGAACCAGCAGTTTCATAAGTAACGCCCTCACCCAGCAGGTCATCCGTGAACTGGAACGCTTCTTCGTTCTGCACAATGCGGTAGCGGTCAGATACGACACCCAGAACGGCTTCATCCGTACTGCGGACATTGGCGCGATAGCCGGGAATCATGGCACCCGTGCCGGAATAGATGTTGCGGCTCTCGACCTGCCAATCCAGACCAGCCAGCTCCAAGGCTTCACGGCTTCACGGCTTGCAGGGGCATCCATCACGATACGGCCAAGGCCATGCCAAGGGGTTTCGCGGACAGAGAACATAGTTTCAACATTTGCAGACATAGTAAAATCTCCTTTTCGATTTGTTTTCGTTAATTTTTCTTTTCGACTTCTTCAGCAATCATCACAAGGACTTCAACAAGTACCGTGCCAAGTTTCTGAATAAGTTCAGGTAAAAAGTACATAGGGGCTTCTCCTTTCTGTGCAGATACAGCTTAGAATGAAAACGTAATAGTGATGACGACAACGATGATACGGAACAGCATAGAAAATCACCTCCAGACATAAAAATAGCCCCTGAGTCTTTCAGCTCAGAGGTTTCGTATCACCGTTATATTATCTGGGTGAGATTTTTTGGATTACAGTATGCAGAACAGGAAAGGCTATCTGAGAACATTGGATGTGTTGCGGAATAAAAAGAAAACCGCCCATTGAGAAAATTTTCTCGATGAGCGGACTAATCTTTTCTGGTTGTGTAGACTTAAAACAGAGAAGTGACGCAATCCAAACAAAATTTTTAGTATGGGATTCTAAAGTAATCCATGACTGCTTTGAACTGATCCTGCGCTGTCAGACAGGTATCCAGCAGATAGCCGCGTTCGGATTTCCATTCATGGAGACCCCGATAGTAGAACATTTTGAGGTCGTCTGTAATAATGAACGGTACGATGTTGTTTCGTAGGCACTCCTTGAAAAGTAAAAGCCGCCCGACACGGCCATTTCCATCCTGAAACGGATGAATGGATTCAAAGGCATAGTGAAATTCCAGCAGGTCTTCCAGCGACTGGACAGAATTTTGGTTGTATGCAGATAAAAGCTCTTTCATCTGTGGAGCAACCAGTTCCGGTGCGGTGGTACTTCTACCGCCGACTTCGTTTGGAAGTTTTTTATATTCACCAACGGCGAACCAGTCTTTACGGGAATCGCTGGTGCCGCTTTTCAAAGTAAAGTGTAGTTTTTTGATTAGAGCTTCGCTGACAGGTTTCTTAGCATCCCGGATAACCATATCAATGCATTTGAAGTGATTGGCCGTTTCGACCACATCATCCACATTGACAACGCCATTTTCCATGCCGATAGTATTGGTTTCATAGATATATCGTGTTTGGTCATGGGTCAGGCGGCTTCCTTCAATGTGATTTGAATTATAGGTAAGGTCGATCTGAATTTTGTGGTAGATTCCACCTTTGACGTGCCCGGCCATTTCATCTTGCAAAATATTGAGCAGGGTACGAGGTGCTGGCTGCTTTTTGTTAATGCGCTCTGGACGCCCTGCATCCTGCGGAATGTTCCATGTCTTGCCGATAAGAACGGCCCCCGGAATCTTGCCGGTAGCACAGTAGTTGCGGACAGTGCGCTCTGAAACGTTCCATGATTTTGCCGTATCAGCGACAGATTGATAGCTCATCGGAACACCTCCTGTAAGATGATTATATCATTTTATCGGCAAGAAATCAAATAAATGGACACATGAAAATTAAAATTATGCCGATATAAACAGCGTATATAAATTAAAATATTGACAACGTGAAAGAGGATGATTATAATGAAAATGAGAGGAAGTGAGATTGTGAAAGAGGACTTCAAGACGCAGATTTTTGATATTTTCGGTACGGTGGATTTAGAGCAGCTGCGGGCAATCGCACAGAAAGCGCAGCTTATAGAAAGTGAAAAAACACATAATGAACGCGGTGCAGGACGAAAAAACAGCCTGACTCCGCAGCAGTTGGCAGAGATGCTGGCTCTGCATCAGCAGGGAATGGGAGCAACGGAGTTGGCGAAAAAGTACGGCATCAGCCGCCAGACGATTTACAAGCAGCTGGAACGTGCGCAGAACTTCAGTGATGACCCGAACACCATGCTGCGCCTCAATTATATGAACCGGAATGATCTGTGTACGACCATTGATGTGGATTTTAAGCACGAAAAGATCAAAATTAAAAATTATACGGACAAAATTCCACTCAGAGCGTTTGGTGTGGTTGAAAATCCAACATGGGAAGATTTTCAATGGTTTTTGAAAGACCGCTGCTTTCCTGAGACAAGGGCGTATTTGAAATGGGTGCTGAGTGATGTGGGAGTGCCTTTCTATGACCCGCTTATGATTATTGAAAAGACCAAAGGAAAGATGGCAGAAGATCAGCAGTGGATTGAAGTGATCCATAGAAAGGCATCGTAACAAGGTGAATTATGGAAAGTGTTGACCTGAATAAGATTCCAGTGCAGGAAACTGAGGGACACACATCAAAAGGAAATCAGCTAAAATGGAAACTAGATAATCAGTGGTATAAAGCTGACCACATGGGATATGAGGGACTGTCCGAAGTTCTGGTATCCAGATTGCTGCATAAGGCGGAACTGAAATATCCTTTTGTAGAATATCATCCGGTAGAGATTGCTTATAAAGGGCAGAAATTGCTGGGATGCCGCAGCAAAAACTTTTTGAAAGAAAACCAGAAGCTGATTCCATTGGAAAAACTTTATCGGCAGAATACAGGTAAGAGCCTGGCACTGAACTTGGTAGAATTTCCAGAAGTGCCGGACAGAATTCGATATACGGTGGAACAGGTTGAAAAATACACAGGGCTGTATGATTTCGGAGAATATCTGACTGCGATGCTGGAATTGGACGCATTCTTTTTGAACGAGGATCGACATACGAACAACATTGCGGTACTGTATGATACCGAAAAAGACTGCTATGAACTCAGTCCGATTTTTGACCAGGGGCTTTCACTATTGGCTGATACTAGCTATGATTTTTCGCTAGAGCAGCCCTTGGAAGAGTGCATGAGGCGGGTGGAAGCAAAGCCTTTCCATTTGAGCTTTGAGCAGCAGGTGGATGCTGCGGAAGAACTGTATGGTATTCAAATCCACTTTCACTTTGGAGCAAAAGAGGTACAGGAAGAACTTCAAACGTTAAATGAGGGCTATTCAGAGGAAATCATTATGCGGGTGGAGCGTCTCCTTCGGGAGCAAATGCGTCGATACGCATATTTGATGGACTGAGTAGAAAACGGATACGTTGGAAGTATAAGTAAAAAAGAAAGGCCGCTTATGAAAAGAGAAAGATTCTCTCAATCCATGAGCGGCCATAATTTTTCTGGTTGTGTGGGCTTAAAGCGGAGAATGCACTCACCCTTTTGCCATGAAGATGTGGCAAGATATACGAATTTGCACAAAATAGCAAATGACGTAGAAACGATGAATATTAAGGTGTATGAAACGGTATCAGGATACATTGCAGGAGTTGCAAACTCCGATACCTAATTTCATATAAAATACGCTCCTTACAGCTTGATAAGCATAAAATCACATAATATCATTATAGCCACAGAAACCGGGAAGCGCAAGCGTTTCGGCGGACGGACAGGGGTGAAATGTGAAAAAATCATACAAAACCTTCTTTATTTTGTCATAACTGTTCCGTATAATAAAAGATAGGGTAGAATTGGAAGTTCTGCCGAAACGCAGAAAAAAGCCGGGATGGGTGAGCCTGCCCGACCGGGAAGACATACAGGAGGAACATACAGATGGCAAACGAAAAAATCCTCGTCGTGGACGACGATACCAATATCTGCGAGCTGCTGCGGCTCTACCTGACGAAAGAGGGCTATCAGGTCACGGTCGCCAACGACGGCGAAGAGGGTCTGGAAAAGTTCAATCAGGTCAAGCCGGATATGGTGCTGCTGGACGTTATGATGCCCAAGATGGACGGTCTGGAAGTCTGCCGCCGTATCCGCAAGCTGGGCAATACCCCGGTCATGATGCTGACCGCCAAGGGCGAAACCTTTGACAAGGTGCTGGGTCTGGAACTGGGCGCGGATGACTATATGGTGAAGCCTTTCGACTCGAAAGAGGTCGTGGCACGCATCAAGGCTGTGCTGCGCCGCTGCACCACCTCCACCCAGACCGAGACGACCGAGGGCGTCATCGAGTTCGATAACCTCCGTCTCGATATGAACAGCTATGAGCTGCGTGTCAAGGGCAAGGTGGTCGAGGCTCCTCCGAAAGAGCTGGAACTGCTCAACTGTCTGGCATCTCACCCCAACCGGGTCTATACCCGTGACCAGCTGCTGGACGAGGTCTGGGGCTTTGAGTATTACGGCGATTCCCGTACCATTGATGTCCATGTCAAGCGTCTGCGCGAAAAGCTGGCCGGTGCTTCCGACAAGTGGGAGCTGAAGACCGTCTGGGGCGTGGGTTATAAATTCGAGGTGCGTCAGTAATGCGCAAAAGTATCTCAGTCACCTTCTTTTCGATGATGTCCACCCTGATGCTGCTTGGCATCGTGGTGATGGGCGTGTCGGAGTGGGTGCTGTTCAACCAGTATTTCGCACGGGAGCGGTACGACGCGCTGGATGAGGTCGTGAACGTCACCCAGCGTGCGGCGTCCTATTTTGTGCAGGAATCCGCTCTGCCCGAGGGCGAAGAGCTGGATGCACTGAGTACCAAACTGGAAATTATCGGCGAGAGTGCGGAAGCGTATCTCTTTTTCACTGATACCGACGGCAATATCCTGCTGGCGTCCGATGACACCAACCTGCAGGAGGATGCAGTAAATCCTGCGCTTCTCGAAAAAGCGGACGCTGCCACGGAAAATTATCATGCGTTCGGTACGCTGGACGGGGTGCTGGATGAAAAGACTTATGTTTCCATCCACCCCATTGAAAATTCGGTCGGCAATTGCAGCGGATATCTGTTCCTTTGCTCGTCCGGTGAGCGTCTGACTGAGTTCCGGTATCAGTTTTTCTCGAATTTCTTCATGTCGGCCTGCCTGATGCTGTTGGTGGCGAGTCTGTTCACCAAAAAGCTGATGCGGCGTCTGACCGACCCTCTTCAGAAGGTGACGGATGCAGCTCAGCGGTTTGGCGGCGGTGATCTGTCTGTCCGTGTTGAGGGCGTGGACGGCGAGGGCGAAGTTGCCGACCTTGCCCGGACGTTCAACACGATGGCGGAAAATATCCAGATGAACGACAATTCCCGTGGCCAGTTTATGGGAAATATCGCCCACGAGCTGCGAACACCCATGACGACCATCAAGGGTTTTATCGACGGCATTCTGGACGGCACGATTCCGCCCGACATGCAGAACCATTATTTGCAGCTTGTCTCGGAGGAGACGGGCCGTCTGGCACGGCTCATCCAGAATATGCTCGACCTGTCCAAGCTGGAGAGCGGCGAGTATCAGGTCAATGCCCGGATGTTCAATATCTGGGAAACACTGACCGGCGTTGCGCTGTCGGCGGAACAGCGGATCAATGACGGCATGATCGACATCGAGGGTCTGACGATGGACGAAAAAGTTCTTGTCTACGCCGATCCCGATCTCATCCATCAGGTGGCATATAATCTGCTGGACAATGCCATCAAGTTCACGCCGGCCGGCGGCACCATCCGCTTCGGTGTCGAAAAACTCGGCCCGGATGTGGAAGTCTCCATCTGGAACTCCGGTCAGGGCATCAGCCCGGAGGCGTTGCCCTATGTTTTTGAGCGGTTCTATAAAGAAGACCGTTCTCGCGGCCTCCATGCGCGCGGTGCCGGTCTGGGTCTGAATATCTGCAAGGTGCTGGTGAATCTCTCCGGCGGCCAGATCCGGGTCGAGAGCCAGCAGGGGGAGTGGTGCAAGTTTGTCTTCACCCTGCCTGCGCAGGCACCCAACCCCGGCGGAATGAAGCGGCTGCCCGATGAGAGCGGCCAGCCGGTCGCCGTCGAAGACCCGGCAAGCATGAAACCGGTCAACTGAATCCACAACCAGACTGCCTCCCGAGAGGGAAAGGTGGTCTGGTTTTCTGCGTTTTTGTATTCTTTCCGTGAAAAAGGCGGCGTCGGGTTTGATTTTTTGCGTGTTTTCATGTAAACTAAAAGATAGCTATGCCCTTTCCCGTCCGGCACCGGAAAACCAGCCGGAAAGAGGGAGCGAAAGCCGGGCATCAAGCCAAAAATCTTTCTGAAAACGACGGAGAGTAGAACACAAATGACGATTGTTAGTCCTTCCATTCTTTCTGCCGACTTTACCCACCTTGGAAGCGATTGCCAGATGGTGCTGGATGCCGGCGCAAAGATGCTGCATTACGACGTGATGGACGGCCATTTCGTGCCGAACATCAGCTTTGGCGTGCCGGTGCTGAAAAGCCTGCACAAGGGTCTCCCGGACGCTTTTTATGATGTCCACCTGATGATCTCTCATCCGCTGGAATACGCGGAGCCGTTCATCAAGGCCGGTGCGACCCTCTATAATTTCCACTTTGAGTGCGAAGACGATATCCAGCAGACCATCGACAAGGTGAAGGCTCTGGGCTGCAAAGTCGGCCTCACCATCAAGCCCGGTACCTCGCCCGAGGTGCTGGTGCCCTATCTCGACCAGCTGGATCTCGTCCTTGTGATGAGCGTGGAGCCGGGCTTTGGCGGCCAGAAGTTCATGCCGTCGGCTCTGGACAAGCTCCGCTGGCTCAAGGCGGAACGGGAAAAGCGCGGCCTTGACTTCCTGCTGGAAGTGGACGGCGGCGTGGATGCCGTGACCGCTCCTCTTTGTGTGGAGGCCGGTGCGGATGTTCTGGTGGCAGGCAGTGCCATCTATGGTGCAGAAGAACCGGCAGAGATGGTCCGCCGTCTGGCGGCTCTGTAAGGAGAACAGCCATGGAAAAAGAGATCATTGAAATGCAGGAGCGTGAGCTGAAGCGCACAGGCCGGTATTACCGGCATGTCTGCTTTATGGCGATCCCTCTGCTCTGCATGTCCTGCTATCTGTACGGACTGCGGCCGCTGCTGCTCTGTGTGGTAGCTCTGCTGGTCGGCAACCTCTGCGACCGTGTCGTCAGCCTGTTCCGCCGCAGGGTGTATCAGGCGTCCGACTTCTCGAACGAGAGCTTTGCCCTTGTCATTGCGCTGCTGCTCCCGGCTACTGTGGACTGGTATGTCCTCATCGCGGCGGTCGTGGTCGGCATCGTCATCGGCAAAGAGGTCTTTGGCGGTTACGGCAGCTACCCCTTTAACCCTGCTGCTGTGGGCTATACCGTTGCGGCAGTCTCGTGGCCGGAACAGGTCTTCCGGTATCCGCAGCCCTATACGAATATTCCGCTCTGGGATGCTTCCGGCGTGCCGGTATCCAGCAGTATTTCGGATACTCTGCGCAGCGGCGGTATGCTGAATATCAGTACGATGAGCCTTGGTCTGGGCGAATATGCCGCTCCGATGGGAACCGGTGCTGCCCTCATCATCCTGGCCTGCGGTTTCTTCCTCTGGCGAGAGAAGGATATCCAGCTGAGTACCCCCATCGCGTTCATCCTGACGAGTGCGTTCATTGCGTTCGCATTTCCCCGTCAGGCTGGACTGATGGACAGTTCGGTGATCCTGTCTTTCTCGGCACGCCTGAGCGGTGTCCGGGATGAGCTGCTGACCGGTGCGATGCTGTTCAGCGCGGTATTTCTCTTCAATGAGCCGTATACCTGCGCCCACCACCGGATCGGACGCATTCTTTACGGCATCCTGCTGGGTGTCGCGACGATGGGCTTCCGTTATTTTGGAGTCTATGATACCGGCGTCTGCTTCGCTCTGCTGACCCTGAACAGCATTTCGGGCTGGCTCGACCGCACCGAACAGCGGCTCTATCATCTGCTCCGTCAGACGCCGGAAACGGGAAAGGAGGCCGCAGAATGAAACGCAAAGTTGCAGAACAGATCGTCCGGAATCCGGACAAGTATGCGCACCATGACCGCGTGTTCCTGAACAACCCGGTTGTCATGCAGGGCATGGGTCTGGCACCGCTGGTGGTTCTGGCGACCAGCGGCAAAAACGCTGTGATGCTGGCAGTGGCAGTCTTGCTGCTGCTGACACCCTCCCGTCTGCTGGCCTGTCTGCTCAGCTGGTTCGTGCCGCTGAAGGACGAGCAGCCCTCGGAGGAAGAGCTGGAAAAGAAACTGCTGCCGCGCGGCCTCATCTATTGCGGCAGTGCAGCGGTGGTCTATTTTGCGATGTATCCGGTGCTGAACGCCCTGTTCGGCGTCGACCTGCTCAGTCTGGGCGTTTACCTGCCTCTGCTGACCGTGGAACCCCTGCTCATCTACCGTTTTGGCCGTGTGCAGGAGCGTCCGCGCAAGGCCGTCTCCAAGGGTCTCCGGATCACATTCGGCTATGCGCTGATTTTGCTGCTGGTCGGCTGTGTCCGGGAATGGCTGGCATCCAGCACCATTTTTGGTGTGGCAGTCGGCAGACATGCGGTCCTGCCGATGGCATCCATGCCGGCAGGCGGTTTTATTGTGCTGGGCGTAGTCTGCGCTATCTGGCGCGGCATTGCAAGCTGGCGCAAGAAAGATCTGAGGACAGAAGCAGATAACATCGTCGCGTTACAGCGTCAGAAGGAGGGGAACCACGAGCAATGAGAGAAGTTCTGAATGCGATTGGTATCTTTTTTGGTTACGCGGTGCTGGCGATTTTTGCACAGAACGCCATCTTTACCCGTGGTCTGGGCGTCTCCCGTCTGGTGCAGCTGGTCGGCGATGACCGCACGAGCAGCTGGTGGTTCGCCCTGATGCTCTGCGTGACCCAAATCCTGGTCGCGCCGCTGGCATTCTACGCCGGACGCATCATCGTTCCATTGGAAAATCGTGCGCAGCTCCGTCCGCTGGTCTATCTGACCTGCATTGCGGTCGTCTGCGTCTTTGAACATTTGGTCCTGCGGCTGGTAAAAGGCCCACGCAGCGGCCAGCTGATCCGTATCCTGCCGCTGGCGGCACTGAATAGTTGCGTGCTGGGTACGGTTCTGGTGGAACGCACCCAGAGCTTTACTTTGGGACAGTCGCTGGGTTTTGGTCTTGGCAGCGGTCTGGGCTATCTGCTGGCTGTCATGCTGGTGACGGAGGCAAAAAACCGTCTTCGCAGCCCGGCCATCCCGAAAGCGTTCCGCGGCCTTCCGATCACGCTGGTGTATATCGGCGTGCTGGCACTGGCAATTTATGGATTTACCGGACATTCTGTGATCTTGTAAGAAACACAGGGAGGGGAATATTATGGCACATTATCATCAAAAACGCCCCAAGGTCAAACGCTACCGGCGGAGTTTTTACAGCCCTAAAACACAGGTGAAGCGCATTATCAGCGTCGTTGTGCTGGTTGTGGTCGTGTTGGGTGCGGCGTGGCTCGCCGCTCCGCATGTCATTGACTGGGCAACGCATACCTGGTATACGGTCGTCCGGAATCGTGACCTGTCGGCTTCGTCAGCATCCCGTGCGGCATCCAGTGCAGCATCATCGGAGGCGGCTTCTTCGTCAGTTTCCAGTGAACCGGCAGCGTCTTCTGCGGCAGAGTCGGAACCGGAAACGCCGGATACGGCGATCGTAGCCGGAAGTTGGGCAGAGGCGGATGTGACGGCTCTGACGAGCGATGAAGCCATCCGCACGGTGGCAGGCCAGCTGGCGGCACAGGGCACAAAGTACGCCGTTGTTACCATGAAGGACAGCGACGGTACGGTTTACTATCCGTCTCAGACGGCGGCAGGCTCGGCCAACGCAGCGGCAAGCACTGTTGACCCGGAACGCATTGCTGCTATCTTCAAGGAAGAGGGCCTGATCCCGGTGGCAAAACTGGCGGCGTTCAAAGACCCGGCAGGCGCACGAGCTGTCCGCACAATGGCGATTGGCTACACCAATCAGGCATACCTCTGGCTGGACAATAAGGCTTCGGCCGGCGGCAATCCGTGGCTGAACCCCTACTCGCAGGAGGCTGTCCAGTATATCGGCGACCTTATCGACGAGCTGCATACCGCAGGTTTTGATCAGGTCGTGCTGGAAAATGTCCAGTTCCCCTCGGCACAAAACGGCAAACAGGACTTCGGCCAGACCAACGGCATCGACCGTGCCGGTCAGCTGACGGCGGATATCACCGCATGGCAGACCCGGTTCGGCGACAGCGTGACCCTCTGGTATGCTTACTCGCTGGGTCAGGTGACAGACACCTCGACGACGCTGGGCGCACCGGCGGCGCAGCTGGGCATGAAGAACCTGCTGGTACAGGTTCCGTCCAAGTCCACGATGGATGAAGCAGCGCGCGCAGAACTGCTTCAGACGCTGACGGATGCAGGAATTGAGCATACCGTCATCCGGGACACTGCGGCGAATTATTACGAATAAGTCTTTGGCTTAAATTGAAAGCGAGGAATCAACTATGAAACACGCATCCTGCTTTTCTCCTGCTCACATCCTTCTCCCGGCGGAAAATGTTCCGCTGGAACAGTGGGGATGCGTGGCCTGTGACCAGTTTACCAGTGACCGGGAATACTGGGAAAAGGCGGAAAAAGCTGCGGCCGGAAGCCCCAGCACCCTGAATCTCATCCTGCCGGAAGTCTATCTCGAAGACAGCAATGTGCAGGAACGCATTGAAAAGATCCATCAGACGATGGATGATTACGCCCAGAATGTACTGACCCGTGCGGTCGACGGCTTTATCTATGTTGAGCGCACTGAGCAGAGCGGCCGCATCCGTCAGGGTCTTGTGGGAAAAATCGACCTTGAAGCATATAGCTATACAAAGGGCAGCCGCCCGGTGGTGCGCCCCAGCGAAAGCACGGTCGAGTCCCGTATCCCTCCCCGGATGGCAGTCCGGCGCGGCGCATCGCTGGAAGCTCCCCATGTCATGATGCTGGCAGATGACCCGGACTGCACCCTTGTCGAGCCTATCGGTGCGAAAAAGTCGGAGCTGCGCAAAGTTTATGAGGGCGAGCTGATGCTGGGCGGCGGTCATATTGCAGGCTGGGCTGTGGAAGACCCGGCATTGCTGGAACAGATCGACCATGCGCTGAACGCTCTGGGCACTCAGGAAGCCTTTGATGCCAAATATCCGGAAGCGAAGGGCGCACAGTCTCTGACGCTGGCCGTCGGCGATGGAAACCACTCGCTGGCCTCCGCGAAAGCCTACTGGGAAGAGCTGAAAAAGACCCTGACTCCGGAAGAACAGAAGACCCATCCGGCACGCTGGTGCCTTGCGGAGGTCTGCAATGTCCACTCTCCGGCCATTGAAATCGAGCCCATCCACCGTGTCCTCTTCAATGTGGACTGCGGCGCGGTGCTGCTGGCTCTCATTACATGGAGCGACGCGAACATGGCCGGTATCTGCTTTGGCGATTCCAAGAAGCAGTCCTTCACGCTGGCCGGCCCTCATGTCTCGAATGTCCTCAGCTTTGAGGACCCCGTTGCTCCCCTGACCGTCGGAACCATCGACGAATTTATCGAATATTTCCTTGCACGCCACAAAGAGGCCCGGGTAGATTATGTCCATGACGAACCGGCTGTCCGCGCCCTGACGAAACAGGGCGGTGTGGCATTCCTGCTGCCACCGTTTGAAAAGCGCGACCTCTTCAAAGGCGTCGTGCTGGGCGGCGTGCTTCCGCGCAAGACCTTCAGTATGGGTCACGCGGAGGAAAAGCGGTACTATGTAGAGTGCCGTAAAATCAAAAAATAACTAGGAGAACCATGACTTTTAATGAATTGAATCTTTCTGCTCCCGTATTGCGTGCTGTTGCGGAGGCAGGCTACGAAACGCCCTCGCCCATTCAGGCATCTGCCATTCCGCCGGTGCTGGAAGGACAGGATCTAATGGGCTGCGCTCAGACCGGCACCGGCAAGACGGCAGCGTTCGCGCTGCCGATGCTCGACCGGCTGTCGGCAGCTCCTGCCCGGAAAAAGGGAGCTGTCCGCGCCCTCATCCTGACTCCGACCCGTGAGCTTGCACTCCAGATCGGCGAAAGCTTTGCGGTGTACAGCAAGTATCTGAAACTGCGCAGCACCGTCATCTTTGGCGGCGTGGGCCAGGCTCCGCAGGTCGAAGCCATCAAGAAGGGTGTGGAAATTTTGATCGCCTGCCCGGGTCGGCTGAACGACTTGGTCGGTCAGGGATTGGTCGATTTGTCGAACCTTGAGATCTTTGTTCTGGACGAAGCCGACCGGATGCTCGATATGGGCTTTGTCCATGACGTCAAAAAAGTAATTGCCAAACTGCCGGCAAAACGGCAGAATCTGATGTTCAGTGCGACCATGCCAAAAGAGATCGAGCAGCTGGCCGCTGGCATTCTGCACGACCCGGCTTTCGTCAAGGTCGACCCAGTGTCCAGCACGGTCGAGCGCATCGACCAGAGTCTGTATTTTGTCGAAAAGGGCAATAAAAAATTTCTGCTGCCCTGGCTTATCAAGAATCTGAATCCGCCGGTGCAGAATGCGCTGGTCTTCAGCCGCACCAAACACGGCGCGGATAAGATCGCCCGTGACCTGACCAAACAGGGCATCCCGGCAGCAGCCATCCACGGCAACAAGAGCCAGACTGCGCGTGTTGCCGCTCTCGAAGGTTTCAAAGCAGGCCAGACGAAAGTTCTAGTTGCGACTGACATCGCCGCTCGCGGCATTGATATCAGCGAACTGTCGCACGTTTTCAACTATGACCTGCCCGAAGTGCCGGAGACCTACGTCCACCGCATCGGACGCACCGCCCGTGCCGGTGCCGATGGCACAGCGGTGAGCTTCTGTGCGCCCGAAGAGCAGGAGTATCTGGTAGGCATCGAAAAATTGAACCGCCGGAAGATCCCGGTGGTGTCCGGCCATCCGTGGGATGGCGTGCCTGCGCCGGTCAAGGCAGCTCCTCCGGTACGAGGCCGCAAGCCGAAGACCGAAGAAGCAGAAAAAACGACACCTAAAATGGAAAAGAAAGCGGAAAAGGCATCCGCAGCGGCTCCGGCAAAAAAGGCCGAGAAATCCGTAAAACAGCCTAAATCCGTAACAAAAGAGGAACAACCGATGGATGACAACCAGAAGCGTACTCCCGGCGGACGCGATGAAAACCGCCGTTCCAATAACCGCCCTCGTCGTGAGGGCAACGCTGCAAACCCGGCCCCGAACCGTGGCAGTAACACACAGCCCAAGTTCGACCCCCATTTTGTGAGCGCACCGGAGGCAACGCCGCTTCGCCCGGCCAAGAAAGCCCCGGCACAGCAGCAGGCAGCCCCTCAAATCAAAACGGCGCGGAACGCACAGCCTGCCCAGAATCTGCAGAACGCTCAGAATGGCCGCAGTGACCGGAGTAATAACCGCCCGGCTCAGTCGAAAAATGACCGTTCGGCGCGGAATAGCCGCAGCAACCGTGCAGGCATGGCGGAGCCGAAGCCGATGCAGAACAGCGCACCGGCCGCAAACGTGAACAACAACCGCAGCAGGAACAATGCAAACACGGCACCGCTGGGTGCAGGACGTGCGCCGCGCAAGCCGGAGCAGACCAACACGCGCAGCCGCAGCCGAAATGCTGCCAAGGACGAAGACCCGGGTCTTGTCCTCATCAGCCGCCGTCCGCCGCAGCAGAAGTTCAGCAACTTTGAGGAGTATATGACCGCCCACGGCGGTGCAACTGCTCCCATCGAAGACCATAGCGAGGAAGTCTGATGAAACAGCCGAATTTTCCGGGCAACGCTTCGCCGTGGCAGTGTCCGCTCTGCGGAAAGCCGCTCTCAGGCGAGAACAGCCTGAAATGCGCTTCCGGGCATAGCTTCGACCGTGCCAAAGAAGGCTACTGGCATCTGCTGCCGGTGCAGAAGATGCGCACCAAGGCTCCCGGAGACGGAAAAGAAATGGTGGCGGCACGCCGGGCGTTCCTGAATGCCGGATATTATGGCATCTTCGGGCAGGCGCTGGGCGAATTGTGTCTCGAGTACGGTCGGCCGGAAAAGCTGGACCAGCCGCTGCATCTGCTGGATGCAGGCTGTGGCGAGGGCTGGTATGACCGGTGCATTGCGGAGCAGTTCGCAAAAGCAGACCGTTCGCTGGAACTGGCCGGATTCGATATTGCAAAACCGGCGGTCCGTTTGGCAGCGAAAGCTCTGCCGCAGGCAGAATATGCTGTGGCGTCGAGCTTTTCCCAGCCGGTGAAGACAGGCTGGGCAGATCTGCTGCTCAACTGCTTTTCGCCTTTTGCACGGGAAGAGTTCCTGCGTGTCCTGCGTCCGGGCGGACGGATGATCTACGTTGTGCCGGGTGAAGAGCATCTCTACCAGATGAAAGCGGTCCTCTACGAAAAACCGTACAAAAATCCGGTGCAGGAAATTGCCTATGAGGGGTTCCGTGCCATCGAAGAACAGGAAGTCACCGGTGAGATCACGGTTCCGGCGGAACAGCTGGAAGCACTCTTCGCCATGACACCCTACTATTGGAAAACGCCGCGCGATGGTGCAGCTCGTCTCGCTGCTTTGCCAGAACTGACGACGACTATCTCGTTCCGGTTCTTGGTATTTGAAAAAGAATAAAAAACGCACGAAGGGCTGGAGCCATAACGGTTCCAGCCCTTCGTGCTGTTGTGTATGTCAGAAGAGACGTAGATTTTTACTTTTTTTCACCCTTAGGCAGCAGGTTCGCACGCTCGAGAGCCGGGCGAAGTGCCAGATACAGGATGACGACGCAGACGGTGGAAGCGATGCTGTTGACGAAGGTGACGCCGCCGGTGATCTTGGTCAGAGCCTTTGCAATGGTGTACTCCTGACCGAAGATATAGACATTGCGGAAGTAGCCGAGGAACGGGTCAGTGATGACGTTCAGCAGCAGGCCGGAAGCACCGGCAGCAGTGACCTTGAGCAGGTAGCCGGAGCTGTGACGGTCAAGGTCACGAAGTTTGAAGACTTTGTGTGCGACGGCACCGCAGGTGATGCCGATGATGAATTTCAGAACAAAAGTGGTGACAGCGTAGCCCGGGTCACCGGCCAGAATGTCAGCCAGAGCCAGACCAATTGCACCGGCCAGACCACCGGAAACGCCGTCCAGCAGCAAAGCGGTCAAAGCAGTAAAGGTGTTGCCGAGGTGGAACGAAGAACCACCGTAGAACGGAACACGGAAGAACAGATAAGCGATCAGGCTCAGGGCGGCCATGACGCCGGTCAGAGCCAGCTCATGTACGGTAAAGGTGCGCTTGTACAGCACACTTGCGAAGACGATGACGATGACAACGACTGCCAGCAGCAGCCACATTGCGGTTGTTGACATGATTTTTCCCTCCAATTTCACGAAAACCCACAAAACCGATTGACTTTTTCTGGTTCAGCAGGTATGCTCCTATTATACGCAAAACTGAACCCATGAAAATACCCAGAATAAAGTTTTTTTATGGGGTCAGTTTGGAGAAATATCCAAAACTGGGAGGGGTTTCATGTTTCATTTGACGACGGCACTGGATGCGGCGTCGGCGGTGCCGCTGTACGAACAGCTCTATCAGAGCCTTGCTGAGGAGATGCGCACTGGTGCCATCACTGCCGGCACCCGGATGCCCGGAAAACGGCGTCTTGCGGCGGAATTATCAGTATCTGTCAACACGGTCGATGCCGCCTATCAGCTGTTGGCGGCAGAGGGTTATCTCGAATCCCGGGAGCGAAGCGGCTTTTATGTGCAGGAATATCTGGCATTGCCGACACAGCCTGAAAACCTCCCGGCGGCAGCACCAAAAATTGACCCTGAAATGGCCGAAAAAAAACAGCCTGTCCGGTTCGATTTATCGACCCGGGGCGTTGACCCGAGTCTGTTCCCGTTCCGAACGTGGGCACGGCTTCAAAAAGAATTGCTCTATTCCTCGCCGGAACTGCTGACTCATGGAGATGCACAGGGAGATTTAGAGTTACGGCAGGCATTGGCTGGATATCTCGAGGAATATCGCGGTGTCCGGTGCGGCGCACATCAGATTGTAGTGGGAGCCGGTCTGGAATACCTGCTTGGTCTGCTGGCACCGCTTCTGCCCGGCATGGCGGCAGTGGAAAACCCAGGTTATCCTCGTGCGAAACAGGTGTTGGAAAACAATGGTGTGACCTGCTGCTGTCTGCCGGTGGATGAAGACGGCCTTTCCATCGAGGCATTGTCCCGGTCGGGAGCATCGGTATGCTATGTAACGCCCAGCCATCAGTTCCCGACCGGCGTCACCATGCCGGCTGGACGCCGGGCAGAACTGCTCCACTGGGCTTCCCGGAGACCCGGGCAGCGGTACATCATTGAGGATGACTACGACTCAGAATTCCGTTTTGATACCCGGCCTTTGCCGAGTTTGCAGGGAATGGCAGGTGCAGATGGGCCGGTGGTCTATTTGTCCACCTGTTCCCGGAGCCTTGCGCCCAGTATCCGTATTGCCTATATGGTGCTGCCGGAGCATCTTATCCCGGCGTGGCAGGCGGCATACCGGCTCTATTCCAGCACGGTCAGCCGGTTCGAGCAGCAGACGCTGGCACGGTTCATTACGGAAGGGTATTTCACCCGGCATCTGGCACGGGAGAGAGTCGCCTACAAAGCTCGACGGGATGCACTGGCGAATGCACTGCGGACATCATTCCGGTCCGGAGAGCTGGCCTTGGAGGGTCTGCACACCGGCCTGCATCTGCTGGCAAAATTGAAGTCGCCGCCCACAGATGAAGCACTCCGGGCAGCGGCAGAGGAGCAGGGCGTCCGGCTCAGCCTGCTAAGCGATTACGACCTGACCGGCGATGGGAGAACACGCTCCGGAACACTGGTGCTGGGTTATGGATCGCTGGCGGATGAAACTTGTCCGCTGGTGGGTGAAACATTGAAAAAGGTCTGCACTGCTGCACGGGAATCATCGTTCAACCGGTAAAAATCGCTGTCCCAGTCTCCGGGCAGAGCGTTGGACTGGACGAGAGCAGCATTATTGGCGAGAAACTCCAGAATCGTTTCTAAGAGATAATAGTCCTGCGCTGTCAGGTCAGTCAGGAGGGAGGAACTGTTCTCCCGGAGGGCCTGCGGCAGAGTAGAGGGCAAAAGATCGAGATTCTGCCGGAAAAACGCATCCCAGACGGCGGCACGAGCCGCCGCACGGTGAGCTGGCGAGATGGTTTGTGCCTGCTCTCGGTCAAGGCTGGACAGAAACTCCCATGCTTCGGCGGCAGATAGCCCCTCGACGCCGTTCGTGCATCCGCAAAGAGAACGCTCCTCGGGGGTCAATGCGCCGGAAAAACTGACCCGGAAGGAACCGTATCGCTCGGTCAGCTTTTCCAGCAGTGTGGGTGAAAGCGCAAGATAGCGCGTATCCTCAGGTAAAGAGAGCGGCGTGAGCAGGGCTTCCCGGCAGCGTGCAGGCCCTGCAGAAGTGTAGCATTGGGCGAGAGAAGCATCCTGTCCGCCGAAATCAACGCAGGTCTCAGCCGGAACTGCCAGCAGGTCAAGGCAGGTTTGAGCGGCGTTGAGGTAGAGCAGGATAAAACCCGACTGTTCGCCTGAGATGCAGACCAGCAGGGTCATCTGGTCGGTGGTTTTCGGCAGGATGACCGGAACACCGCTTTGGGGCTCTGCTGTCTGGATACGGGTGCGCGCTGCACGGCGAGTGAGCAGGACAGTGCCGCCTATCAGCGGAAGCAGGACGAGAAGTGTTGCACCCAGTGCCGCCCAAAAGGGTTTCCATCCACTTTTTCGCATTTAAAGACCTCCTGTTTTTTTAAGAGAGTCTTCTCAGAAAACAGAGGTATTTATGCGGAAAAGTCATACAAAAACAAAATTCATCTCGCGGAATAAAAGATGAAACCTCAGAATAAAATGGACTGGAAGCCTTGCCAAAGCACAAAAAATATGTTAAAGTTTTTTCAACGTGTACAAATAAATACAAATGTACACAGCGGAAGAACAGTTTCGCGCACAATGGTGTGTGTCTGCCTGCGGCAGGCCGTGCATTGGGCGCGGTTGAGAGCAAATAGGATGCGGGCAGAGCCTTTTGGTGGTTCTGTCCGCATTTTTCTGTCAGAGGGGGATTCCGATATGCTCGAAACCATTACAAGCATCAACAATGCGGTCAACGGCGTTGTCTGGGGGCCGATCGGTCTTGCGCTGCTGTTCTGCGCCGGTCTTATCATGACGACCCGGACGGGACTGTTTCAGTTCCGGCATTTTGGTTACTGGATGAAGAATACCATCGGTGCCATCTTTGCGGATAAGCATGTGACCGCCCACACCGGCCGGGATGACAAAGCCATCAGCCAGTTCCAGAGTCTTTGCACGGCACTGGCGGCGACCATCGGCACCGGCAACATCGTCGGCATCGCAACGGCCATCATCAGCGGCGGCCCCGGTGCCATCTTCTGGATGTGGGTCATGGCTCTGCTGGGTATGATGACGAACTATTCCGAGAATGTGCTGGGCATCTTCTACCGCCGAAAAAACGAAAAAGGCGAATGGTCCGGCGGTGCAATGTATTATCTGTCCGATGGTCTTGGCTCGAAAAAGGGCTGTAAGGCTCTGGGTAAGACGCTGGCTGTCCTGTTCTCCTGCTTCTGCGTGCTGGCATCCTTTGGTATCGGCAACATGAGCCAGATCAACTCCATTGCAGGCAATATGGAATCGGCATTCCATGTTCCGACCCTTATCACCGGTATTGCGCTGGCGGCATTGTCCGCCCTCGTCATTCTGGGCGGATTGAAGCGGATGGCGGCCGTCACCGAAAAAATCGTGCCTTTCATGGCGATTTTCTATGTCATTGGTGCGCTCGTGATCGTTGGTACCCACATCACGGTGGTTCCGGCGGCGTTTGCGGCCATCTTCAAGGGAGCATTTGGTTTCCGTGCTGCTGGCGGCGGCGTTCTGGGCTATGGCGTCAATGCGGCGATCACATGGGGCTTCAAGCGTGGCGCGTTCTCTAACGAAGCCGGCCTTGGCTCGTCGGTCATGGTGCATTCCTCTTCCAACGTTAAAGAGCCTGTTCAGCAGGGCATGTGGGGCATCTTTGAAGTCTTTGCGGATACCATCGTGGTCTGCACCCTGACCTCTCTTGTTATCCTGACGACCGGTCTGGTCGACCTTGATACCGGTCTGATGCTGACCGAGGTGCAGGGAAGCGCGCTGGTCGGTGAAGCATTTGCAACGGTGTTCGGCGGCTTTGGCCCCAAGTTCATCGCGGTCTCGATCCTGCTGTTCGCTTATTCTACGGTTCTGGGTTGGAGTCACTACGGAACCAAGGCGTTCGAGTACCTGTTCGGCACGAAAGCCAGCGTCGGCTATAAGATCGTGTTCGTCCTGATGACCATCGTCGGTGCGACCATGAAGCTGGGCCTTGCATGGGATCTGTCCGATACCTTCAACGGCCTGATGATGATCCCGAACCTCATCGGTGTGCTGAGCCTGTCCGGTACGGTGGCAAAGATCACCAAGAACTACACCGACCGCAAATTCCGGGGCATCGACGTGAAACCGATGTATTCGGCATTTGACGAGGAAGAATCGGCAAAGGCAAAAAAATCGGCATAAAGTTTAGAGCAAACAAAAATCTCCCGGCAGCGATTGTCGGGAGATTTTCTTATCTATGTGGATTTTTTGAAAGCTTTTTGGCGGCATCCCGTCCGGCGACAAGGCCGGAGCCGAATGCCCAGTGGAGGTTGAAACCGCCGCAGATACCGGCGCAGTCAAGCGTTTCGCCGACAAAATAGACACCCGGACAACCCTTGAACTGGAAAGTTGGCTCTACTTCGGTCAGGCTGAGTCCGCCGCCGGTGGTCTGCGCCTGCTTCCAGCCGCAGGGGGTCAAATTTTCAAAACGCCAGTGCTTCGCGGTGTGGGCCAGTTTTTTCCACCCGGCGGAAGAAATGGTGGAAAGAGAGTTATCCGGCAGCTTTGCAGCCGTCCAAAGGGCACGGCCAAGCTTCGGGTGAAGAAGGCCAAGCCAGAAATCCACCGGGGCATCGCCGGGCAGAAGGCTGAGCCGGGAAGTAAACAGGCCGAACAGCTCTTCTTCAGACAGGGCCGGGAACAAGTCTAATTCGATGGCTGGCTGTTTGGGCGTATGCTTCGGAGCCAGCAGACCGGACAGCTGCATAATACAGATACCGGACAGGCCGTAGTCGGTGAACTGGACTTCGCCGCTTTCCTGCGCAAGAGGGCGGCTGCTGTCCAGAAGGGTCGCTGTGGCTTTGGCACGGATACCGGCCAGTGATTTGATGGGTTTTGCGACCTGTAAAGCGGTCAGGCAGGGATAAAGCGGCTCGATCTTTCCGCCGCACTGAGCGGCGAACCGGGTGCCGAAACCATCGGTGCCGAACTGAGGGCCGGCCTCGCCGCCCATCGCGCAGATGACGGCGTTTGCTCGGAGATTCTGTGTCTGACCGTCGCTGTCAGCGTATTGGACAACATAGCCGCCTCGGGTCTGGCTGAGGGAACGAACAGTACAGCCCAGCCGCCGCTCGACGCTCAGCTTCTCGAGGTGGCGTTCCAGTAGGGCGAGAACGTCTGCCGCCTGATTGGAATAGGGATAGATGCGCCCGGCCTCGTCCGTCCGGGTGTAAAGCCCCAGAGCGTTGAACCATCCTAATGGGTCAGCGTGGTCGACGGCACGAAGCAGCGGCAGTAGGGCGGAAGGGCTGGAAGTGAAATACCGCTCCGGCGCAATGGCAGTATTGTCGAGATTGCAGCGGCCGTTTCCGGTCGCAAGGAGCTTCTTTCCCGGTTTTGGGTTTCGTTCAAGGATGGTGACGGTTCCGTTTCCCGGACGGAGGGTCTGCGCTGCTGAGAGTGCCGCCGCCAATCCTGCGGCTCCGCCGCCCAAAACTAAAATCTGCTGCATGATGATACCGGCCTTTCTCGAAAACCTCCGTGAAGCGGAGAATGTTGTTGGTAAAAGTGAATCTATTGTAACATGTCCGCCTTTTCTTGGCAACGAAAATTGATGACGAAGACGAAGAAGCATAAATCTCCTGATTTTCCACATACTACCCATAAGACCCGTGATATGGAAAACGAGAGTTTCAGGAGGTAAGAGGTTATGAAAGCGACAGGCATTGTGCGCCGCATCGACGAGTTGGGTCGAGTGGTGATACCAAAGGAGATCCGACGCACCCAGCGCATCCGGAGGGGCGACCCACTCGAAATTTTTACAACAGGCGACGGCGAGGTCATCTTTAAAAAGTATTCGCCGGTGGGAGAGATGAGCAGCATAGCGGCGCAGTACGCCGATGTGCTGAGCAAGAGTTTTGCACTGACGGCGTTCGTTTCCGACCGTGACCGAATTTTGGTGGCGTCGGGCAGCGGAAAGCGTGACTTGACCGACCGAAGTGTGAGCCAGCCGCTCGAAAAGCTGATGGAGAGCCGAAAACCTTATCAGAGCGAGGGTGTGCCGGAGCAGGCAGTCCTTCCGTGCGAAAACTCGACACGGTCACTGCTCTGCGTCAGTCCGATCATCGCTGCAGGGGATGTGACCGGTGCGGTCGGACTGCTGAGCGAGGACAGAACGGCAAAACCGGACCCGGCTCAACAGAAGGCGGTGGCGGTGGCGGCGGCGTTTCTGGCGAAGCAGATGGAAGAATAACATCCTTTTTATATAGGAGAGGGCTGTTGCCGGCAACGGCCCTCTTTCTGCGTCTATTACCAATTTATGAATCTTTTAAAACATTTTCGCAAAGGACTTGACAGGGGCAGAATTTTGATTATAATGGTCTTAGCACTCAGGAAGAAGGAGTGCTAAAGAAATCCAAAACCAATCGAAAGAATCCAAAAGGAGGCAGGTGCTATGACGATGGATGCACGCAAGCAGCGAGTCTTGCAGGCAATCGTGGCACTGTATGGCCTCGAGGGAGAACCGGTCGGCAGCAGCGTGCTTGCGAACTACTTTGATATGGCAGTTTCGAGCGCGACGCTCCGCAACGAGATGGCTGCGCTGACAAAGCTTGGGCTGCTGGAACAGCCCCACACCAGCGCAGGCCGGGTCCCCAGTGCAAAAGGCTATCGTTACTATCTTGATAATCTGCTGACCGACGATCAGCCGCTGGACCGTGTGACACGGGCTCGTGTGGATGCTGTATTTGCAAGCCTCGACCACGAACCGGAAAAGCTCGCACAGGGAGCGGCCAGAGCGTTGGCTCAGATCAGCGGCTGTACCGCCGCCATCAGTACACCTTGTGCAGAAGACCTCTGCATTGCCCACTATGAAGTGGTGCAGGTCGGCCGGAGCGCAGCGGCGGTGCTGGCTGTGACGACAGCCGGTTATGTCCGTACCCGGGTCGCCCGGGTGCGCACCGGTCTTTCACGGGAGAACGCCGCAGCACTGGCTGCGCTGCTCAACCGCAATCTGACCTTCGTTGCCCCCATTGATCTGTCGGCCCGGCTGCTCGGTGAACTGTGCAGTCAGATCGACCCGGAACTGGTTCCGGTCATCAGCGCGGCGGCGGCGATCTTACAGGATTCGACAACACCGCATGTGTTCCTTGGCGGCGAGCAGTACCTGCTCAACTGGCCACAGCTGGAAGGCAAGGTCGGCACCATCCTCTCCCTCCTCAACGATGAGGAAGAGGCGGCGCATATCATTGCACCTCCGGCAGAACGGAACGAAAGCGTTCTTCTGGGCGAGGATCTTGAGCCGCAGATCCCCGGCCTGTGCATCGTCAGCGACCGGTATCTGGTCGGCGGCGGATTGTGGGGTTCGATCGCACTGATCGGCCCGACCCGGATGCCGTTCCAGAAGCTGATGCCGCTGCTTCACACCTTTGCCGATCAGCTCGGCGAGGGAATGAGCGGCAAACGAAAAGATACCCCGCAGGCAGCCGCACCCCGGCGGACTGTGATCTATAAGGAGGATCTGGAATGACCGAAGAGACTAAGAAGACTGCGCAGACCGAAGAAGCTCCCGTCGAGGAGAAGAAGGCTGCGGAGCAGGCCGAACCGCAGGCAGAAGCTGCCGCTACCCCTGAAAAGGACGACGACAAGGCAGATGCCAAGAAGAAGGACGGCTGGTTCAACAAGAAAGCCCGTGAGATGGACGCTGTCAAAGCAAAGCTGGATGCCGCTGAAAAGAATGCAGCACAGGCAAAAGACCAGCTGCTCCGGATGGCTGCTGAGTATGAAAATTACCGCAAGCGTTCCACCCGTGAGGCAGACCAGAAGTTCAACGATGGCGTGTCCTTCGCCGTGAATCAGATCATCCCGATCCTGGATACCCTCGAGATGGCCGCCAATGCGCCGACCACCGATGAGAACTATAAGAAGGGCGTGACGATGACGCTGGATAAGGCAGCAAAAGCACTGAATGCCCTCCATGTGGAGGAGATCGAGGTGCTGGGCAAGCCGTTCGATCCCAACGTGATGAATGCCGTTCAGCAGATCCCGGCACAGGAAGGTCAGGAGAGCGGCACAGTCGTTACCGTCTACCAGAAGGGTTACAAGCTGGGCGAGAAGATCGTCCGCCACGCTACTGTCGTGGTCGCCGAGTAAATCGGCCCACCGCCCGAAAGGGCGTTCAAATAAACATCCGCTTTTCACTCGAAGCATGAGATAAACAAGACATTTTGAGAGGAGTCTTCATTTATGAGTAAGATTATTGGTATCGACCTTGGTACTACGAACAGCTGCGTTGCTGTTATGGAGGGCGGCGAGCCTGTCGTCATCGCAAACTCTGAGGGTGCACGTACCACCCCGTCTGTCGTTGGTTTCACCAAGACCGGTGACCGTCTGGTCGGTCAGGTCGCAAAGCGTCAGGCAATCACCAACCCCGAGAACACCGTTTCTTCCATCAAGCGTCAGATGGGTACCGATCACAAGGTCACTTTGAACGGCAAGGAGTACACTCCCCAGCAGATCAGCGCAATGATCCTGCAGAAGCTGAAGGCAGATGCTGAGGCTTATCTGGGCGAGCCGGTTACCGAGGCTGTCATTACCGTTCCTGCATACTTCAACGACAGCCAGCGTCAGGCAACCAAGGACGCAGGCACCATCGCAGGCCTGAACGTCAAGCGTATCATCAACGAGCCTACCGCTGCTTCTCTGGCATACGGTATTGATAAAGAAGAAGACCAGAAGATCATGGTCTACGACCTGGGCGGCGGCACCTTCGATGTCTCCATCATTGAGATGGGCGACGGCGTTACCGAAGTTCTGGCCACCAATGGTGATACCCATCTGGGCGGCGATGACTTCGACCAGCGTATCATCGACTGGATGGCAGACGCATTCCAGACTGAGAACGGCATCGACCTGCGCAAGGACAAGATGGCTGCTCAGCGTCTGAAGGAAGCTGCTGAGAAGGCAAAGATCGAGCTGTCCAGCGCAATGAGCAGCCAGATCAACCTGCCCTTCATTACCGCTGACGCTACCGGCCCCAAGCATCTGGATATGACCCTGACCCGCGCAAAGTTCAACGAGCTGACTGCAGATCTGGTCGATCGTACCATGGGCCCCGTCCGCAAGGCTCTGCAGGATGCAGGCCTGCGTCCCTCTGACCTGAAGAAGGTCCTGATGGTCGGTGGTTCCACCCGTATCCCCGCTGTCTACGATGCAGTCAAGAAGGAACTGAACTGCGAGCCCTTCAAGGGCATCAACCCCGATGAGTGCGTGGCTGTCGGTGCTGCTATCCAGGGCGGCGTCCTGCAGGGCGACGTCAAGGGCCTGCTGCTGCTGGATGTCACCCCGCTGAGCCTGGGCATTGAGACCCTGGGCGGCGTGTGCACCAAGATCATCGAGCGCAACACCACCATCCCCACCCACAAGAGCCAGGTCTTCTCCACCGCAGCCGACAACCAGCCGTCTGTTGAGGTCAACGTCCTGCAGGGCGAGCGTGAGTTTGCACGCGACAACAAGAGCCTGGGTGTCTTCCACCTGGATGGCATTGCTCCGGCTCCCCGTGGTGTGCCTCAGATCGAAGTTACCTTCGATATCGATGCAAACGGCATCGTGAAGGTCAGCGCAAAGGATCTGGGCACCGGCAAGGAGCAGAACATCACCATCACCGCTTCCACCAACATGTCCAAGGAGGACATCGACAAGGCTGTGAAGGAAGCTGAGCAGTTTGCTGCCGACGATAAGAAGAAGCGTGAAGAGGTCGATATCCGCAACGGTGCCGACCAGATGGTCTTCCAGACTGAGAAGATGCTGAAGGAGAACGGCGACAAGATGCCTGCTGACGTCAAGAGCGAGGCTGAGGCAAAGCTGGCCGACCTGAAGACCGCTGTCCAGTCCGGTTCTATCGACGACATCAAGGCAAAGCAGGATGAACTGAGCCACGTCTTTGAGAAGATGTATCAGGCAGCTGCTGCCGCACAGCAGGCCGCAGGCGCACAGCCGGGTGCTGACACTGGTGCAAACAACCAGAAGAAGCCCAACGACGACGGTGTTGTGGATGCTGACTTCAAGGAAGTCTAAGGTTTGACACAAGCGGCGTGAGATCCGACCAACCGGCGGATACACGCGCATAGAGCAAAAGCCGCTCCGGTTTTTACCGGGGCGGCCTTTGCTGGTTTTATAGAGGTATGGATATGGCACAGGAAAAGCGTGATTATTACGAAGTGCTGGGGGTATCCAAGACGGCCACCGATGCGGAGATCAAAAAGGCGTACCGCAAACTGGCCATGAAATACCACCCGGACTATAACCCCGGCGACAAGGATGCCGAGGAAAAGTTCAAGGAGATCAACGAGGCGAACGAGGTCTTGTCTGACCCGAAAAAGCGTCAGCTCTACGATCAGTATGGATTCGCAGGCGTTGATCCCAGCTATGCAGCTCAGAATGGTGGCGGCGCAGGCGGCTTCAGCGGCTTTGGCGGCGAGGGTATGGACTTTGGCGACATCTTTGGCGATATCTTCGGAGGCGGTTTCGGTGGGTTTGGCGGCTCTTCCCGTCAGGCAAACCCCAACGCACCCCGAAAGGGTCAGGATATCCGTGTTCGCATCACCCTGTCCTTTGACGAGGCGGTGCATGGCTGCAAGAAGAACATCACCATCACTCGTCAGCAGGAATGCTCCGAGTGCCACGGCAGCGGCTGTGCCGCCGGCACCAGCCCGGAGACCTGCCCGGACTGCGGCGGACGTGGTTATGTTATCAAGCAGCAGCGCACGCCGTTCGGCGTGATGCAGACCCAGCAGCCCTGCTCTCGCTGCGGCGGTAAGGGCAAACTGGTCAAGAACCCCTGCAAGGTCTGCCACGGCAGCGGCAAGACAGCTACCAAGAAGACGCTGGAGGTGTCCATCCCGATGGGCATCGACGATGATCAGAGCTTTGCACTCCGCGGCATGGGCGATGCAGGCAGCAACGGCGGCCCTGCTGGTGACGTCATCGTCATGGTGACTGTCCGCCCGGATCCGCTCTTCCAGCGCGACGGCTATGATGTCTGGGTCACGGTTCCTATTACCTATAGTCAGGCTGTTCTGGGCGACGACATCACAGTTCCGTCCATTGACGGCAAGGTGGAGTACACCGTGCCCGAAGGAACGCAGAGTGGTACGACCTTCCGTCTGCGCGGCAAGGGTATCCAGTACCTGAATGGCCGTGGACGCGGCGATATGTACGTCAAGTGCGAGGTCGAGATCCCCAAGAAGCTGAACAAGGCGCAGCGTGACGCCCTGAAGAAGTTTGAGGGTACCCTCAAGGACGAAAACTATGAGCAGCGCAAAGGCTTTTTCAAGAAGCTGAAAGATATGTTCAACAGTTAAAAAACGGTCGTTTTGTGAACTCGGTATAGGTGAGATCGGCAAGCAGATTTTGCTCTGTTTGCCGGTCTCATTTTTTGTGTAAAAATAGCGATGAAATTATGTATCATGTTGCGGCAGGATGTGAAATGTGATATCATTTCTATAAGTAACTTTTTTGGGGATTGACGAGTTACTGCGGAATTATCATGACGAAAAAAGCCCGATAGGACGAAATAAACGGAAAGGAAAACGCAAAGATGAAAGGTGACGGACATGCGAAGCCGAGAAAGCCTGCTTTCTGGAAAAGAAGTCGGAAAAAAGAAAAAGCAACAGAAGAAAAACATGCGATAAATCGTAACGTTTCGACTGGGAATGGAAAACATTCGGTGGCAGGAAAAAGCCCTGTCAGAAGTATTCTGGCGGTGATCGCTGTGCTGGCTATCCTGCTGATGCTCTGGCTCGGCATCTCCTGCATAAGGAAGACCGGCCCATTCTCGGAAGAGCTGGAAACGGACTTTTTCCATATGTATTCGGGAAAGGTCATGGGCAATGATACGATTCGGCTGGTCGTCCTTTCGGATCTGCATAATGCGGAATTTGGAGAGAACAATTGCGAACTGGTCGAGAAAGTGCGCAAATTATCTCCGGATCTGATCCTGCTGGCAGGTGATATGGTCGACAAAAAAAGCTCGAACACCGATATCGTGGTCTCCCTCTGCGCACAGCTGAAAGAGATCGCCCCGGTTTATTACGGCTTGGGAAATCATGAAGGTACGATGATGTATGTCAATGGCCTTCGTGTTGATGGTCTGCTGCGAGATGAAGGCATCAATGTGCTGATCAACGAGTCGTCGGATGTGACCGTAAAGGGTACGGCCATTTCCATTGGCAGCGTAGCGACCGGTATTTATAATTTTGACGAATATTCAGCTCCCTTTATGGAGGAGTTTGAGAAAAAGGACACGCTGAAAATTCTGATCGCGCACTTCCCGGATCTGTTCTATGAGCGGCTGGCGGATGTGAATGTCGATCTGGCGGTATCCGGCCATTATCACGGCGGACAGGTTCGGCTGCCCTTTTTGGGCGGTCTTTATTCTGCTGACCATGGCCTGTTTCCAAAATATTGCGATGGAATGTTCTCGCTGACAAATGCGAAATTGTTCGTAACGAGAGGACTGGGCAACAGTCATTTGTTCCCACGCATCAATAACCGGCCACAGATCGCCGTTATTGACGTGAATGGGCGGAAAGATGGAACGATGACTGGCAGTGTGGAGTAAACTGCGGCAGAAGAGGGATAAAATACGCAGAGAGGAGCGCAGGAATGATTGCGTTTACAAGTCTTCTCAAGCAGTTTTTGAAGCTGGCTTTTATGGGAAGCGGCTTATGGCTGCTTTGGAATTTGCTGCAACTCCATAGAACAACGGAGATCGCGGTATTGAAACGGTCTGTCCGAAAAGTGCTGAACCATAAGGTTCTGGCAGTTTTGATCATGTTCGCATATCTGATCGCATATTCGATGTGTTCTTATGTATATAACGCGAATCAGGCAACAGAAGTCATCAAGCTAAACTATGAAGAAGCATCCAAAAACCAGAACCCGAACAAGACCCGGTTCAACGCTTCGCAGATCTTGTCGGAAGAGATCTTGCAAAAAGTTATTGAACGAGGAGCATATGAAGATGTGACCGTATCTCAGCTGGCGGCATGTCTGCACCTCAGCTCGACATTTGACAACAGCGGTCTGGGCGATGTTGAGAGCCTGAAAGTGGCGACGGAATACAGCATCCACTGCTCGGCGGATGTGGTGAAGTACGGTATCAGGCCCAAAGAACTTCTGAGCCTGCTGGCGGATGTATATTATGAATATTTCTTGCAGCATTACGCAGAAAATGACCAGATCCTGAACATTGATATCAGCGATGTCGATTCGATGGATTATATGGATGTGGACGATTATCTGGACATGAAAGCCTCGGAGCTGAGCAACTATATCAAAAACTTTGGTTACGAGGATTCCAGTTTTCGGACTTCCAGCGGAGAGACTTTTGCGTCTCTGGGCGAAAAAATCGACAATTTCAGCAATGTGGAGCTGGAACGCTACCGCTCTTTTGTGCTGCAGAACGGCCTGAGCAACGATAAGGTGGATTACAGCACCCGGATGAACTATGAGAACCGTCTGCTGCAGGTCAAGTATGAAAAGAACATGGCAGCGTATAATGTCCGTCTGGAAGGCATTGACCTCTACGACAACCAGATGGCGCGGATCGTTCTGGTGCCGACCAGTGATCTGGGCGATGAGTTTTATATGTCTCGTACTAAGATCGAGGTGGATAACTTTGCGAATGAAGCGGATGACTACCTGAAAAAAGCGACTGAACTGCGCGTTCAGATGGAACACAAGCAATACGCCGATTCTCAGATCCAAACCTCGGTGGCAAGTGAAAACGCTTATCAGCAGGCAAATGCCATGATCTCGGCGATGAAGCAGGAGCTGGAAAATCTGGCAGCGCAGTCGAAGACCCTGAGTGATGCTTACCTGCAGGAAAAGCGAAACGGATATCTCTACATCGCACTGGTGGAAGGCTCTCTTCAGTCGATGCTTGCCCTAAAAAAGGGTCTGATCTATAGCGTAGGATTCGTTCTGATGCTGGGAGCCGGTCTCGCACTGAAAGATATGCGGAGACAGGAGAAGGAAGAAGGCGGGGCAGAATGAAAGACTTTCAAATCTTACGCTATCTGAAGCAGTTTAAATTCTTGATCGCGATTGGTTCGATTCTGGCCGGTCTGCTGTTTTACTACGTTGCAAACAATCGTCTGCAAAGCTATACGGCTTCTACTGTCATTGAGTATACCAATGCAGAAGCATCAGACGGTTTTGCTCCGGATGGCAGTAAAATCGACACGTCAGAGATCTATGGCTCTTATATTATCTCGAAAGTGATCCAGAACCTTGGCATCGACCCATCGACCGCCAACATGGATAACATCCGGAACAGCATTTCCATCACCTCGATCATTACGGATGAACAGCAGCAGATCTTTGATGGAAAAGTGGCGCAGGGCGAAGATGCCAATCTGATCGCAACTCGTTACATGGTGACATTCAGCTCGGGCGTGGATCATGATAAGGACTACCCACGCACGATGCTGAACGAGATTTTGGATGTTTATTCGGCGTGGTACGGTGAAACACATGTCAACTCTTCCCGTGCGGCGAATGGAGTCAATGATATTTACAGCAAAGGCTATGATTACATCGAGATGATGGACGTCATCGACGATTCGCTGGGTGCAACGCTGGAAGTGCTGGATGGTAAAGTTTCGGGCGACAGCTCGTTCCGTTCCAGCGAGACGGGCTATTCGTTCTCGGATCTGTTTCGGGAGTATGAACTGCTCCAGAAAATCGAGGTTCCCAAGATCACCGCAAAAATTCTCGCAAATAAAATCACCAAAAACCGGGATATACTGCTGAACAAGTACCACAACCGAAACAATGACCTCTCGATTGAAAACACCGCTTCAGACGAAGAGATCCAGAAGATCAAGGGCGTCATTGATTCTTACGTCGGGATGATGAGCAGCTCAGGCAATACCAATATTACCTCGGACTATATTTTACAGGACATTTATGATAATATCCGGGACGGTGATAACACGGTCAAAACGGATCAGACGACCTCTTACGATAAGCTGCTGATCCGGTATGTCGAAGACCGGACGCAGAGTACGGCAAATGTTATCGACGCGGCGTATAATGATTATATTCTGGATACCTTCAGCACAGCTCCGGATCAGAGTCCGCAGTGGCAGCAGGACGAAGTTGCATCAGAGATCCAGACGCTGGTCGAACAAATCAACACACTGTATTCCAACATGGAGGAAACGACCGACGAATACAATGAATATCTGGGTGCAGCGAATATTTCCGTCCTGTCCAGTGTCGGTGTAACGGAGAAGATCTCGGTTAACAAGTTCACCATGATGATCATCGTGGTGTTCGGTGTCTTCGGCTGTCTGGGTGCCATTGCGCTGGGTCGTCTGTGGGATATCATCGAATACTACATGTTTACGAACAAAGTTGTCAATCTGCCGAACCGTGCAAGGTGCGACCGCTTTATCGCAGATATGGAGAGCAAGATGCTTTCTAACAGCTATCTCTGCGTTGCATTGAAGATCACCAACCTGCAGGATGAAAACAAGAGACTTGGCAGAAGCACCGGCAACCAGATGATGAAGATGTTCGCCCGTGTTCTGACAAACATCTTTACGCCCTCGAAGAATATCTTTGTGGCCTACAATGATGCCGGTCAGTATCTGATTTTTGCAGATGACTTCAACCCGGAGCGTGCGGAAGCATCTCTGGCGCAGATGCGTACCGTTCTGGCGCAGAAATGTGAGACTGAGGTCTACGATATCGAGTATAGCGAAGGCTGGGCTTGTTCGGGTGCAGAACAGTGCTTCTATATCCGGAAACTGCTGTCTATCGCTTTGCGCCGCTTAGGAGAAGCGCAGCGGAAACCGGAAGTAAAGCCGGCAAAACCTGCAGCCCTGCCAGAAAAGGTCGCTGCTTCAGAAGAAAAGCCGGCGGAGCCAGAAGCGAAAACGAAAACGTGAGGAATGGAACAGGGGATGCGGAGATGAAAGTGATCGTTGTAGGGCCGGACGGCCGGAAAACGAGAGGTGGGATCGCTTCCGTTTTGCAGGGAATGCGAGAAGACCGCTGGCTGACAGAGCAGACCGGAATGGATTTTTTCTCCTCCTACTATGAGGGGAATATCGTTCTGAAAATTCTGTATGGTGTCTGGAGGATCTTGCTCTTCAATTTTGTGGTAGATCGATATGATATCGTGCATATCCACATGTCTGTCAAAGGCAGCGCACAACGCAAGATGCGATACGCAAAGATCGCAAAACGGCACGGAAAAAAACTGGTACTGCATATTCACAGTGGAAATTTTGTTGTCTACTACAAAAATCTTCCGCCCGAAAAACAAAAGAAAGTCAAAGACTGTCTCGAGAGCGCAGATCGTGTGTTTGCGCTTTCGGAATGTTGGAAGACTGCATTTGAGCAGGGGCTTGGCCTGACGAACTGCGAAGTCCTGCCGAACGGAATTTCGGTCAGGAATTTTTCACGGCCAGAAGAGCCGTTTGCAGAGCGGAAAATCGACTTCCTTTTTCTGGGACGTCTGGGAGAACAGAAGGGAACGGATGACACGTTGGATGTTCTCGAACGCCTTCATAACGAGGGTCAGGAGTTTCGCTGCGTAATGGCCGGAGACGGGCCGCTGGAAGAGTATTCGGCGAAAATAAAACAAAAAGAACTTGTGGGACAGGTCGAACTTGCCGGCTGGGTCGATGGAAAGAAAAAATTTGACCTGCTGCAGGACTCGAAAATTCTATTGCTGCCGTCCTATCATGAGGGCCTGCCGATGTCGATCCTGGAAGCGATGGCTTCGGAGGAAGCGGTCGTCAGCACGCTGGTCGGAGGAATCCCGGAAGCGGTAAAGGCTGGCGAAAGCGGCATTCTTATCACGCCGGGCGATACCGAGGCTCTCTATCATGCGCTCCGTGAGCTGCTGGAGGATACCCAAAGAGCAGAACAGATGGGCAGGTGCGGCCGGAAGATCGTAGAGGAAACATATGATCTGGAAAAGCTTCATCGGCAATTGTACGCAGAATATTGCAAGATCCTCGGAGTATAACGATGGAAAAGGTATTACAGTCGCTGGGTTCCCTGAATATGGGCGGTGCAGAAACGATGGTCGTCAATGTGCTGGATGTGCTTGACCGTGAGAAGCTGAGTTTTGATTTCGTGATCCCCGGAGCGGAACCCGGTTATTACGAAGAACGGGTCAAAAAGCTGGGTGCAAAAGTGATCCACATCCCGAAACGGAGCGAGTCGTTCTGGAAGTTCCATCGGGAATTTTACTGTGTGGTGAAAAACGGTGGATACAAAATCGTCCATATCCATACGCAGAACGCATTCTTTACCAGTTTGCAGGTCTTTTTGGCACGGCGTGCTGGTACAGAGCGCATTCTTGTACACAGCCACAATACGATGGATTGGCGGAAAGGAATGGCATTCCGGCTCCATGCAAGCTGCCGGAAATGGCTCTACCAACATACCGATGTTCGGCTTGCCTGCGGAAAAGAAGCGGCCGAGTGGCTGTTTGGAACAGCGCAGGGTGTGGAGATCTTACCGCTGCCGGTAAAATGCGATGCTTTGAGATTCGACGCAGAGCGGCAGAAAAAACTGAAAGCAGAGGCAGGATTGACCGGAAAAACGGTCTACCTGCATGTCGGACGGTTCATGGATGTCAAAAACCACGTCTTTCTGATTCGGATTTTTGAGGAACTACATCACCGTCAGCCGGACAGCATTTTGCTGTTGGTCGGTGACGGTGAGCTGCGTCCGCAAATCGAAGAGCAGGTCAAGGCGGCCGGGCTGAGGGATGCCGTTCGCTTTCTGGGAAATGTCTCAGATGTGCCGGACAAGATGAACCTTGCAGATACGTTGATTTTTCCCTCAAAATATGAGGGATTCCCGACTGTTCTGCTGGAAGCGCAGGCGGCTGGGCTGGACTGTTTTGCGTCGGACAGTATTACACCGGAGATCAAGCTGACAGGCCGGATACACTGGCTTTCTTTGGAGCAGAGCCCGGAAGCATGGGCGGAAGAAATCCTTGCGACAAAGCGAAAACCGGACCGTGCGGCGGACAATGAACCGGTAAAAGCAAAATATGATGTTTCGGCAGTGACCCGGCGGCTGACGGAACTGTATACAAAACCATAAAACTATGATCAATAAAGCGGCAAAACGGAAGGAAAATAAACATTGCTGATAAAAATCATCTATCTGGTACTTGCGTCGCTGATGTTCTACTTTGTGCAGGGCGCAATCTCTGCCGGCGGATTCGGTTTTATGTACCGGTATCTGTTCGGCATGGCGATCATTGGATTGGCAGCGGCGTCATTCATCATCAAACCGAATATGGATCGGGCAAAGCGTCTTGCAAAAGGCGTTCTCGTCATGTCAACGCCCTATGCCGTGACGGTGCTGTGGTCGGCGGTCATCTGGATCGCAGACTTTGCACCGCTTAAAACAATGACACGAGGATTTTTCTTTCCGTTTTATCAAGTCATTGCGGCAATGGCGGCGGCAGCGACCTTGTATCTGTTTGGCAAAAACGGTATCTGGTATAACCTGCTGGCGATGTGTCTGGGCAACACTGTCATTGTTGTTCTGGCCATCAAGGATGGCGGCGGTGTGGGCGCGTTTATTCAGGAACTGATCGCGCTGCTGACAAGTTTTGGCGAAGTGACCGGCTATATTATGCACGCAATGGAAGTGCATGATCTGACCTTCTCTTTTGGCCCGTATGCGGTCATGCTGGCCTTGTGGATACAGCCGAAAAAAAAGATCTGGTGGATCGCTTCGGCAGCCGTACTGTTTTATATGACGGTCGGTCTGAAGCGAATCGAGATCGGCGCGATCGGCATAGCGGTCATCATCTGCTGGGGTCTGAAGCTGATGAAGAATGAGACGGCAAAACACATTGCGAATATCATCTGTGTCGTCACATTGGCAGCAAGCTTTGCCTATATCATCGCGATTCATAACGGTCTGTTTGACATGTTGGAAGATATGGGTATGGATACGAAGGGCCGTGACATGCTCTACCGTTATGTCAGCCTGAAATATGAGATTTCGCCGATGTTTCTGGGGCGTGGATTGGGCTTCAGCAGTGTTGCATGGGATCTGAAGGGTCTTATCGGCCCAGAGTGGAAGGGCGTGCATCAGGATGCCTACCACAATGAGTTTGTCCGAATGTACGTTGAAGTCGGATTTGTCGGCTATTTTGGCTGGTTCCTCTGCTATCTGCCGTTACGGTTGAAGTATGTGTGGAAGCATGGCGGTCAGAAAGCTGGTGTCCTTGCGCTGGCGTACTTCCTTTACTGCATGATAACCTATGCGACCGATAACACGCTGTATTACTATTATACCAACCTGAGTACCTTTATCTTGATGATGTATGAGCTTCTGGCGGACGAGGAAACGGAGAAAGCGGCAAATGTTGCGGAAATTATGGAAATGGACAAAATTGAATAGGCTGTTTTTCTCGAAGATGGTGGAAAGAACAGACGCAAAACCTGTTGAAATGTCCGGGGAAGAAGCGTTGCAGTATCTGAAAAAAATTCATCCGGACCACGGCACCACGGCAATTCGGGCGAAAAAACTTCCGAAACCCGAAAACAGTCCATACATGCTGGATATCATCGTACCGGCCTATAATGTGGAAGCCTATATCGACGAATGTGTCCACTCGATTTTGAACCAGAAAACGGAGTACTCTTTCCGGGTCATTCTGGTTGATGATGGCGCAACGGATTCGACTCCGGAACGGATAGATGCGTTTGCCGAGTACGAAAATGTGCTGATTTTGCACCAGAAAAACAGCGGTGTAGCGAGAGCCAGAAACAATGGAATCGAGCATAGTACAGCACCCTATCTGATGTTTGTGGATTCGGATGACCGGCTGGCTGAGGGCGCAGTTCAAAAGCTGATGAAACGGGCGGAAGAGACCGGCGCGGATCTCGTAGAGGGCAGCTATTTCAACTTCAAAGGAAGGCAAAAGCGAAACCATTTCCAGAAAGCTGGAAAAGTCACTCCTTTGCTCGATTTCTATGGAATGCCGTGGGGAAAAGTATACAAACGATTTTTCTTTGAAAAAGTTGCTTTTCCGGAAAAGTACTGGTTTGAAGACAGTGTACTGCATCAACTGGTCTATCCTTTCTCGAAAAAGAGCGAAGGGATCCGGGATATCGTGTACGAGCGACGGCTGGTCTCAAGCAGTGCAGGCCATATCAGCAAAGGAAATCCGCGCAGCATCGAGACGGTGTGGGTGACGCTGCATCTGATGAGAGACAGAGAGCAGCTGAGAATTCCGCCTGATCAGAATTATTTTGAGTATTTGATGAACATGGCGATGATATCCTATCATCGGTTGAAAAGTCTGGATGAAAAAATAGGACAGGCGGCATTGGCAGTGTTTTCAGAATTGCTGAATGAAACTTGTGCGGTGTACCACGCACAGTCGCAGGAGAGAAAATATCTGGAAGAATCGATTCGGAAAAAACAGTATGCGCGGTTTGCGTTCTGTTGTGAAAATATTTAAGGAAGATAGAGGATGAAAAGATGATCAGTTTCGTCGTGCCGGTCTACAATGGCGAAAAATATCTGCGGCCTTGTCTGGATTCCATCCTTTCGCAGTCGATGCAGGATTTTGAGTTGATCTGTGTCAATGATGGTTCCAAGGATTCTTCCCAGAGCATTTTGGAGGAATATGCGGCAAAAGACTCACGGATACGGCTCGTTGTGCAGGAAAATCAGGGCGTTTCTGCTGCCCGGAATCATGGGATGGATCTTGCAAAGGGGGAGTATCTCTGGTTCTTCGACTGCGATGATATCATGCTGCCCGGCGTGGCAGAGGCAATGCTGAAACGCATTCAGGAGACGGGTGCGGATTTCGTCATGGCAAACTGCAAATATTATCACCAATACGTTGGAAAAGTCGAGACGCCTGCATGGCGGAAGATGGAAAATAAGATCTGGACGGGCGATGACCGGCTGAAACTGACTCATGCTTCTGCACTGTGCGGCTGTAAGCTCTGGAACCTGAATTTCCTGCGCAAGAACGATTTGCGGTTCTGGCCGTATCATCTGGCCGAGGATGTAGCATTCTTCCTCTGTTGTGTCGTAAGTAGTGAGCGTATCGCAGGTCTGGCACTGGATGTTTATTATTATCGCATCTACGATGGAAGCAGCTACCGCACCTATTCGCTGCGTGCGTTGGAGCGCATCGAGATTTTTGATAAGGTCGACGCATTTTATAAAGAAAAGGGCAATATGGAAGATTTCCGGAAAGAACTGCTCTTTGACCGGATATTCCACTATAATCTGGAATTCTGTTATATGATGCGGCACAAAAACAAGCAGGAACGCAAAACGATTTTTGATGCCTATATTGCATCGAAAAATGAGCAGGATTTTTCCGGTGTGCAGGACCGGCAGGATATCATGGAGCAGGTACGTATCTTCGATAACTATGTGAAGCATCGCAAGATTCGGGAGTCGGATCTGCTGTCGCTTGCATACGCTGGTGGCCAGAGAGTGAAAAAAGAGTTGTTGAGAATCAAAAACGCAAAAAATCGGGTGGATCTTTGATGAAAACAGAGGGAAAAATACCGGAACTAAGCATTATCGTTCCAATCTATAAAGTCGAGAAATATCTGAAAGAGTGTGTCGACAGCATCCTGAATCAGACATTTACGGATTTTGAACTGATTTTGGTGGACGATGGCTCACCGGACGATTGTCCGAAAATGTGTGATTCATATGCGCAGCAGGATGACCGGATACGGGTCATCCATCAGAAAAACAAAGGCCTTTCGGCAGCGCGGAACGTAGGTATTGAAATGGCTCGCGGACGGTGGCTGGGCTTTATTGATTCGGATGATTTTGTGGCACCGGATTTTTATGAAAAGCTGCTGGCCGCAGCAGAAGCTGCAACGGCTGACTGCGCAATATGCAGCATTCAGTTCGTACAAGAAGATGGACAGCTCATCCAGACACCAGCCGAGATGTGCATCAAGGATGGCGTCTGCACCGGAAAAGAAGTTTTGAATACGATCGCGAGACGCGTCAACACGCCGTATGCTGTGGCATGGAATAAAATTTATCGGCGTGATGTTTTTAAAACCATGCGCTATCCGGAAGGCCGTGCCAATGAAGATGTGTTTGTTTTTGGAGAGCTGTTCAGTACAGTGAAAACAGTGGCTCAGATAAAGGAACAGCTCTATTATTACCGTCAGCGAGAAGGAAGCATCATGCGTTCTCGGTGTACGGTGCGGAATCTGGATTCTATGTGGAGTTTTGTGTCCTGCTATGAATATTTTGAGGCGCATGGAGAATCCGACCTGCTCGCAGAAACAGAAAAGAAAATTTTTGCCAAGCTGACCAATGTTTATTATCAGCTGTCCCGGGAAGAACGGCGGAGCAAAGCGGTAAAAGAAGCGAAGCGCAAACAGTTTCAAATTGCAAAGAAGCTCCGCCAGCGGCATTTGTTGAGCGCAAGAGCGTTCTTCCGAACCATGATGTTCCAGTTCTTCCCGGATATTTACGGAATACGAAAGCGGCATTTTAAATAACAGGTACCCAATATGAAAGACATCAAGTGGATGCTCCGGCGGATGCGAGCAATGAGTCTGTCGGAGCTGTTTTGGCGCGTCCGGGAGAAACGGACGGCCCGGCAGGAAAAAACAGGATATTACGCAAAAAATCTGCCCGTAACGGAGATCCCACTTCCAAAGGAGCTGGAAGACCTGCGTCCGGACAGCAGCCGGATGAAGATCAACTGGGAGAATAAGGACGGGATCCTGTTTGAGGGAATGCGACTGTTTGACTGCTACGAGGAGCGAGAATACCGCACCCGGTGGAATGCAGGATTTCAAACAGAAAACTGCTGGCCGGAGGATGTCTACTCACCGGAGCTGAAGATCGGGCAGCGGACTGATATTGGCGATATCCGGACGAACTGGGAACTGAACCGGCATTATCAGCTGGCAATGCTGGCAAAAAGCTATTACCAGAGCGGTGACGAAGTCTTTTTGAGAGAATTCCGGACGCTCTTTGAGGATTGGAACCAGCACAACCTCTTTTTGCACGGTGCCGAGTGGACAAGCGCAATGGAACTGGCGATTCGTGTCAACTCGTGGGTGTACAGCTGGTGCTTCCTCGACAGGGCCTTTACAGAGTGGCAGCATCCAAAAGAAGAAAAGCTGCTGAATGAATTGTCTCAGGGAATCCTGAATATGACGGACTACATCGTGCGTCATCGGGCACAGGGTTCGTCGGCGAACAATCATTTGATCTTGGAGCTGTATGCAGTCGGCTTGGTTGGGATTCTCTTTGACTTTTCCACATGGGAAGAACTTTCGGTGGAAAATCTGACCCGGGAACTGTCCCGTCAGAATACATCGGATGGTGTGAACCGGGAGATGTCGACCCATTATCAGGCGTTTGTAATGGAGGCATATGGACTTCTGGCATGGCAGCTGGGAAAGATGCCGGCCAGCTGGGAAAAGCCGCTGGAACAGATGAGCCGCTTCCTCTGCGACTGCTGCGGTGAAAAGGGAGAGACGGTCATTTTCGGCGATGATGACGGCGGAAAAATTCTGGATCTGAGCGGCCGCAAGATAAATTACTATCAATATGTCCTGCAGCTGATGGGGCTTCTGTTGCCGCAGCGGTATATAAATGCACCACTGGGTGAGACGCTCTGTTGGCTGGCGGCGGCACAGGAACAGAAAGCGTACTCTCAAAAAACAATGTATCACAGTCCATTGGTGAGCATCCGTGCCGAGGGCGGATACAGTATCCTCCGCAGCCGGAATCAGGAATTGCTGATCGCAATGGATCATGCGCCGCTGGGATTTGGCAGCATTGCAGCGCACGGACATGCGGATGCGCTGAGCGTTCAGGTCTTCTGGAAGGGAAACACCGTCTTGACAGACCCAGGCACATGGAATTATCATTTATCGGGGAAGCTGCGCGACGCTTTCCGCTCGACTGCATGGCATAATACGGTCTGTGTCGGTGGAAATAATCAGTCAGAGCTTCTCGGCCCGTTTTTATGGGGAAAACGTGCGGACACCCAACTGCTGGACTGGAAAGAGCAGGACGGCTGGATAACGGTGAAAGCACAGACAAAATATGGACGCATCGTCCATACCCGGGTGCTGCGCTTTGATCAGGAGAAGACGCTCTGGATCGAGGATCTCCTGACGGGAGTCGGCGGCATGGAGGGAAAACAGAGTTTTGATCTGGTACCGGAGACGGAATGGAAGATAGAGGAAGATCGTTGTATCGTTTCCTGTAAATCTGGAACGCTCACTCTGACGGCAGAGCAGGGCAGATGGGAAACGGCGGAGTACACGCATTCGCCGGAGTACGATCACAGACAGCAGGCAGTGCAGCTTTGCTGTGTGCAGCAGGGAGCGAAACAGCTCCGGTATCAGACCAAAATCGTCTTTTCAAGGAAGTAAAAGTTTTCAGGAGGGATAATCATGATCGTAAATGTAAAGGGGCTGGGTTATATCGGCCTGCCCACGGCACTGATGCTCGCTTCCCACGGCGTGCAGGTGGTGGGTACCGACCGCAGCGAAGAACTTGTTGAGTCGCTGAATGAAGGCAGGCTGACTTTTGAGGAAAAGGGACTGGATGAGCTGTTCCAGAGCGCACGGGATGCAGGCATCCGGTTCCAGACCGAAGATATCAAGGCGGATCTATATATCGTTGCAGTTCCCACACCCTACGACCACCGCACCAAGAAGACGGACGCAAAATATGTTGTTTCAGCTGTCAACGAGGTGCTGGATATCTGCCCCAAAGGTGCTATCATCGTTGTGGAGTCGACTATCTCGCCGTCCACCATCGACAAAAATGTTCGTCCTCTGGTTGCAGCGCACGGGCTGACCCTCGGCGAGGATGTCCATCTGGCACATGCGCCGGAGCGCATCATTCCGGGCAATATGCTGTACGAACTGAAACATAATTCCCGTACCATCGGCGCGGACTCGCCTGAAATTGCAGAAAAAGTCAAGCAGGTGTACGGCAGTTTCTGCGAGGGCGAGATCGTCCTGACCGATATCCGGACGGCGGAGATGACGAAGGTCGTCGAGAATACGTTCCGGGATATCAACATTGCCTTTGCGAACGAGTTGGCAAAAATCTGCCGTGCGGACGGCATGGATGTCTATGAAGTCATCCGCATCGCGAATAAGCATCCCCGTGTCAATATCCTGACTCCCGGCCCGGGCGTCGGCGGTCACTGCATCTCGGTCGACCCGTGGTTCCTCGTGGGCGATTACCCTGATATTGCGGATATCATTCGTGCGGCTCGCCGGGTCAATGACGGGATGCCGGAGTTCGTGCTGAAACGCATTTACAGCGTCATGAAGGAAAATGGTATCACCGATACGGAACGGGTCGGTCTGTATGGTCTGACTTATAAAGAAAATGTGGACGATACCCGTGAGAGCCCGACGCTCCAGCTGCTCCACAGCATGGATGAACATCTGGCCGGCGGCCGCATCAAGGTCTACGACCCGTATGTGAAGCGTGAGCTGGTGCCGAACCAATACCATGACTTTGATAAGTTCCTTGCGGATGTGGATATGGTCGTTATTCTGGTCGGCCATAATGAGATCCGGGAGAATATGGATAAGCTGAAGGGCAAGGTCGTTCTGGATACCCGGAACATCTGCTCTCTGGATGGAGTGTACAAGCTATGAAAAAGGTCATGCTTGTTTTCGGCACCCGTCCGGAAGCTATCAAAATGTGTCCGCTCATCAAAGAGCTGCGTACCCGAAAGGATATCCAGACGCTCTGCTGTGTGACCGGTCAGCATCGGCAGATGCTGGATCAGGTTCTGGAAGCGTTCCATGTAGAGCCGGATTATGACCTCTCCATCATGAAGGCCGGTCAGACTCTATTCGACATCACGGAACGAGTCCTCGAAAATCTGAAAACTGTGCTGGAAGAGGCAAGGCCCGATATCGTTCTGGTGCATGGCGACACTACGACTACGTTTGCCGCAGCACTGGCCTGCTTCTATCTGCAGATTCCGGTGGGTCATGTCGAGGCCGGTCTGCGCACTTACAATCTGGATTCCCCCTACCCGGAGGAGTTCAACCGTCAGGCGGTCGGCGTGATGGCACGGCTGAATTTTGCTCCGACGGAACAGGCAAAAGAGAATCTGCTCCGTGAGGGCAAAGATCCGGCAGGTATTTATGTGACTGGCAATACGGCAATCGACGCCCTGAAGACCACCGTCCGGGAAGATTACCAGAACCCGAACCTTGACTGGGCGAAGGGCAGCCGTTTGATCCTGCTCACGGCACACCGCCGGGAGAATCTGGGTGAGCCGATGCGTGAGATCTTCCACGCAGTGCGGCGGATCGCTGATGAGATACCGGACGTTAAAGTGTTATATCCTGTCCATATGAACCCGGTCATCCGTGCGCTGGCGAGTGAGATTTTGGGCGGTGATGAGCGCATCCGCCTGATCGAGCCGCTGGAAGTCATGGACTTCCACAACATTCTGGCGCGGAGCTATCTGGTGTTGACTGACAGCGGCGGAATTCAGGAAGAAGCTCCCTCGCTGGGAAAACCCGTCCTCGTGCTGCGAAATACGACCGAGCGTCCGGAAGGTGTCGCCGCCGGAACGCTGAAACTCATCGGCACAAAGGAAGAAACGATTTATCAGGAAACGAAACGCCTGCTGCAGGATGCGGACGAATACCACAAGATGAGTGTTGCGTCCAACCCCTACGGCGATGGCTTTGCCTGCAGGCGCATCGCAGACGTTCTGGAACGCTGGGAGGGGGTACATCGTGGAAACAGCTGAGAATCGGTATCCTATCCTGAATACCTATGTCAACGCCCTCTCGATGGACGAGACGGTGGATTACGTCAAAAAGGTCATTGCCCGGCGAGATCCTCCGGTGCAGCATGTTGTCATCAATGCGTTGAAAGTCAACCTGATGGAGGAAGACCCGAAACTTCGGGAGATCGTCAACGCCTGTCCGCTCATCAATGCAGATGGCTCGTCGATTTTGTGGGCAGCGAAAAAACTGGGTGTCCCGATCAAAGAGCGAGTGACCGGCATCGACCTGTTTCAGCGGCTGGTAAAAGAAGCTGCGGAGAATGGGTACAAGATCTATCTTTTCGGTGCGAAGGAAGAGGTTGTGACGAAAGTCCGGGATATCTTTCAAAAGGAGTACCCGACGCTGGAAATCGCAGGATACCGCAATGGCTACTTTACGCCGGAAGAGGAACCTCAGATCGTGGCGGATATGGCGGCTTCGGGTGCGGATATGATGTTCGTTGCGTTCTCGTCGCCGAAAAAAGAATACTGGGTCAACAAATACCTGAACCAGCTGAACGTCCCCTTCGTAATGGGGGTGGGCGGCAGTTTTGATGTCGTGGCCGGTGTGACCAAGCGCGCGCCGGAGTTCTGGCAGAAGATCGGCATGGAGTGGTTCTACCGCTTCATTCAGGAGCCGCGCCGTCTCTGGAAGCGGTACGTCGTTGGCAACGCGGTCTTTATCCGTCATGTTCAGCGTGCGGTCCGGGAGCAGAAAAAAGGCTGAATTTTTAAACGATCACGAAGGGAGATGAGAAGGTGAGGACCAAATACTCCATCATCAATATGATGGTCGGCGTTGGCGGACATGTCTTTAATATGATTCTGGCATTCGTGAGCCGATTGATTTTCATCCATTATCTGTCGGCGGCCTATCTGGGTGTCAATGGCCTGTTCTCGGATATTCTGGGGATGCTGAACCTCGCAGAGCTGGGTATCGGTACGGCAATGATCTACAGCATGTACCGCCCGGCGGCAGAGGAAGACCACGAGATGCTGGCAAGGCTGATGAATCTTTACCGCATCCTCTACCGTGCTGTTGCGGCCTTTGTGCTGGTGGTGGGCCTCTGTCTGCTGCCCTTCCTGAACGTCCTGATCAAGGGTGATTCCGGAATCGAGCATCTGCGTATCATCTATCTGATGTATTTGATGAACTCGGTCTGTTCCTACCTGCTTTACTATAAAAACTCCATCCTTCTGGCCTATCAGCGTGCATATGCCCGGACGGTCGTAGAGCAGGTCATGAAGTTTGCGCAGACCATCGCACAGGTCGTGGTGCTGGTCCTGACCCGAAACTTCCTGCTCTATCTGGGCATCCAGATCGGAGCGCAGATTTTGACGAATTTTATCGTCTCCCGGAAAGTCGACAATGAATTCCCCTATCTGAAATGGGAAAAGCGTCTGCCTCCCAAGGAGCAGCGGGATGATATCATAAAAAACATCTGGGCGATGAGTATGCACCGCTTCGGCACAGTGTTTGTCAACGGTACGGATAACCTCATCATGTCGGCGTTCATCGGCCTGTCGACGGTCGGAATTTGCTCTAATTACAAACTTGTTACCAAAAACCTGAACGATCTGCTGGGCAAGGTCTACACTGCGTTTACCGGCAGCATCGGCAATCTGGGAGCGACGGAGGACAGCGCGTATATCTATAAGATCTATAAACAGCTGGACTTCTTCCTGTTTTTGATGTATGGATATTTTGCGGCAGGCATGGCAGTGCTTTTCAACCCGTTCATGTGGCTGATGTTTGGCGAGCAGTATCTTTTCTCGCAGACAGTCGTCTGGATCATCGTGGCGCAGTTCTACATCTCTGGAATGAGACAGATCAACTTACAATTCCGGGAAGCAATGGGCCTGTTCTGGTATGACCGCTATAAGGCGGTCGTGGAAGCCATCATCAATCTGGTGGTGTCTATCGCTCTGGTGAAGAACTACGGCGTTGCAGGTGTCTTTCTGGGAACCATCATCAGTACCATGTCGACCTGTTTCTGGGTGGAACCTTACGTTCTGATGCGGCACGGTATCAAAGACAATTGGCAGGAGAAGCTCCGGGACTACTTTATCGAGTACGGAAAGCGCGTTCTGACCGTTGTTGCCGGAAGCGTCTTGGGGATGCTTTTGACCGGCGGAGCGTGCAGGAATTTCGGCTTTTTCATCCTGAAAGGTATCCTGTTTACGGCAGAGTACGGCGTGCTGATCTTGCTGGTCTTTGGCCGAACGGAAGAGTTCCGGCAGCTCTGGCAAAAGGGGCAAGCGTTCCTGAAACGCCGAATGGCGAAAAATCAATAAAAACAGAACCCTCTGCAGCGGATTCCATCCATTGCAGAGGGTTCTTATCATATACCGATTTAATCGTCGTCGCTGTCGAGCTTGAGGACTGCGGTAAAGGCCTCGCTGGGGAGGGAGACGCTGCCAAGCTGGCGCATCTTCTTTTTGCCTTCCTTCTGCTTTTCGAGCAGTTTCTTCTTACGGGTGATATCGCCGCCGTAGCACTTCGCCAGAACATCTTTGCGCATGGCCTTGACGGTCTCACGGGCAATGATCTTGCCGCCGATAGCAGCCTGAACAGGGATCTCGAACAGGGTGCGCGGAATGTTATCCCGGAGCTTCTCGCAGATGCGGCGTCCCTTGGCGTAGGCATTATCCCGGAAGACGATCATGGACAGAGCATCGACGGGGTCGCCATTCAGCAGGAAGTCCAGTTTAACGAGGTCGCTCTCGCGGTACTCCTTGAACTCGTAGTCATAGCTGGCGTAGCCGCGGCTCCGGCTCTTGATGGCGTCGAAGAAGTCATAGACGATCTCGCCCAGCGGCAGAGCATAATGCAGGTCAACACGGACATCGTCGAGGTATTTCATGTCGATGAGAACGCCGCGCTTCTGCTGGCAGAGATCCATCAGGCTGCCGACATAGTCGTTCGGGGTGTACAGATGGACATCGACGAACGGCTCTTCCTGCTTGACAATATTGGACGGGTCCGGGTAGCTGGACGGGTTGTCGATCATCTCAACACTGCCGTCAGTCAGGGTCAAACGATACCGGACACTGGGCGTGGTGGTGATAATGTCGAGGTCGAATTCACGTTCCAGACGCTCGGTGATGATCTCCATGTGAAGCAGACCGAGGAAGCCGCAGCGGAAACCAAAGCCCAGAGCTGCACTCGTTTCCATCTCAAAGGTCAGGGAAGCGTCGTTCAGCTGAAGCTTTTCCAGTGCGTCCTTCAAGTCGGGGTACTTTGCACCATCGGCAGGGTAGATGCCGCAGAAAACCATCGGCTTGACCTGGCGGTAACCGGGCAGAGCTTCAGGCGTTGGGTTGTTGGCGAGGGTGACGGTATCGCCGACACGGGTATCCTGCACGGTCTTGATGCTGGCAGTCAGGTAGCCGACTTCACCGGCGGACAGCTGGTCACAGGGGGTCAGGCTGGTCGCACCCATATGGCCGACTTCGACCAGCGTGAACTGCGCACCGGTCGCCATCATCCGGATGGTATCGCCGGGCTTGACCGTGCCTTCAAAGACGCGGATGTAGACGATAACGCCCTTGTAACTGTCGTAGATGCTGTCGAAGATCAGAGCCTTGAGCGGTGCATCCGGGTCGCCGGTAGGAGCCGGGATATCGGTGACGACGCGCTCCAGCACCTGATCAACATTCAGGCCGGTCTTTGCCGAGACACGGGGAGCGTCGAGGCAGGGCAGACCGATGACGTCCTCGACTTCCTGCGCGACCTCGTCCGGGTGTGCGCTGGGCAGGTCGATCTTGTTCAGGATGGGGACCAGCTCGAGGTTATGCTCAAGTGCCATATAGGTATTGGCGAGGGTCTGTGCCTCAACGCCCTGCGTTGCGTCCACAACGAGAATGGCACCCTCGCAGGCAGCCAGACTGCGCGAGACTTCGTAGGCAAAGTCGACGTGACCCGGCGTGTCGATGAGGTTGAACTCGTAAGTCTTGCCGTCCTTGGCAGTGTAATTCATGGTGACGGCACGGGCCTTGATGGTGATGCCGCGTTCCCGTTCGATGTCCATGTTGTCGAGAATCTGGTCTTCCATCGTGCGCTCATCCACGCTCTTGGTCAGCTCGAGGATGCGGTCCGAAAGGGTCGACTTGCCGTGGTCGATGTGGGCGATGATGCAAAAATTGCGGATATTATCTCTTGCCATCTGTTCCTCCGTTGAGAGAATTGAATTTTATAAAGCTTAATCGTTTAAGATCCAGTTTTCAATGGCGACGATCTCGCCGTGTTCCAGATAGACGCGCGGCACCCGGCGCGATACGCCGCAGAGGACTTCGTAGGAAATGGTGTCGGTCTTCCGGGCAATATCTTCGGCACTGTCGCTGACCGCACCGCCCCAGAGGATGGCTTCATCGCCTTCCTGAACCTGCGGCACGTCGGTCACATCGACCATCAGCTGATCCATGCAGACCCGGCCCAGAACCGGGCAGGGCTTGCCGTGAATCTCTACGATGCCGTTGCCGCAGCTCAGCAGACGGGGATAGCCGTCTGCATAGCCGGTGCAGAGGGTCGCGACCTTGGTGGGCTTTTCGGCAGTAAAGCAGCGGCCGTAGCTGGTGGACTGGCCGGGCTGCATCTCTTTTACCATGCTGACGACAGTTTTCAGCTTCATTACCGGACGGAACAGGCCAAAGCGGACTTCATCGCTGGGGTCAAAACCATACAGGATGATGCCCGGCCGTGCCATACAATGGGCGGAAGGCAGACCTTCCGGCCATTCCGGATGGAGCATGACACCGGCGGAGTTGTCGCAGTGGAGGAGCGGCGGCTCAAAACCGGCTTTTTTCAAAGCCTGATATGCCCGGATGAAGTAGTCGTATTGTTCGGCGGTGTAAGCAATGTTTTCCTCACTGGTATCATCTGCCACAGCGAAATGCTGGAACATGCCGGTCATCTCGAGACCGGGTAGCTTGCAGACTGCGACCATCTCTTCGATGGCCTTGTCAAAATCAGTGCGGAGGGCGAAACCGATGCGGCCCATGCCGGTGTCGGCAGCGAGATGTACTTTGACTTTGCTGCCTGCAAGAATGGCGGCCTTGCTCATGGCAAGAGCCTGCTCGGTCGAGTAACAGGCGGCAGTCAGGTCGTTCTCGATGAGTTCCGCCGTGTAGGTGGACTGGACATGACCGAGGATGAGGATGGGCTGCTGGATGCCGGAACGCCGGAGCTGCTTGGCTTCGGCCAGACAACTGACAGCAAACCATGCCGCGCCTTCCTCAGAGAGGACACGGGCGCATTGAACGGCACCGTGGCCGTAGCTGTCGGCTTTTACGACAGCGCAGAGCGGCAGGTCGCCGGCATGGTTCCGAACGGTCCGAAAGTTTGAGCGAAGGGCATCCAAATCAATTTCGGCCCAAACGTGTTTTTCAAATGTATGATTCTGCATGAAATGATCCTTCTCTCCCAGTAAGAATGAAGGGCGGTCAGGACAGGCTGACGCTCTCGACGAGGTTGACGATATCGCTGATGGATGCAAGTTTGGTAAGACCGGAGACATAGATGATGTCGCCGCTGTCGTATTCGATGGTGGCGAGGACAGCGTAATAGGCCTGAATGTCACAGCGGACGGCGGTGACGGTCGCACCGTCGATGCTGATGTTGACTTTGCGCGGACTGATGACGCCATAAGCCGATTTCAGGTCGGACTCCGACTGGCCGATGAAGTCTTCGTAGGTGGAAGCATCGCCGCGCTGGAACAGGACGACCTGATAATTTGCGTCATCGCTGTCGGCGGCAGAAGCGAGTTCAAGGGCATGACCCAGCGTTGCATCCTCGGTCATCTCACAGACTGGCCAGAGGGCACTTTCGTAGTAGATCGAAATGCCGTTCTCGGCAGTGTAGTGGGTGTCGGGGTTGGACGGAGTACGGCGGTTGACGACGAGGGTGAGGATGAAATAGGCCAGAATGCCAAGCACAACGACGATGCCCATCGCCATCAGAAGCCTGGAACTGCGCTGCTGAGCGGAATCCTGTGGGTTGATATCCTTCGACATGAGGAATCTCCTTTTTTGACGTTTTAACACTGGCCGGACTCCCGGAAAACCGCGCCGGAGGGGAAAACGGCCATATCTTATATAGTATAGCACATCAGCCGGAAAAATTGTAGCGGTGCAGGGCAGAAAATCTTATCGCGCAGACAAAAGAAAACCAGAAAATGCGTTTTGCGAAATCGTGAGATTTCAAGAGAAAACAAGAGATTTCAAGAGACTCTAAAAAATACACTGAAAAAATCAAAAAATTGTGTTGACAGGCGGCTTTTTGTGATGTATACTGACATTCGCGCTCCAAAAGAGTGCCTGAATTATAAAAACACTTATCAGGAGGAAATAGATATGAGCACTACTCTCGTAAAGCCCGCTGAAG
>ERZ808240.530-NODE-530-length-49555-cov-4.250727_pt1 | contig 49555 bp, 50 predicted proteins | sample MGYA00521084_ERZ808240 | MGnify/ENA primary metagenome ERZ808240 (study PRJEB31516, sample SAMN03275571) | gut metagenome | biome: mammalia-associated habitat; material: feces | host: Papio cynocephalus | place: Kenya | collected 2012-08-06 ...
GCAGCTGATTTGTAATCAGCAGGTCGGGGGTTCGAGTCCGTCCACCAGCTCCATTCTATCTCTTTTATAGGATAGAATTTTTTTGAAAAAAGTAATATGGGAGAGTTCCCGAGTGGCCAAAGGGGGCAGACTGTAAATCTGTTGCTTCTAGCTTCGATGGTTCGAATCCATCCTCTCCCACCATTATTTTTTTACGTCCCGCATTATATGCGGTTTTTTTATTCCTTTATCAGACCTTGCATTTTTTGCAGGGGTTTTTTTATTTCCGGAAAAAAAGTATATTTCAATTAAAATATATCCTGTTTGTTCAGAAATATATGATTATTGCACTGCTTAATGCCAAGGAGACAGTTTTATATGAGCTTTGATATACCTATGAAAACAACCGGTGCATATAACAGAAATTCTATAAATGGTATCGGCAATGTTAAAGGTGCTGTAAGTAAAAACAATATAATCAGGAATACAGCGGAAAAATGTTCTTCTGCTGTACTTCAGAGAGGTCAGAAAATTAAACTCAGTGATAACAGACTTAAATTTTATTTTGGGTGGAATGTAAAAAATTCTGAATGTGACCTTGACGGTTCTGCATTTATGCTTGACAGTTCAGGAAAGGTTATAAGTGATGAATGGTTTATATTTTACGGCAATCCCCAGAGTCCTGATAAAAGTCTTTCATATAAACCGTATCAGCAGAATAACGGTGCAGAAATAGATATAAATACTTCGGGAATAAATCCGAAAGTTCAGAAGATTGTTATGTCTGTTACGATATATGAGGCATTTGAAAAAAATCTGAATTTCGGAATGACAGAAAATGTATATGTAAGAATTGCTGAAAGTTCACGCAATTCTGAAATAGCCCGCTTTGATATTGATGATTGTTTCAGCAGTATTACTGCTCTTGTAATAGGTGAGCTTTACCGCTATAATAATGAATGGAGATTCAGTGCAGTAGGCTCAGGAGTAAAAAGAGATTTGGCAGGATTCTGCCGAATGTACGGCGTAAATCTTGCTTAGGGAGAATTTTGAAATGATAAGATTTGAAACTTTAAATGAACTCTGCCTTAAAATTACAAGTGACAGCGAATATGATTATATATTTGCAAAAAAAGGAGCTTTCATTGCCGGAGAATGTCAGGGTTCAAAGAATTTTAAATTTACAAAGGTTCTTCTCGGCCCTGAAGAAAGTGCAGGACGAGCTTTTCTCGGACAGCTTGCAAGAAGATTTACCGGTGAAAATCTTCCGCTTATGAAAACGGAGTTCAATGGGAAAAGTGTTACATACTATGCCAATAATCAACAGCATGTTGTGGTTTATCAGCTCCAGAACGGTGAAACAATATCAGTTGAAAGTGAAAATATACTTGCTTTCAGCAAAGACTGTAAATATGGTGTAAGATTTATCGGTCAGGGTATCATTTCCCAGAAAGGTCTTGCAACTTCAACACTTACCGGCAGAGGTCCAGAGGCATATGTTGCTGTTCTTGTGGACGGAAATCCGCTTGTTATCAGCAATATCCAGACAGGAAATACTATGGAGGTTGACCCTGATGCCGTAGTATGCTGGATTGGTGATGACCCTTCAGTAAAGCTTGATGTAAACTGGAGAAATATTATCGGTCAGAGTTCCGGTGAATCGTATATGTTTGAATGGCACTCAGGAAGTACAGCAACAGTAATTATTCAGCCATGTGAAAGAACATCAGGTGTTGACATAAGTATGGACGGCAGAGCAACAGGAAACCGTCCTTCCTCTCAGAGCAGAGCAGGTCTTTTTTAAAACACATATTGCAGGGGGAATAAAAATGCTTTCTCAGGAACAGATTAATGAAAGAATTGATTTTGCATATAAGGATTTGAAAATCCCTGAAAACGCTGAAAGAATTTTTTGTGATAATAAAAATTTCAGAAAGCTGTATAAATGCGGTGATATTGAAATTTATGAATATGACCACTGCTGCGGCAATTCGGTTTATAATGGTGAAAACTTCTGGAAACACAACTGCTGGATTGAGGCATATTTTGAGGGAAACTGGGAAATGACCCAGAATGATATATGGGTTATATTCAGAGGTATCTTTAAAAGATTTTCAGAAGAATCACGAAAAAATCCGATTGTATACAGGACTGATGAAAAAGGTTTTATTACTTTATACATAATAGGCAGACACTGTGATTCACACTGTGCGGATTATATAATCTGCATAACGCCTGCTTCTTATTATATGACAAAATTTAAAAAGAACAATATACCATTGGGGGAAATTTTAAAATACAATAACAGGATTTCCGCATAATTTCAGGAGGTAAAACTTATGATTAGAGAAGATTTAAGAAATATTGCAATTATTGCCCACGTTGACCACGGAAAAACTACTCTTGTTGACGAGATGCTTAAACAGGGCGGTGTTTTTCGTGAAAATCAGAACGTTGCAGAACGTGTAATGGATTCAAATGACATTGAAAGAGAAAGAGGTATAACAATCCTCGCTAAGAACACCTCTGTTATGTACAATGACATAAAAATAAATATTATTGATACTCCTGGACATGCTGACTTCGGAGGAGAAGTTGAACGTGTTCTTAAAATGGTTGACGGTGTACTTCTCCTTGTAGATGCTGCTGAAGGCCCTATGCCTCAGACACGTTTTGTACTTTCAAAGGCTCTTGAAATGGGACATAAGGTAATTATCGTTGTAAATAAGATTGACCGTCCTGATGCCCGTCTTGATGAAATAGGCGATGAAGTTCTTGAACTTCTTCTTGAACTTGATGCAAATGATGAACAGCTTGAAAGTCCTATTCTTTTCTGTTCAGGACGTGCCGGAACAGCTTCGCTCAGCCAGTATGAAGAAGGCAAAGACCTTAAACCGCTTTTCGATACAATAATCAATTATATCGATGCTCCTCAGGGTGAAGAAGATGAACCTCTCCAGATGCTTATTTCTTCAATAGACTATAATGAATATGTAGGAAGAATAGGAATAGGACGTATCGAAAGAGGAAGAATAAAAGTAGGTCAGCAGGTTACTGTTGCAGATTATACAGAATCCAAAAAGGCTTATAATTCAAAGATAGTATCACTTCTTCAGATTCAGGGACTTAACAGAGTATCTGCTCAGGAAGCTAAAGTCGGTGATATTGTATGGGTAAGCGGTATTGAAAACATTACAATAGGTGATACACTCTGTGACCCTGCACATGTTGAACCTATTCCTTTTGTAAAGATAAGCGAACCTACTGTTGAAATGACATTCTCTGTAAATGACAGTCCTTTTGCCGGCAGAGAGGGAAAATTTGTAACATCAAGACAGCTTCGTGAACGTCTTTTCAGAGAACTCCTCAGAGATGTTTCATTAAGAGTAACTGAAACAGATTCAACAGATTCATTCAAGGTTGCCGGACGTGGTGAAATGCATCTTTCTATTCTTATCGAAAATATGAGACGTGAAGGATACGAACTTGCTGTATCAACTCCGAGAGTATTGTTCAAAGAGGACGAAAACGGAAAGAAACTTGAACCTATTGAAAGACTTGTTATAGATGTTCCGGAGGACTGTGTCGGTTCTGTTATGGAAAAAATGGGTACAAGAAAAGCTGAACTTACTGAAATGCACCCGCAGGGAAGTCGTATGCGTCTTGAATTTCTTATTCCTGCAAGAGGTCTTTTCGGATACAAGAGTGAATTTCTCACTGATACAAAGGGTGAGGGAATTATGAACCATGTATTTGAAGGATATGAACAGTATAAGGGCGATATTGAAAGAAGAAATACCGGTTCACTCATATCATTTGAAACAGGCGAAGCTGTAACATATGGCCTTTACAATGCTCAGGAAAGAGGTCAGCTCTTTATCGGTGCAGGAACTCCTGTATATGAGGGAATGATTGTCGGAGCATCTCCAAAGACAGAAGACCTTGTTGTAAATGTCTGTAAGAGAAAACATCTTACAAATACCCGTGCAAGCGGAAGTGATGACGCTCTTAGACTTGTTCCTCCGAGAGTTCTCAGCCTTGAAGACTGTCTTGAATTTCTTGCTGATGATGAACTTCTTGAAGTTACTCCTGAATCACTCAGAATAAGAAAGAGAATTTTAAGCAACACAACACGTGCAAAGATGAGAAACAAGGCATAATTTTATAAATATATAAAAAACCCGTCAGTTTTTAAACCGACGGGCTTTTTTAATAATCAGTCTTCAGTTTTTTCTTCTTCTTTTTCTTCAGAATCACATTCTTCAGAAGGAGTTTTTTCTTCAACCTTAACTTCAACTGCTTTGTCAGCTTCTTCAGCAGGCATAACTACTTCAAGGTCGTCATCAGCACAGCAGTCGGTTTCAAAATCATAATCGTCATAATTGTCATCAAATTCATCGTCATAGTATTTTTTGCCGCAGCAACATTTTTTTGTTAAAATCTTGCTTACAGCTAAAGCAAGTACAGCACCGGCACTGAAAGCAAGGGCTATTATAGAAAATTTTTTCATTCTACTCCTCATTTCTCCGCAAGAATAAATTTCTTTAAAGATGCTTGCGGTCATTGAATAAATATTACAGATATATTATATCATATATAAGCTTCAACTTCAATACTTTATATATTTTTTGTTAAAAACATCAAAATTGAGAGGGCTGTTATTGGTGCAGTTTCACAACGAAGTATTCTTTTTCCGAGCCATACAGTTTCAGCCGAAGTATTTTCAAGAGCAGATTCAACTTCATCACTGTCAAAACCGCCTTCACTTCCGATAACTATGCCGATATTTTTAAGTCCTTCAAGATTTATTTCAGAAAAATTTTTTCCTCCGTTTTCATAAAGGAATATAATTTTGTCCTGAAGTGCCATATCTTCAAGAGCTTTTTTATAGTTTATTATCGGCATAACCTGCGGAATTATACCTCTGCCAGACTGCTTTGATGCCTGTTCTGAAATTTTGTTAAGACGTATGAGTTTTTTTGAAAAATCCTTTTCATCAGGACGTGAAACACATCTTCTTGAAATAAAAGGAACAATTCTGCTTACACCGAGTTCAACGGATTTCTGAATAATAAATTCAAGTTTATCAAGTTTAGGAACAGCCTGATAAAGAGTGACATTTATATCCGGTTCTGATGCACATGGGACAGCCTCATTTAGAGCAAGTCTGACTTCTTCATCAGAAATTGATGCTATATTGCAGTTATAGTCAATGTTGTTACAGCAGACTGTAACAGAATCACCGATTTTCATGCGGAGAGAACGCCCGATGTGGCGGGCGTCATCTCCTGTTATTGTTATATTGTTTTCATCGATATAATTTGTAAAAAATCTTGGCAAGTTTCTGCACATTCTTTCATAATATTTTTATTAAAGTTCGTTTATTATACCTGCGAGGAACTGCTGAAGCTTGAGAGCATCATTTGCGTTGAGTCCGTCACCTGTATTATGAACATCACCGGCACTTACAGCTTCCTGACTCAAAGGATTTCCTGATGAATTTGCAACATAAGCTGAAATTGCAACAACGTCAGCAATATCAACGGAGTTATCAAAGTTTACATCGCCTTTAAGAACTGTTGTAGTATCAGAGGAAACTGTTGTAGTTGTGGTAGTAGTTTCAGTAGTAGTTGTAGTAGTTTCGGTAGTTGTTGGTACATCAGGCTTTGAAGAACCGCCGTTGAAAACATAATTTTCATTTATTTCGCTTGCCTGTGTGATTACATCTTTAAGTGCAGATGCATCACCGCCGTAGAGGTTTACAAGACCTGCACATGCGAGAGCAAAACAGCTGTTATAGTCAAGAGCCGGTTCTGTGTACTGGTATTCTTTTGTTGTATCATTATAATTTCCGCTTGAATCGTCACCGCCTACAAGCATACCATAGTTTGTATATTTTGCTGAAGTATCTGCATTTGCATCACCATTCTGTCCGGGAGTATCACCTGTTCCGGGGTTAGCAGCTCTGTGGTGAATATGAGTAGGCCATTTGTCACCGTATCCGATAAGGAAACTGTAACCACGGGAATTATTTCCGAGAATGTGGTCTGTCTGGAATTTTGCACCGAGTGCATACTGTGATGAAGCATCACCGTCAGCAAGTCCGAGGGCAACCATCTGCAAAGCACAGTTATATCTTGAAGCACCCCAGCCTTCTGCATTGTATGAGTTTGTCGGACAGCCGTTTTTATTATTGAGTTCAAACAGCATTTCATTTGCGAAAGTCTTATCGCCTGTTATTTTATACATCATAGTTGCATAGCCTGACCATACTTTGTCCCAGCTATAAAGATGATAGTCATAATACTGATTATTGTAACAGCCGTTTCCTGTTGGCTTATATGAAGGGAGAGAACCTTCACCGTTAAGATAGAGCCAAGCCTCTGCAATAGCCATTTCGTCCTGATACATTGAGTCAATATTATACATACCGCCCATTCCGGCAGTTTCATTTCCTACATATTTGTTTCCGAATTCATAGATAGCCTTTGCATACTTGAGACATTCAGCCGAATAATCAGGGTCTGAATCTTTTAATACATAAGCAGTTCCTGCGAGGGCAGAAGCCATTTCACCGCATATAACAGAGTTGTTGTTGGAAGAACTCATCCAGTAAGTTTTTCTGTCATATGTCTGAATTTCAGGTGACTGCCAGTAGGAGTGGTCTGAAGAATCAGAAACGTTGTAGCATATTGTAGCAACAGAACCGTCTGAATTAAGGTAAGTTGTTTTCATAAGGTATTTTGAAATCTTTTTGAGTATTTCAAATAAATGGTCTTCACAGCCTGCCTTTTCATAAGCACCTTCATTGAGATAGTATGACATTGCAAGAGATGAACCGGCAAAACCGTTTGTGAGATTGAATTTAATGTGGTCACCTGCATCGTGATAGCCACCGCTTACATCAACATATCCGTCACCATCAGGGTCAACGAGTGATTTATAAGCTGAATTGAAGTTTGTAGCATTTGAAAGGGAAGCCTTTGCATCATAAGTATGGCAGTTGCCTCTCCATGTAAGCGGGTTGTCATCAACTTCAGTTCCGCATTCGTTTGAATCGAAGAAATAAAGTGACATTGCGAGAGCTTCAGCATAGTTTTCATTTTCGGCAGCATATGAAACCGGAGCAGAAACAGTTGAGCAGACAGAAGCAGAAAGCATTAAAGCACTTAAAGCACCTGAAACTGCTTTTTTAAAATTCTTCATAAAAAATCAATCCTCTCTTATTCTGGTAAAAACCGATATATAATTTTATTATATCATATCAGGAAGTTCAAATGTTAAGGATTTATGAATAAATACAACTTTCGCATTAATTTCTGCATTTTTATCAAATTCAGTATACTTCATTTGTGCATAATAACAATAAAAAATCAGCCATTGGGAAAATGGCTGATTTTTGGTTTATTTTTTGTCAGGCATATCATATATGCTTTTTACTTCATCTGTACGGTCATTTTTTTTATTTGGTTTATGCTTATCAAGAAATTTATCGATATGTTTTGCCATTTTCGGAGTAAATACGGCAAGCAGATATATAATGAACATTACAAAAACCATACCTGCACCGAACTTGAGAATAGTGGATACTTCGATTGAAACACCCTGTGATGACTGCTGAACAGCCTGAGTTACCGTTTCAGTAAGCATTTAAAAAACCTCCGTATTTTTTATAAATCACATTATGCTTGAAACATCATTTAAAAGCTTCCAGCCCTCACCCTTGATTTTGGCAGAAGTAAGTTCAATTGAAGTTTTGCGTGTATCTCTTTTGCCTTTGAATTCTACTTCAATATCAAGTTTGTATGCCTTATCTATTTTAAGACCGGAAGTTTTTTCAAGAGACTTTATTTCATCTTTTTTAAGGGAAGTCTTATCTTTTATATCATATGATATTTTGATATTTTTTCCGTAAGCAATTTCAAGAAGTGATATTAAGGATTCAAGGTCTTCATCTTCTGTACTGTCTTTAAGTGAATCTGATACATCTTCCGGAAATGATTTTGCCATAGTGCTTACACTGCATTTTTCAAGACCTTTGAAAAACTGGTCAACAGGTTTATCATATCCTCCGCTGAATGTATTGATTAAAAGTACAAAAATGATAACCACACCGGCAATTATAGCTATAAAAGCACCAGCCATAGAATTTTTACTTTGAGTTTTTGTGGCAGAAAGAGCTTCATTCTGAGCCTCTGCACAGTGGCAGACTTCTCCGTCAGGAATTTCTGCCCCGCAGAATTTACAGTATTTCATTAAAAAATCCCCCTAATCATTATTTATATTATATTAGCATATTATCGGAAATATGTCAATAAATGACAGATGATATAATCTTTATAATTTCCGTCTGAATATCCTGAATACTTCTGAGCTTATTATCCTTACAGCAGTTTATGATATGCCATTCTGTTCCGGAACTGTCATGTGAGCCTGCATATATTGCGGACTGACGGCATTTTTTAAGATACTCTGCATTTGATTCATGAATATCCTTTTTTGATTCATCACCATGATAGCGTTCAGAAAGAAGTTTCTGAGAAATTTCCACAGGCATATCAAGAAATATCACAGCATCAGGACGGGGAATACCCATTTTATTGTATTCCAAATCATAAAGCCATTTGCAGTATTCATTCCATAGAGATTTTTCAAGTTTTGTCATCTGATATATTGCATTTGATGTTGTATATCTGGCAGAAATGATATTTTTCCCTGACTGATAATCCTTTCCCCAGTCAGATTTATAGCTTATATATCTGTCGACAGCATAAAAAGTGCTTGCGGAATATGAGCTTCTTTCAGGATTTTCCTCCTTGAAATTTCCTTTGAGATAATCAGTGATTATTTCACCGCTCGGCGAATTATAATTGGGAAATGTTATAAAACGGCAGTCTGAAAATTTGCTTTGAAGAAGTTCAAACTGAGTGCTTTTCCCTGAACCGTCAAGTCCTTCGATTATTATAATTTTTCCGTACATAATTCCTTGCCTTTCTTTCTTATAATGGCTGATACATATTCAAACGGAACATATTCACAAAGCCAGCGTTTGTTTTCTGAAAGATAAAAGCAAAGACCGTTTTCGTACATTTTTTTTGCATCTATAACGAGTACAGCAGGTTTTCCATGACGTCCGCCGACATCAAAAGCAGTATCAGTATCAGCTGAAAGATGAACATGATTTCTTGACATTTTCATTATGCCGTTTTTGCGTATTGAATCCAGAAATATTTCTGCTGTTCCATGATAAAGCACATCAGGAGGTGCAACGGGAATAAGTTCAAGGTCAACAGGAATGGAATGTCCCTGATTAGCTCTTATCTTTGTTTTATCTTCGTTATAGCTGAAACGTTTTTTATCATTTTCACGGACAATTCTGTCAAGGGTTTCAATGTCAATTTTTCTGCCTTTTTTATTCATCTGTGATATAAGTTCATTTATATCAGCCCAGCCATGAGAATCAATATGAATATTGAAAGCTTCAGGGTGATGTCTTAAAATGAAACTCATAGCTTTGCACAAATCCCTGTCGGAGTTTTTATTCATAATAAAATTCCTTTCTTTATTATAAAAATGCGGACGAAATCAATTCGTCCGCAGGGAAAATACGGCATTAATAATCCATACCCATTTTTATAGCTCTGAGATTATTTTCAATAAGCTTAGCCTTTGCAGGAGGAACAACCTTTTCAACAGCTTTCTGCATTGTTTCAAAAGTGAAAAGATTTGTTTCCTTTATGAGCTTTCCGAGAAGAACCATATTTGAACCGCCCTTTAAGCCGTTTGAATCAGCCATTTCAGTTGACGGAATATAGAAACATTCAATATCAGTTCTTTCGCATTTTGAATCAACAAGAGTTGAATCTATAAATACTTTTCCGTTCGGTTTTACAGCATTTATAAATTTATCGTATGAAGGGCCGTTCATAGCGATAAGAATATCAGGTGTGAGTATAAGCGGAGAACCGATAGGCTCATCGGAAATACATACTGAACAGTTTGCAGTACCGCCACGCATTTCAGGGCCGTATGAAGGAAGCCATGAAAGTTCCTTTGAATCCATAAGTCCGCAGTAAGCAAGGATTTTTCCGGCAAAAAGAACACCCTGTCCGCCGAATCCTGCAAGAAGTATTTCAGTAGTCATTACTTTTCCTCCTCCTTTGCGGTAATATCCTTATAAACTCCGAGAGGATAATAAGGAATCATTTCGTCCTGAAGTCTTTTTATTGCATCAACAGGAGAAAGTCCCCAGTTTGTAGGACATGTTGAGAGAACTTCAACAATTGAAAGTCCTCTTTTTTCTTTCTGGTTTTCAAAAGCCTTGCGTATAGCCTTCTTTGCATCTCTGATGTGAGGAATTGTATCAACAGCAACTCTCTGTGCAAGAGCAGTTCCTGAAAGTGTTGACATAAGTTCACAGACTCTTACAGGGTATCCGGCAAGTTTCGGGTCACGTCCGAAAGGAGTAGTCTGGGTAACCTGTCCCGGAATAGTTGTAGGAGCCATCTGACCGCCTGTCATTCCGTAAATAGTATTGTTTATAAAAATGATAACGATATTTTCGCCTCTTGCACCGACATGAACAGTTTCAGCAGTACCGATAGCAGCAAGGTCACCGTCACCCTGATATGTAAATACAAACTTGTCAGGATTTGTTCTCTTTACACCTGTTGCAACAGCCGGAGCTCGTCCATGAGGAGCTTCAATCATATCACAGCCGAAATAATCATAAGCCATTACAGCACAGCCTACGGGACATACACCGATAGTATCTCCTTCAATTCCCATTTCATCAATAACTTCACATACAAGGCGGTGAACTATACCATGTGAACAGCCGGGGCAATAGTGAGTAGGAACATCAAGGAATGACTTAGGTCTTTCAAATACGACAGCCATTAATTTTTGCCTCCAATCTTTTTGATTTCTTCAAGCACTTCAGCAGGAGTAGGAATAACTCCTCCTGTTCTTCCGAAGAATGATACAGGCTTTGAACAGTTTATAGCAAGTTTTACATCATCAATCATCTGTCCCATTGACATTTCAACGCAAAGAAGATTTGATGCAGTTTCGCAAGCCTTGTTTAATTCTTTTACAGGGAAAGGCCAGAGAGTTTTAGGTCTGAACATACCGGCTTTTATTCCGATAGCTCTTGCGGAATTTACTGCTGATTTTACAATTCTTGCAGAAGCACCATAAGCACATACAAGTATATCGCAGTCATCATTAAGATAAAGTTCAGCATCAGTTTCATTAGCCTTTATAGTTTCATATCTCTTGAAACGTTCTTTAACCTTGTCCTCAAGTTCATTTGCCTGAAGATAAAGTGAATTTATTATGTGGTGTTCACGCTTGTTTCCATGACCGCATGCAGCCCAGCCTGATTTGTCATAAGCATCAGGATTTATTTCAGGGAATGAAACAGGTTCCATCATCTGACCTAAAAGACCATCAGCAAGAATCATAGCAGGTATTCTGTATTTATCAGCAGTATCGAAAGCCTTTACAACCATATCAACCATTTCCTGAACGGAGCATGGAGCAAATACAAGTATCTGGAAATCGCCATGTCCCATAGCTCTTGTAGCCTGCCAGTAGTCTGCCTGAGAAGGCTGGATTCCTCCAAGACCAGGTCCGCCTCTCTGAACATTTATAATAAGAGCAGGAACATCTGAACCGGCAAGGTAAGAAATTCCCTCTGCCTTGAGAGAAACTCCCGGAGATGATGAAGATGTCATTGCACGTACACCAGTAGATGCCGCACCAAGTACCATATTTATAGCAGCGATTTCAGATTCAGCCTGAATAAATACTCCGCCTGCCTTGTGCATACGTTTAGCCATATATGCAGAAAGTTCAGTCTGAGGAGTGATAGGATAGCCGAAAAAGCATTTACAGCCTGCTCTTATAGCAGCCTCTGCAAGAGCTTCATTGCCTTTCATTAAATTTCTTTCCAAAGCTTAACAGCTCCTTTCAAATAATTATTTTTCAATAACAATTGCACAGTCAGGGCAAATCATACCGCACATTGTACAGCCCATACAGAGTTCTTCATTTGTGCAGACAGCGTAGAAATAACCCTTTTTATTACGCTTTTCCTTCTGAATTTCAACGATTTTTTTAGGACAGACTGTTGTGCATAATCCACAGCCCTTACAGCGTTCGGAAATAACTGTCATCTTAGCCATTTTTTCACCTTCTTTCACTGGAATTAGATATAAATTTTTCTGCCTCATCTCTTGAATTTACTATTTTAAGCTCATAGTCATTCCATACACGCCAGTGTTCAGCATCTTCCAAGTCTTTTATTGCAAGGCAGTTTTCAGTACACATCAGAGTAACAGGTGATTTTTCTGTATCATTCAGAAAAGCCTGTCTGTTGAAGTATTCAACATTATCAGGAATGAATACAGATTCTATATTACTTTTTGCGAAAGCATTCAAATCTATTGATTTTAAGCTGTCAGGAAGTCTGACATGTTTTAATGATGAATTATTCTGAAATGCATTCATTTCAATTGTTTCAATACCCTCAGGAATTTCAATTTCAGTAAAGGATTTACAGCCGTCAAAACATTCTATGGGAATTGTTTTAAGATTAGATGACAGCTTTATTTTTTCTGCATAAGTACATTCCCTGAAAGCATGATTTCCAAGAACGGAAATACTTTCAGGAAGAATGATTTCTTTTAAAGCTGTTTCAGAAAAGGCATTATCTTCTATATTTTCAAGATTTTCAGGAAATTTTATATTTTCAAGTGAAGTGCAGTTCTGAAAAGCCTTTTTATTTATATTTTTTATGTTATCAGAAAGAATGATATTTTCAAGTGAAGAACAGTTTTCAAATGCACTTTCCGGAATTTCCGTAATTTTATCGGGAATTTTTATATTTTCAATTCCTGAACCATAAAATGAGGCATATCCGATTTTTTCAGTTTCATCTGAAAGTGAAATATCAGAAAGAGAATCACATTCCGCAAAGACATAAGGTTCAATTGATTTCACATTTTCAGGAATATTAATGATTTCAAGATTTTTACATTCGCTGAAAGCTCCCCTGCCGATATATTCAACGCTTTCGGGAATCTTAACACTTCTGATATTTTTTGAAGTAAATACATTACTGCATATTGACTGAACGCCGTCAGGAATAGTTATGTTTTCACTGTTTCCGTCATATTTGTAAAGAATTTTATCATTTATTATTATAAAATCATCATCGCCAAGATTTTCTTCAAAAGGAGTTCTGATAAAAGCACCTTCACCTATATATTCAACACTTTCAGGAATATCTATATATTCAAGTTCTGAACAGTTAAAGAATGCCCAGTCTGAAATCTTTTTTACATTTTCGGAAATAATTACAGATTTCAGTTTATGATTATTTCCCATATAACTTATTTCTGTGACGGGAAGTTTTTTAATTTTATCAGGAATAATCAAATCAGTTTTTTTGCCGATGTAATCTGTAATGGTAATTCCGCCGTTGTCGTTTTTTTTATATTCAAATACAAACTGCGGTATATCTGAATATTTAAGAGCTTTGTCTGTAAGTGATACAGCAAATAAAATTATTATTGATGTCAGAGCTATAATTCTTCCGGCTTTTGTCATATTGAAATTACCTTTCCCAGAAAGGTTTTACATAGACCTTTATGGGCATGATATTTTTATCTTCAACAAATTCAGCCAAATCTTCCCTGCATGCAGTATAAAGCAGAGGCAGTTCAGCCTTGAATGCGGTTTCATCTGCAAATTCAAAAGAATCTTCAATAGTCTGCGGAGTGGTTTCACTTCCGAGATTTGAATTGTTTACTATTGCAGTATGTTTCATATGAGATGCATTTTCAATTTCATACATAAGCTCAAGAGCATCATCGGGAGCAGGTGTTAAATAGCGGTAAGCATTTATGACGTAAATCATTTCGATTTCATTATGAAATTTTTCAAGAGCCTGTGAGTATCTTCCGAGAGCAGTAGCTCCGGCATCATCTCCGCCGACATCTATTACAAGATATTCGTCAGACATAGCAAGTTCTTCAAGGTCAAAGCTTAAAGCAGGAATATCAAGATTTGAATTTGCATACTGAGGAGCAATAAGTCTGATATTATTTTCTTCAAAAAGCTGTTTAAAGTCGGCAGTGCGGAAATACGGGTTTACAATGTCAAGGTCAATAACGCATACAGGTTTATTCTGAGCTTTTATATTCATAGCGATATTTACAGAAAGATTTGTTTTTCCCGTACCGTAATGACCGGTAACAACAGTAATTTTTTTCATTGAGACCCCGTATAAAAGTTTTTCCGGTAAAAAAGCCGGCATAATTATTATAACATATTTTTTGCAATTTGCAATAGAATCATAAAAAATAAGCTGTTATCCGCCTGATGAAATTTCTGCATATTTTAAGAGTACAGCAGATGCGTCAGAAGAATTTACAGTTCCGTCCCTGTTCATATCAGCACATATTGACTGAATATGGCTGAATGACGAACTGTTTCCCGCAGAAACTGATGCATAATCGCAAAGTATACTTGAAGCATCTGAAGAATCAAGAAGTAAATCTTCATCTACATCACCAATCATTTTATAGGAAATGCTGTTGTTCTGTGCATAGCTTTTTGCAGGACTTCCATAAAAACCATATATAACAGGGTTATAGGTATTGCTTTCAGCAGGGGAAAGAATATCATTTCCTATTGTGGTAACTGACTGCGGAATGATTAATTCCACAAGACTGGGGCAGGCATAAAAAGTATCATCATAAATTGCAGTAATTCCTTCAGGAAGGTATACAACTGAAAGATATGGGCAACTGAAAAAACAGCTTTTTCCGATATATTCAACCCTTGAAGGAATATATATTTCTTTCAGTGCAGTACAGCCCATAAATGCATAATCATCAATATATGAAACAGTTTCCGGAATATTTATATATTCCGGTTCTGAACCGAAAAAGGCATGAGATTCAATTTTTTCAATTCCATACGGAATTACTGCTGTCTGGTCAGAACCTGTATATTTTATAAGATTTATTCTGTTACGGTTCATAAACATATTGTTTTCAGATACGAAATACTGATTGTCGTCTGAAACGGTTATTGTTTTCAGATTTGTGCATGATACAAATGCAGAAGAATCTATTTCTGTAATGGGCAGACCGTCAATTGTATCAGGTATATAAAGACTTTCGCCGTTTCCGGTGCATTTTGTAATTGTAATCGTATTGTTTTCAGATATACTGTAATTTATGGTGTAGTCGCCTGTATAATATACAGATTCAGCATAAGCCCTGTATGCTGATATATCCGACAGCAGAATTGCAGACAGAATTAATATTCCCAGTTTTTTCATACTATTTTACCATTAATCATAACGAGTGACGGTTCTGAAAGGAGGTCAAGAGGATTTGAACCTTTCGGATAAAGCTGTAAATCAGCGTCCATATCATTTTTAAGACAGCCGATTGATTTTTCTGCACCTATAATCAAGGCAGGATTTATTGTAATCGCTTTAAGAGCCTCTATAAATTCAAGACCGCCTTTCTGACAAGCCTGTGCAGAAATCGGAAGATACTGTATAGGAATTACAGTATGGTCAGTGCATATGGCAGTAAGAATACCGTTTTTATTAAGTTCTGATGCATTTTTCAGGTCAAGGCCTTTCATTTCCGGCTTGCATCTGTCACATATTACCGGCCCGCATATTACCGGAATTTTAAATCTTTTCAGAATATCGGAAACAAGGTATCCCTCTGTGCCATGTATTATTACAGCTTTGAGATTAAATTCACGGGCAATTCTTACAGCAGTGCAGATGTCATCAGCACGATGACAGTGAAAATAAGCCTTTGCCCTGCGTCTTAAAAGCGGTACAAGCGATTCGCATTTTATATCATATTCAGGAGGGTCAAGGCTGTCACTGTCTGCAAGGTGTGCATCATAATCATTCATATAACGTTTAGCCTTATAGAGTCCCTCTCTGATTATTGCAGAAACAGCCATTCTTGTAACAGGTGATTCATCTTTGTCATTGTAAACACGCTTTGGATTTTCACCGAGTGCAAATTTCATTCCTTTTATGCCGTCAATAATCATATCATCAATAAATATTCCGTCTGTTTTGATGAATGCTATTTCACCACCGCATGCATTTGCACTTCCGGGGCAGGAGGCAACTGATGTGATGCCTCTTTTTCTTGCCTCTGAAAAACATCTGTCAAATGGATTTATTCCGTCAATTGCCCTCATCTGCGGTGTGAAAGGGTCAGATGATTCATTGCAGTCATCGCCCTCAAAATCTATACCGTCCTCAATTATTCCGAGATGTGTATGTGCATCAATAAATCCGGGATATACTGTGCCTTTTTCAGCGTTTATATCTTCGGGGCTTATTTTGTCCGGAATACCTTTTTTAACTGCTGTAATTTTTTTGCCTGATATTTCAATATATCCGTTTTCAATAATACCGCCTGACTTGTCAGTCATTGTATATATTTCAGCATTGTATATTTTCATTGAAAAATATTACCTCCGGATTTTTATTGCAGAAATTATTTTTTCAGAGGCTTCCATAGGTGAGCAGTCACATTCAACCCTTATTGCTGAATTTTCAAGATATATGGGATAACGTGTGTTGTAGCGTTCAAGGAGCTGTTCCCTTGTACTATTAACAGCAATAGGTCTGTTTGAATCGTCCTTTATTCTTTCATAGCATACATCAAAGGGAACATCAATGAATATAATAATTCCACCGTTTTCAGTTACGCTTTTTGCTGTTTCAGAATTAAGCATTGCACCGCCACCGCATGAAACAACAGCCTTGTGGTTTACAAAACTTTTTATGGTTTCAGCCTCTGATTTACGAAAATACGGTTCGCCCATTTTATCAAATATTTCGGGGATAGTCATTTTTTCCTTTGCAACTATTTCTTCATCAGAATCAAAATATGCAAGTCCGAGTTTTTTTGATATTATCTTTCCGACAGTTGTCTTTCCGCAACCCATAAATCCGCATAAATATAGAGTCATAGCAAATCTCCTTTTATTTGAAATCTGAGCAGATTTTTTCTTCAACAGCCTTTATGATTGAATTTACCTCATCATTTGTATAGAAATCATTGTTCCATATTTCATGAGCCTTTACAGCCTGATATACAAGCATAGCAGTTCCGCCAAGAGCAGGTTTTCCCTGTTCTCTGAATTTCTTTACAAGAAGTGTTTCAACAGGATTGTATACAACATCAAATACACAGCCACAGTTTGAAATAATTTCATCGCTTACAGGGCAGTTTTCAGTTTTGGGATACATTCCGACAGGAGATGCATTTATAAGCATATCGAATTTTCCTGATATTTCATTCATATTTACAGTTTTCACTGTTGCATCAGGATATTTTTCCATAAGTTCAGCTTTTAAATTTTCAGCCATTTCAAGAGCTTCCGGAATATGTGCAACAGTAAGTTTTCCGCCATGGCGAACTGTTTCAACAGCAATCATTCTTCCGACACCGCCGCAGCCTATAAGAAGAACATTTTTGTCAAGAGGCATATTCAGTGAATTTACTGATAAGAGAAATCCGTCACAGTCTGTATTATATCCGACAAGTTTTCCGTTCTGGTTTGAAACGCAGTTTACAGAATTGTATCTTTCTGCACTTTCAGCCATTTCATCTATAAGGTCAATAACAGCAACCTTATGCGGAATTGTTATGTTAAATCCTGAAAGACTTCTCAGAAAATCAGCTTTTGATGAAAGATTTTCAGGTGCTATATCAGTAAGGTCATACGGGCAGTCTTTTCCTTTAAGTCTGAACAGACCTTCATGAATCATTGGTGACATTGAGTGACCGAGAGGGTGGCCGATTAAAGTATACTTATTCATTGCAGAATACCTCCTCAAGAGTTTTGAGATTTTCAATATTGACAGCTTTCACATCTTTTAAAGTTTTCTTTACAAGACCTGTGAGAACTTTATTAGGACCGAATTCATAGAATCCTGTGAAACCGTCATTCTGCATTGCATTAAGCTCTGAAACAAAACGTACCGGAGATATGATATGTTTTGCGAGAAGTGACGGCATATCAGAGAAATCTGTAAGTTCTGCACCTGTAACATTTGAGTAGTATTTAACCTGTGGTTTGTTGAATTTTATTTTCTTTGCAGTTTCATAAAATTCCTTTGAAGCAGATTCCATAAGCTTTGAATGGAAAGCACTTGCTACTTTAAGCGGAACAACCCTTGCTTTGAGTTTTGCAAATTCTTCTGTTGCCTTTGCGACAGCCTCAGCAGTTCCTGCAATAACAGTCTGCTGTGGTGAATTGTAGTTTACAGGAACAACATATCCGTCAACAGAACTGCATACTTCTTCAATCTGTTCAGCAGAAAGCTTTAATACAGCAGACATTGCTCCCTTGTTTTCCTTTGCACATCTGTCCATAGCCTCAGCACGAGCTTTTATAAGACGGAAACCGTCCTCAATTGAAACAATACCGCTTGCAACCATTCCTGCATATTCCCCGAGTGAATGACCTGCCACGCCTGAAAATTCAAATCCTTTTTTCTTTGCGGATTCAAGGCATACAAGTGAAGCAGTCATAATAGCCGGCTGTGAATTTATAGTCTGTGCAAGAACAGTTTCATCAGCATTAAAGCATATATCCTTTATATCTCTGCCGATTACATTAGATGCTGTATCGAAAATTACTGAAAGTGATTTATCAGATTCGTATAAATCTCTGGTCATTCCGGAATACTGTGAACCCTGACCTGAAAACAAAGCAATATTCATAATTAAAAATTCCTTTCTTAAATAGTGAAATATCAATGAATTTCAACATTGTAATTTGTGCAAATCAACGATAATTTGTGCGTAATTCGTTAAAATGACAAAAAATCATTGCAAAATAAGGTAAAATAGATTAAAATAGAAATGTCTGATACTATTTTTTTCAGGCATTCTTTACTTATACTATAACACAAATTCTGTGATATTACAATAACTATTTTAAAGAAATTAATCAGGGAGGCTAAAAATGGGTATAAATATTGTGTCCACAGGCAGTTATGTTCCTAATCAGTCTGTTACAAATGATGACCTTGCTAAATTTGTAGATACGAATGATGAGTGGATAAGAACCAGAACAGGAATAATTTCAAGGCATATTTCAGGTTGGGAACCTACCTGGTATATGGGTGCGGAGGCTTGCAGAAAAGCTGTCGAAAAAGCCGGAATAAATCCTGATGACATCGGCATTATAATATGTTGTACAATAACAAATGATTTCCATACACCGAGTGTTGCGAGCATAATCCAGAATGAAATAAAAGCTTCAAATGCAATGGCTTTTGACCTCAATGCTGCCTGCACAGGATATATATATGCTGTGGATACTGCAAGACGTTTTCTTGAAACAGATGAAAATATGAAATACGCCCTTGTTGTTGCAAGTGAAAACCTTTCAAGAATAACTGATTTTACAGACAGGGGAACATGTATTCTTTTCGGTGACGGTGCATCAGCCTCCATAATTGAAAAAAATGATAAACTTTATTCAAGCTATCTTGCTTCTGACGGAAGCGGTGCAAGACTCCTTTTTGCAAGAAGTGTCAACCGAAAGGAAGAATTTGCTGATGAAACACAATATGATGACGGTTTTGCCGGCACTAAAATGCATGCTCTTGTTCAGAACGGAAAGGAAGTATATAAATTTGCTACAAAAGCACTTCCGAAAGCTCTTGAATGTGCAGCATCAAAAATTAATATGACTGCTGATGATATTGATGTGATTGTTCCTCATCAGGCAAACCTCAGAATTATTGAAACTGCTGCAAAAAATATGAAAGTTTCAATGGATAAGTTTGTTGTTACCCTTGACCATAACGGAAATACATCAAGTGCATCTATACCGCTTGCATTTGATGAGGCTGTTGAAAAGGGAAGAATTAAAAGAGGAGATAAGGTTTGCATGGTAGGATTCGGAGCAGGTCTTACTTACGGTGCAATTATTTTTGAATATTAACACTGAAAGGATTTTAAAAACGTATGAAAACTAAAATTACTGAATTATTAAAATGCGAATATCCTATAATACAGGGCGGTATGGCATGGATTGCTGAAAGCAAACTTGCTTCTGCTGTATCAAATGCCGGAGGAATCGGAATAATTGCCGGTGGTTCTGCACCTATCGACTATCTGCGTGAACAGATAAGAGCATGCAAATCTATGACTGATAAGCCTTTCGGTGTAAATATAATGCTTATGAGTCCCAATGCTGATGACCTTTCACAGCTTGTGATAGATGAAAAAGTTCCTGTTGTAACAACAGGTGCAGGAGTTCCGAAATATGTTTCAGAATGGAAAAATGCAGGAATTAAAGTACTTCCTGTTGTTCCATCTGTTGCAATTGCAAAAAGAATGGAACGTGCCGGAGCAGACGCTGTAATTGCAGAGGGTACTGAATCAGGCGGTCATATAGGTGAAATAACTACAATGTGTCTTGTTCCGCAGGTTGTTGATGCTGTTTCAATTCCTGTAATTGCTGCGGGAGGAATTGCTGACGGCAGAGGAATTGCCGCATCATTTATGCTCGGTGCAGAAGGTGTTCAGCTCGGCACACTTTTCCTTGCTTCTGAAGAATGTCAGATTCACCCGACCTATAAAGAACTTGTTGTTAAGGCGAAAGATACTGACAGCATTGTTACAGGCAGATATACAGGTCACCCTTGCCGTAATGTGAAAACAAAGTTTTCAAAAATGCTTGCAAACGGTGAAAAAAACGGAACTCTTACCACTGATGAATTTGAAAATCTTACACTCGGTTCACTCAGAAAAGCTGTTCAGGACGGAAATCTTGAGGAGGGTTCATTCCTCTGCGGAGCTATTGCCGGTCTTGTAAAAGAAGTAAAACCATGCAGTGAAATTATTAAGGATATATTCGGACAGGCTGAAAAGCTTTTGAACAGATAATATTTATTTTTGGAGGATAATATGGCGACAGCGATTATAACAGGAGCATCTCAGGGTATAGGTGCTTGCATAGCAAAAAGACTTGCTAAAGACGGTTTTGATATAGCAATAAATCATTATCCGAGCGAAAGCGACAAGGCAAATGCTGAAAATGTAGCAAAGGAATGTCAGGAATTTGGCGTGAAAGCTGTATGTTTTCCGGCTGATGTTTCAAAATATGCTGAATGTGAAGAACTTGTAAAGGCTGTAAAGGCTGAATTCGGAACAATAGATGTTCTTGTAAACAATGCAGGAATCACAAAGGACGGACTCCTTGCAAGAATGAGCGAAGAAAACTATGATGCAGTAATTGCAGTAAATCAGAAAAGTGTTTTCAATATGACAAAGCATACCGCTACTGTAATGATGAGACAGAGAAGCGGTCATATAATAAACCTTGCCTCAGTAGCAGGACTTTACGGAAATCCCGGTCAGTTTAATTATTCAGCATCAAAAGCAGCAATAATCGGCATGACAAAAACTACTGCCAAGGAATTTGGCTCAAGAAACATTACTTGTAATGCAGTAGCTCCCGGATTTATCAAGACTCCTATGACAGATAAGCTCACAGATGCACAGAGAGATGCAATGCTTGCTCAGATTGCTATGAAAAGATACGGCGAAGTTGAAGAAATAGCAGGTGTTGTTTCATTCCTTGCATCATCAGATTCAAGCTATGTCACAGGACAGGTAATTGAAATATCCGGCGGACTTTCAATGTAATTTTATAAGGAAAGGATTTTCAGATGAAAAGAGTAGTAATAACAGGTATGGGAACTGTCAACCCTCTTGGAAATAATGTTTCTGATTTCTGGAATGGTATTGTTGACAATAAGATAGGTTTTTCATTTATAGATAAATTTGATTCCTCAAAAACAGGAGTTTCAGTTGCAGGAACTGTCAGAAATTTCAATGAGGAAGATTATTATAATGACCCTCTCTGTTTTGATAAAAAAGAGTCAAGAAGAATGGACAGATTTACAAAACTTGCACTTGTATCAACAAGTGAGGCTCTTAAAGACTGCGGAACAGATTTCAAGGATATAAACCCTTACAGAGCAGGTGTTATAATAGGCTGCGGAATAGGCGGTCTCGAACTCACTGAACAGGAACATAAGAAATATCTTGAAAAAGGGCCGGGGAAAATATCTGTTTTCTATATTCCTATGATGATTTCAAATATGGCAGCAGGAACTGTATCAATAAAGACGGGCTTTAAAGGTGCTAATTTTGCAACAGTTACAGCTTGTTCATCTTCAACTCATGCAATAGGTGAGGCATTCAGAAAAATAAAGGACGGATACCTTGATATATGTGTATGCGGAGGTACTGAAAGTACAGTTACTGAATTTGCTCTGGGCGGATTCAGCAATATGAAAGCTCTTACAAAATCAAGTGACCTTGAACGTGCATCAATACCGTTTGACAAGGAAAGAAGCGGATTTGTACTTGGTGAAGGTTGCGGAATACTTGTTCTTGAAGAATATGAGCATGCAAAGGCAAGAGGTGCAAAAATATATGCTGAAATTGCCGGATATGGTGCTACATGTGACGGATACCATATGACATCTCCTTCACCGGAGGGAGAAGCTGCCGGAATGGCTATGACTCTTGCTATGGAAGAAGCAGGACTGAAACCATGTGACGTGGATTATATAAATGCCCACGGTACTTCAACAGGTCTTAATGATAAATATGAAACAAGAGCTATAAAAAATTCATTCGGTGATGATGCTTATAAGGTAAAAATCAATTCCACTAAATCTATGATAGGTCATCTTCTTGGTGCTGCGGGAGCTGTTGAGGCTATTGTTACTGCAAAGACAATTCAGGAAGGACTTATTCATAAAACTGTCGGATATAAAGTTCCTGATGAAGAATGTGACCTTGATTACTGCGTTGAGGGAAATGTAAAGCAGGAAGTAAAATCAGCACTTTCAAATTCACTCGGATTCGGCGGACATAATGCTACTATCTGCCTTAAAAAAATTGCTGACTGAAGGGAGTATGCCGTATGTCAGAAAAAATTATGAACAGTGTTACTCTTGACGAAATAAAGGAACTTGCTGAAACAGTCAGAAAAAATGACCTCGGCAAAATCAAAATAAAATACGGTGACTGTGAAATAGTTATAGAGGGCAAGAAAAGCAGAGAGATTGTATCATCTGCACCTTTACAGCCTGCTATGACTGTTCAGAATGTCAATGCATCTTCACTGCCTGCTGAAAATTCAGGCAGTGAGGAAAAAAGTGAAGTAAAGGGAAATATAGTAAAATCTCCGATAGTGGGAACTTTCTATTCATCTCCTTCACCCGATAAGCCTGCTTTTGTAAAAATCGGTGATACCGTTAAAAAAGGCGATGTTATTATGATTATAGAATCTATGAAGCTTATGAATGAAGTTCAGAGTGATTTTGACGGAAAAGTTCTCGATATACTCGTTGAAAATGGTCAGGCAGTTGAATATGACCAGCCTATTATGATTATAGGATAATATTCATTATAAAAGGAGACGTATAAAATGTCAGAAGTTTTACTTAACAGAGAACAGATTATGGAAATAATTCCCCACAGAGACCCTTTTCTCCTTATAGATGAGGTTCTTGAAATGGAAGTGGGAGTAAGAATAAAGGCAAGAAAATACATAAAGGAAGAAGATTTCTGGTTTAAAGGTCATTTTCCTGATTATCCTGTAACTCCTGGTGTGCTTATGATTGAAATGCTTGCACAGGCTGGTGCAGTATGTATGCTTTCCAAACCAAATTATAAAGGGAAAATTGCACTTTTTGCAGGTATAGACAAGGCAAAGTTCAGAAAACAGGTAGTTCCGGGAGATGTTCTTGACCTCGAAGTTGAAATAATAAAGGAAAAGCTTTCAATCGGAACAGGAAAAGCTATTGCTACTGTTGACGGAAAAAAAGCAGTTTCATGTGAAATTTCATTTGCTGTAATTGACGGCAATAAGGAAGAATAATTATGTTTCAGAAAGTATTGATTGCCAACAGAGGCGAAATTGCCGTAAGAATAATACGTGCCTGCCGTGAACTTGGTGTAAGATGTGTTGCCGTTTATTCAACAGCAGACAGAAATGCACTTCATGCACAGATTGCAGATGAGGCTGTATGTATAGGTTCAGCCCCTACAAAAGACAGTTATCTGAATATGAACGCTATAATTTCGGCTGCACTTATAACACATTCTGATGCAATTCACCCGGGATTCGGATTTCTTTCAGAAAATGCTGAATTTGCAAAACTCTGCGAAAAATTTGGTCTTGAATTTATAGGTCCTTCATATAAATCAATAGAAATGCTCGGAGATAAGGCAGAGGCTAAAAGAACTATGTCAAATGCAGGAGTTCCTGTAATTCCGGGTTCAGACGGTGCTGTAAAATCACTTGATGAGGCTAAAAAAATTGCAGAAAAGGCAGGTTATCCTGTACTTGTAAAGGCATCGGCAGGCGGTGGCGGACGTGGTATAAGACGTGTTGACAGTCCTGATGAACTCGAAACTCAGATGACTGTTGCTCAGCAGGAAGCTAAAAACTTTTTCGGTGATGATTCTGTATATATTGAAAAATTCCTTATAAATCCGCATCATGTTGAAATTCAGATTATGGCGGATAAATTCGGAAATACAATATATCTCGGTGAACGTGACTGTTCTATGCAGAGAAGAAATCAGAAAGTTCTCGAAGAAAGTCCGAGTCCGATTGTAACTCCCGAACTGCGTAAAAAAATGGGAGAATCAGCAGTTATTGTCGCAAAACAGTGCGGTTATTACAATGCAGGTACAATAGAATTTCTTGTTGATGACGATAAAAATTTCTACTTTATGGAAATGAATACTCGTATTCAGGTTGAACACCCCATTACAGAAGCTGTTACAGGATTTGACCTTGTAAAAGCACAGATAAGAGTTTCGGCAGGTGAAAAGCTCGGTGTTACTCAGGACGATATAAAAATAAACGGTCATGCGATAGAATGCCGGATAAATGCTGAAAATCCTGAACTTGATTTCAGACCGTCCCCCGGAAAGATAAAGGCTCTCAATATCCCCGGAGGGCCGGGAATAAGGATAGATACTGCTGTTTATCAGGGATACGTTATACCGCCCTACTATGATTCTATGATAGCAAAACTTATTGTTCATGGTGCTGACCGAAAGGAAGCTATTATGAAAATGAAATGGGCATTGTCTGAATTTATAGTTGACGGAATAGATACAAATATTGATTTTCAGCTTGAACTTATTAAAAACCGTGACTTTGAAAACGGTAATTATAACATAGGCTATCTTAATGATTATATGGAAAAGCGTAAGAAGAAAAAATAGGATTGTGGTGAATTAGATGCTTGAGGATTTGTTCAAGGTCGTAAAAAAAAGATTCAACGATGATGACAATAAGACTGAAGCCGAAAAGCCGAAGTTTAAATGTCCCCGCTGTCAGCATATGATTACTGAGGAACATTACAATGAGCTTTTAAAGGTATGCCCTGACTGCAATTATCATGGCAGAATGACAGCAAGAGAAAGAATTGCAATTACAGTCGATAAGGAAAGCTTTGTTGAATTTGATAAGGATATGAAAAGCTGTAACCCTATAAATTATCCTGAATATGAGGAAAAACAGCAGGAACTGCGTGAAAAGACAGGTCTTTCTGATGCTGTTGTAACAGGTCAGGCAAAAATCAAGGGAAGCAGTGTTATAATAGCTGTCATGGATTCAAGATATATGATGGCTTCAATGGGAAGTGTTGTAGGTGAAAAAATTACAAGAGCCTTTGAAACTGCGATTGAAAAAAAATTGCCTGTTGTAATATTTACGGCATCAGGCGGTGCAAGAATGCAGGAAGGTATAGTATCCCTTATGCAGATGGCTAAGACGTCCGGAGCTGTTGCACGTCATAATCAGGCAGGACTGCTTTATATAACAGTTATGACTGACCCCACAACAGGCGGAGTTACAGCAAGTTTTGCATCACTGGGCGATATTATAATTGCTGAACCGAAAGTTCTTATAGGTTTTGCGGGCAGACGTGTAATTGAAGGAACTATAAAACAGAGACTTCCTGATAATTTTCAGCTTGCTGAATTTCTTGAGGACAAAGGCTTTGTTGATATGATTGTTGAAAGAAAAAAAATGAGAAGTACTCTTTCTCATCTTCTTAAACTTCATGGATATGTTCCCGAACAGGAGGAGGTCTGATTTTTGTGGAAAATGAAAAAACTGCGTGGGAGCGTCTGCAAATCGTCCATAATAAGAACCGCCCTACTGTAAATGATTACATACCGCTGATTTTTGATGATTTCTATGAATTTCATGGTGACCGCCATTTTGGTGATGACGGTGCAATAATGGGAGGAATAGGAAGACTTTCCGGAACGCCTGTTACAATAATTGCACAGGTAAAGGGAAGAAATATAAACGAAAATAAAAAATGCAATTTTGCAATGCCTCACCCCGAGGGATACCGCAAGGCTCTGCGTCTTGCAAAACAGGCGGAAAAATTTCACCGTCCTGTTATATGCCTTATAGATACTCCCGGAGCTTTCTGCGGAATATCTGCGGAAGAAAGAGGTCAGGGAGAAGCCATTGCACGAAATATTATGGAGTTTATGACTTTAAGAACCCCCATAATATCAATTGTTCTCGGTGAAGCAGGAAGCGGAGGAGCTTTGGCTCTCGGTGTATGTGACCACCTTGCTATGCTTGAAAATGCTGTGTATTCAATACTCTCACCAAGAGGCTTTGCAAGCATACTCTGGAAAGACCCTTCTCGTGAGGAGGAGGCAAGCTCAATAATGAAAATGACTGCTGAAGATATGATTGAACTTGAAGTAGCTGAATCCATTATTGAAGAACCTCTCGGAGGTGCTCACAACAATTTATACAAAATTTCGGAAAATATCAAGGAATTTTTGTCACATGAAATTTCAGAAATTTGTAAAAAAGATATTGACGAATTACTTAAATCACGTTATACTAAGTTTAGAAAAATCGGTGAGTTTACAGAGTAAATATTTTAACTGGTTTTTGCATTAAATATAAACGGAGGATTTTTATCATGATTTTTGACAAGCTTAAAGACATTATCGCTGACCAGCTTAGCGTTGATGAAGAAAAAATTACTATGGAAGCTAACATTACTGAGGATTTAGGTGCTGATTCACTTGACGTTGTAGACCTTATTTCTGTTATCGAAGATGAATTTGACCTCGAAATCCCTGAAGAAGCTGTTGACAGCATTAAAACAGTAGGCGATATTGCTAATTATATCGAAAAGAATACAAATGCTGATTAATCAGTAAATTTCTGACTGCTTTCCTGTTTTTGGGGGAAAGCAGTTTTTTTCGTTTTCAGTTATTGACATTACAGCTTTTTTTGTATATAATATAATATATATTTTAAAAGCGTAGCAGTCAGAGTAAGCTGAATTTGTTTTCCAGAGAGTGCCGGTGCGGTGTGACGGCATAAACATTTCTTCTGAAAGTGCGTCTGTCAGCTCCGGTGAGGAAATAACAGTATTCTCCGGCGTATATCTGCGTTAAAGATTCTTTGAGTGATAAATTCAGAGTGGAACCGTGGTATATTAAACCGCCTCTGTTTGAAGATTTTTTTCTTCATCAGGGGTATTTTTTTTAAGGGAGGTCGATTTTAATTTTCAAACAATTAAGAGAAGATATTGCCGTTATAAAAGCTCATGACCCTGCTGCAAGAAGTTCGTTTGAAATTCTTTTCACATATTCGGGACTTCATGCTGTAAGGAGTTACCGCAAAGCTCACTGGTTTTATAAGCATAAAATGTATACAATTGCAAGAATAATTTCACAGTGGTCAAGATTCTGGACCGGTATAGAAATTCACCCCGGTGCAACAATAGGAAAAAGCCTTTTTATAGACCATGGAATGGGCGTTGTAATAGGTGAAACCGCCGTTATAGGTGACAACTGTCTTATATATCAGGGTGTAACCCTTGGCGGTACAGGTAAAGACAAAGGAAAACGTCATCCCACTATCGGAAACAATGTTCTTGTAGGTGCAGGAGCAAAAGTTTTAGGGCCTTTTACAGTTGGCAATAATGTTAAGATTGCGGCGAATGCCGTTGTGCTTAAACCGCTTCCGGATAACTGTACGGCTGTCGGCGTACCGGCAAGAGTAGTAAGACAGGACGGAAAAAAAGTCCGTCATTGCGTTACAGATGAAATTGACCAGATTCATATTCCTGACCCTGCTTCACTGGATATGTGCAAGATGCTTTCAAAGATAGAAAGCCTTGAGAAAAAAGTTCAGGAACTTGAAAAAAAACAGAATAATGAAAGGAAAGATAATTTATAATGCAGATTTATAATACTATGACAAGAAAAAAAGAAGAACTGATACCGATTACAGAAAATCAGGTTAATATATATGCCTGCGGGCCTACTGTGTATAACTATATACACATAGGAAATGCACGTCCGATATGTGCATTTGACGTTCTCAGACGTTATCTTAAATACAGAGGATACAATGTAAAATATGTTCAGAACTTTACTGATGTTGATGACAAGATTATAAAAAAGGCTAATGAAGAAGGTATTCCTGCTTCAGAAGTTTCTGAAAAATATATCGCAGAATATAAAAAAGATGCTCATGGTCTTAATGTTATGGACGCTGACGTTCACCCGAAAGTTACCGAAAGTATGGATATAATAATAGACCTTGTAAAAAAACTTGTTGAAACAGGTCACGCTTATGAAAAGAACGGCGATGTTTATTTCAGAACATCAAGTTTTAAGGATTACGGAAAACTTTCAGGAATGCCGATTGAAGAACTTCAGGCAGGTGCAAGAATTGATGTAAACGATATAAAGGAAAATCCCCTTGACTTTGCTGTATGGAAATCAGCAAAAGAAGGCGAACCTTACTGGGAATCCCCATGGGGAAAAGGCCGTCCGGGCTGGCATATTGAATGTTCTGCAATGTCACGTTATCATATCGGCGATACACTTGATATTCACTGCGGAGGTCAGGACCTTATTTTTCCTCATCACGAAAATGAAATTGCACAGTCTGAAGCTGTTACAGGAAAACCTCTTGCAAATTACTGGATGCACAACGGATATATAAACGTTGACAACAAAAAGATGTCAAAATCACTCGGAAATTTCTTTACAGCAAGGGAAGTAGCTGAAAAATACGGATATGAAACAGTAAGATATATGATGATTCAGGCACATTACAGAAGTCCGATAAATTATTGTGTTGAACTTCTTGATGCCTGCAAGGCATCTCTTGAACGCCTTTATAACTGCCGTGAAACCCTTGACAGAGCAATTGCAGGTGCGGTTGACGGTGAAATTTCAGAAAGTGCAAAGAAAACTTTTGAAGAACGCCGTCAGCAGTTTATAACAGCTATGGACGATGACCTCAACACAGCAGACGGCATAACAGCAGTGTTTGAACTTGTAAGGGATTTGAATACAATGTCAGCAGATAATTCTGTTTCAAAACAGCAGTTACAGGCTGGTGCAGATTTGTTTGATGAACTTACAGATGTTCTCGGACTTATGTATAACCGCAAAAAAGCTGAGGAAATTCCGGCTGAAATTCTTGAACTTGCTGAACAGCGTAAAAATGCCCGCAAGGATAAAAATTTTGCCCTTGCTGATGAAATCCGTGATAAGATTACAGCTCTCGGATATTCAGTAAAAGAAACCCGTCAGGGTACTGAAATAAAGAAGATAGGTTAATAGTATATTATGGCAAGATTGTATCCCCTTTTCAGTTCAAGTCAGGGAAATTCAGTTTTCATCGGAACTGAAAAGGGAGGTATTCTGATAGATGCAGGAGTAAGCTGTAAAAAACTTTTCGAGGCTTTAAAAGTGAACAGACTTACTCCTGATGCTGTAAAGGCAGTATTTATTACTCATGAACACAGCGACCATATAAAAGGACTTAAAGTATTCGGTTCAAAGGTAAAATGTCCTGTATATGCAAGACGTGAAACACTGGAACTGCTTATGAAAAGTGATAAGGTTTCATCAAAATCACCTCTGATTGAAATTCAGAAAAGTGTATGTGTTGCCGGTATGGAAGTAACAGCCTTTGATACTCCGCATGATGCAGTTCACAGCTGTGGTTACAGAATACATACTGCTGATGATAAATTATGTGCTGTCTGCACTGATTTGGGACATATATCTCCTGAAGTGGAAAATGCCCTGACGGGTTGCAGACTTGTTTTTCTTGAATCAAACTATGATGAAAGAATGCTGCGTACGGGTGATTATCCGCTTGCAGTTAAACAGCGTATACTTTCTATGAACGGTCATCTTTCAAATGATGACTGTGCGTCACAGGTAAGAAAACTGATAAGAACGGGGACAAGATATTTTGTTTTAGGTCATCTGAGTCCTGAAAACAACCGCCCTGAAATCGCAGACAGAACTATTCAGCTTGCACTTAAAGGATACCGCAGAAATGGTGATTATATGCTTGGAATTGCACCTAAGGAATCAAACGGAGGAGTTGTGATTTTCTGAATGACAATAAATTTTATAGTAATAGGAAAACTTAAAGAAAATTATCTTAAAAGTGCCTGTGATGAATATATAAAAAGACTTTCAAGATACTGTAATTTTGAAATTCATGAGCTTAATGAATACAGATTAAATGAAAATCCGTCTGAAAAAGAAATTGCAAACGCTCTTTCAAAAGAGGGTGAAAGCATCAGAAAATATGCAAAAGGATATATAATTCCTATGTGTATTGAAGGAAAACAGATTTCAAGCAGTGAACTTTCAGAAACAATACAAAGTGCTGTTATATCAGGAAACAATACTGTTACATTTATAATAGGCAGTTCATTCGGACTTGCTCCCGAAATAAAAAATCTCGGAGATTTTAAACTCTCTATGTCAAAAATGACATTTCCTCACCAGCTTGCAAGAGTTATGCTTCTTGAACAGATTTACAGAGCCTTTCAGATTTCATCAGGCGGAAAATATCATAAATAATTTTGATAATACTATTGATATTTTTTTTTGATAGTGATATAATGTTCATATAATATTTTGAAAAGGGGAATAAATTTATGTGCAAATTTAAAAAGATGATAAGTGCCTTGACAGCTTCAGCACTTTCACTGGCAATGTGTTCGGTAATGCCTTCAGTAATGGCGACCGGAGAAACAGCTAAGCTTGTTTTCTCATCTGAATGTGAAGACCTTGAACTTGCCGAAGGTGCAACTGTTGCAACAAAGGTTTATAATGACGAATACCCCGGCTTTACAGGTGACGGATTTGTATGGGTTGCAAGTGCCGGAACTATGTCATTTACTGTTGATGCTCCTGAAACAGGAATGTATCGTCTTGTTACAAAAAGTATTATGTATCTCGGAAGTGACGGTGAAACCCGTGAGGGAAAAGTAAGTGTTGAGAGAGCTGACGGAACTAAATGGGAAAAAACTGTTAAAATCCCTCATACTGACGATTGGAGCGATTTCAGTTTCGGAGACATCAAGCTGACAAAGGGCGAAAATAAGATAACATTCGGCGGAGGCTGGGGATACTGCCTTTATGACAGTGTAACCCTTACACAGACACCCCCTCCTGATTATTCACTTGCAACAGATACTCTTATAGATTCAAAAGCTACTGATGAAGCAAAGGCTCTTATGAAATATCTAAAGAGTGTTTACGGAAGTCATATAATTTCAGGTCAGCAGGAAATATACGGTGGCGGAAATGACGGAGATTCAGAGCTTGAATTTAATTATATCAAAGATAAAACAGGAAAACTCCCTGCAATAAGAGGCTTTGACTTTATGAACTACAACCCCCTCTATGGCTGGGACGACGGAACTACTGAACGTGCAATTGAATGGGCTAAAGAGAGGAACGGCATTATTACAGCATCATGGCATATAAATGTTCCTATTGATTTTGAAAACTATGAACTCGGCGATGCTGTTGACTGGAAAGAATGTACTTATAAAAACTATCAGGAATCAAAAAGCACTTTCAATACAGCAAATGTTCTTGTTGAGGACAGCAAGGAAAGAGCTTATTTTGAAGAAGCTATGAAAGACCTTGCCGAACAGCTTCTTAAACTTCAGGACGCAGGTGTTCCGATAATTTTCCGTCCGCTCCACGAAGCACAGGGAAATGAAGGAAATTATGGCGACGGAACTTCATGGTTCTGGTGGGGTGACAGAGGTTCTGATGTATATAAGGAAATCTGGAAACTCCTCTATAATACCCTTACTGAAAAATACGGACTCCACAATATAATCTGGGAATTCAACAGCTACAATTACAGCAATTCTCCTACATGGTATCCGGGAGATGAATATGTTGATATTGTTGCATATGATAAATACAACGTTCAGAACAACAGAGATGACGGACTTTCATCAGGCCCTAACCTTAGTGCTATTTCATCTGTATATAACTATCTTGTCGAACTTACAGGCGGTAAGAAAATGGTTGCAATGGCTGAAAATGATACAATTCCGGCACTTGATAACCTTACTGTTGAAAATGCAGGCTGGCTGTATTTTTGCCCATGGTATGGTGAACACCTTATGAGTGATACCTATCAGGACGTTGACAACCTCAAGGAAATTTACACAAGCGATTACTGCATAACACTTGATGAACTCCCCAAAGATTTATACAAGCTCTCTGATACAGAACCAACAACATCAGCAACAGCTACAACAGCGACAGCAACTTCTGCTACAAAGGAAACTACTACTGTAACAACATCAAAATCAGATTCAGAAATCCTTTATGGTGATGCAAACCTTGATAAGAGCGTTGATATTGCTGATGCCGTTGCAGTAGCCTCATTTGTAGGTGATTCAAAGAAAAATCCTCTTTCAGCAGATGCTCTTGCAAATGCCGATGTTCAGAATATCGGTGACGGTGTAACAGCAAATGATGCCCTTGCAATACAGCAGTTCCTTGCAGGCAGTATTAAAGAACTTCCCGTCTGATTAATAAGGAGATAAAGCTGTGAATATTAAAAAAATATGTCAGAAGGCAATAGCTCTTACTGCAAGTGCAGTATTTTGTTTAAGTTCAGCTTCTTTATATTCTTCAGCAGAGGAAACAGCTTCCTCTGCTGAAATCAATTTCGCAAAGGCATTGCAGTTATCACTTTATTTCTACGATGCCAATAAATGCGGATACGGCATAACAGACGGCAATCTTGAATGGCGTGGCGATTGCCATACTGAAGATGCCGAAGTTCCGTTAAAACCTATGGGAGAGGATTTTAAGGGAACTAATCTTTCACAGGAATTTATTGATAAAAACAGGGATATTCTTGACCCTGACGGTGACGGAACAATTGATGTTTCAGGAGGTATGCATGATGCCGGTGACTGTGTAAAATTCTGTTTGCCGGGAAGTTATGCAGCGTCAACGCTCGGCTGGGGATATTATGAATTTCGTGATGCCTATGTTGATTCAGGTCAGCAGTGGCATATAGAAGATATTCTTCACTGGTTCAATGATTATTATCTAAAATGCACTTATTTTGATGAAAACGGTGATATACTTGCATTCTGCTATCAGGTAGGAGAGGGAAAAATTGACCACAATTACTGGATTACTCCCGAACTTCAGAATGAAAATCTTGTTGACTATGCAAGACCTGCATATTTTGCAACAGTTGATACTCCTGCATCTGATATGTGTGCCGGTGTTTCAGCCTCACTTGCAGTAAACTATCTTAATTTTAAGGATACTGAACCCGAATATGCAAAGCAGTGTCTTGATACAGCAATAAAGATGTATGAATTTGCAGTAAAGACTCATTCCGAGGAGGACGACTGTGTTGTAACAAGTCTCGGATATGACGGCGGATTTTATGAATCAAGCTATGATTATGATGAACTTGCATGGGCAGCGGTATGGCTCTATGAATGTACAGAAAATTATGACTACATAGAGGATATTATTTCTGTCGATGAAACAGTTACAGGAGATATGGGAGCTCACCCATATACAGGATATCTCAAAAGAATTATAAAGGATACAGGAAACTGCTGGCAGAATATATGGGTACACTGCTGGGATACAGTATGGGGAGGAGTTTTTGCAAAGCTCGCACCTATAACAAATACACGCCGTGACTGGTATATATTCCGCTGGAATCTTGAATACTGGGCAGGAATGAACCCTGATGATGCAGAAAATGCAGATTTTGATGTATCTGTAACAGGTCATAAATATTTCGGTGCAGATGATACACTCTGGAATACAACTATAACGGCTGATGAAATTGCAAATCTTTCGGAAGTTGACGGAGCTTGGCTTAAAAAGACTCCCGCAGGATTTTCAATGCTTAATGATTACGGTTCAGCCCGGTATGATACAGCAGCTCAGCTTGAAGCCCTTGTATATGCAAAGGAAACAGGTGATGATACTTTTGCAGACTGGTCAGAAGGTCAGATGGAATATATAATGGGCGACAATCCTATGAACAGAGCATATATAGTAGGCTATGACCTTGAAAACGGTGCAAGTCACCCTCATCACAGAGCATCGCATGGTTCAAAAACACTGAATATGGACGAACCGGCTGACCAGACTCATGTATTGTGGGGAGCATTAGTTGGCGGGCCTGATGCCAAGGATTATCATCGTGATGAAACAAAAGACTATATTTACAATGAAGTTGCTGTTGACTATAATGCAGGATTTGTAGGAGCTTGTGCAGGTCTTTATAAATATTACGGAAAAGCAAAAGGCGATAAGCCTGTTGAAAATTTCCCTCCGAGCGAAGAAAGTATGAAGGGAAAAATAAACGAATTTTATATAACTGCAAGAGCTGTTCAGGAAAATTCAGCACGTTCACAGATAGAAGTAATGGTTTACAATGATACATCAATTCCGCCGAGATATGTAGATAATATCAAATGCAGATATTTCTTTGATATTAGTGAAATTACAAAAGCAGGGCAGAGTATTGATGATGTTCAGGTTGATATATTCTATGATGAGGAAAATGCCAATTCTGACGGAAAATCCTTTGCAACAATTTCAAAGCCTGTAAAATGGAATGATGACGGAATGTATTACGTTGAAATATCATGGAAAGACTGCGAATTTTACGGCAAAAGAGTATTCCATTTCGGACTTATTGCAGATATGGACGAAAACTATCAGACAAACTGGAATCCTGATAACGATTACAGCAGACAGGTAATAATTATTTCAGAAGATGAACTTCGTCTTACAGAATATATCCCTGTATATGTTGATGACAAACTTGTATGGGGAAAAGAACCTCCGTCAGATTCAACAATCCTTTATGGTGATGCAAATCTTGACGGAAATGTTGATATTGCTGATGCAGTTGCAGTTTCAGCATATGTTGGTGACTCTGAAAAAAACAGCCTTGAACCGCAGGGAATTTTAAACGGTGATGTTCAGGGTGACGGAAACGGTCTTAATGCAAATGATGCACTTACTATTCAGCAGTATCTTGCAAATATTATAAAAACACTTCCCGTATAAAAAAACTGACGGGCGGAATTTTTAAAAATTCCGCCCGCTTTTATTCAGATTATCTGAGAAAGGATTTAAGAAATGAGACTTATTATTATAAGACATGGCGACCCTGATTATGAAATTGATTCACTTACAAAAACAGGCTGGGAGGAGGCTGAACGCCTTTCAGAAAGAATTTCCGCTTTGAATGTAAAAGATTTCTATGTTTCGCCTCTCGGACGTGCAAGGGATACAGCATCATGTACGCTTAAAAAATGCGGACGTAATGCAAAAGTTCTTGAATGGCTCAGGGAATTTGATGTCAGAATAGATGAACGTCCTGTAACATGGGATATGCTCCCTGAAGAATGGACAGCCATTCCGGAATATTACGACAAAGATAAATGGTATGAACTTTCTGATATGAAAAAAGCCGGAATGAAATCCGGCATAGATGAAGTAAACAACGGTCTTGATAAAATTCTTGAGGAGCATGGATATAAGCGTGAGGGAAATATATATCGTGCAGTAAATCCGAATGAAGATACAGTTGTACTTTTCTGTCATTTTGGAGTACAGTGTGTTATGCTTGGTCATCTTCTCGGAATATCACCAATGGTATTATGGCATGGAGCAATAGCACCGCCTGCATCAGTAACAACCCTTATAACAGAGGAAAGACGTGAAGGAAAGGCATTTTTCCGCCTTAATGGTTTCGGAGATATTTCACATCTTGAAAAGCCGTCATTTGCAGGAAGATTCTGTGAAATGTATTCAAATGAAAATCAGCGTCATGACTGACTGTTGACATTTTCCTGAAAAACAATTATAATAATTGAAAAAATGAAAGGCGGTATTTTATGGCAAAAGAAGTAAAAACAAATGCTATGCGTATTCTCGACAGACTGAAAATAAAATATACACTTAATACATATCAGTGTGATGAATTTATAGATGGTATTCATATTGCGGATATGCTCGGTCAACCATATGAAAAAAGCTTCAAAACAATAGTATGCCACGGAAAAAGCGGAGAATATTTTGTTTTTGTTTTACCGATAGACAAGAGCATAGACCTGAAAAAAGCATCAAGGTCAGTAGGTGAAAAATCGGTTGAACTTCTTCATGTAAAGGATATAAACAAAGTTACCGGTTATATAAGAGGTGGCTGTACACCGATAGGAATGAAAAAGCAGTATAAAACCGTTATACATAAAAGTGCAGAGAACTTTGATGAAATTATTGTAAGTGGCGGACGCATAGGAACACAGATAAATATATCTCCTGCTGATTTATGCAGAGCCGTAAACGGAAAGTTTGATGATATTGTTACAGAATAAAGTTTTCTGCATTCTTTCACAAAAGCATAATAATATGTACATAATGCTGTTATAATATATAAAATGGGGTTACTGGATTTACTTTGCACCTTTTCGCTTTATTACTGCTGAAGCAGTACGCAACATAAGACTGAAATCAAGTTTGAGTGAACGGTTTTTAATATATCTTATATCAGATTCAACCCATTCATCAAAGCTCATATCACTTCTGCCTTCACACTGGCATATGCAGGAAAGACCGCCTTTTACAATAAGGCGTTCCATCTGGTGAGGAGTATAGAGAACTACTTCACGGGGTAGCGGTGGACGAGGCCCTATAATTGACATATCGCCTTTAAGGACATTCCAGAGCTGAGGAAGTTCATCAATGGAAGTTTTTCGGATAAAATGGCCTATTTTAGTAATTCTGGGGTCATTTTCACTTTTGAATGCAATGCCGTCTGTCTGATTTGATTTCTGAACTTCTGCGAATTTTTCCTCTGCATCAGTACACATGGAACGGAATTTATACATTTTAAAAGGTCTGCCGTTTTCAGTAAGTCTTATCTGTGAAAAGAAGGGATTTCCCTTGTCATCGATATATATTGCAAGAGCTACTGCACCCATTGGAATTATAAGTAAAGCAAGAGCTACTGCCGAAAGAACTATATCAAGAGTTCTTTTCATGATTTTATATGCCTTTGAACCGGCAGGTTTTAATTTACTGTATTTAAGAGTTTCCCTTATTCCCTCGCAGAGAAGATTCAAAGCTCTCTGGTCAAAATTAAGAATGGGGTATTCAGTCACACCTTCGTTGTTGTTTTTCATAGAATCGAGAGTTATTCTGGTAACCATTTCTTCAGTTGCACTGACATATAGTTCATCAGTATTATTCTTCAACATTAAATTACCTCCCATAATAGTTAACATCAGATATTAATTATATCCTATTTGAAAAAATAAGTCAAACACATTGTTAGAATTGACTTGTAATCCAAATAAAATTTATTTAATATATACAAATATATATTTGAGATTTTGTAGAATATTACAATAAAAATCAAAACACTGATTGAAAAATTTTTCCAAAAAATTTTTTAAATAAAAACTAAAATAAATATGAAAGGAATTGAAAAAAATGACGGTTGATACAAAGGATTTGGTTGCTACGGTATCCTATCTTATAGGTGTACGAAAGCATATTGTAAAACAATGCTATGATGAGGAATGTCATGAACTTCTTGAAAAACTTTATCAGGATAAGAATGCTACTGCAATCCGCTATCTCTGCAAATTAAGAACAGTTCTCATGCAGAAGTTCAAGAAAACAGATGATGCTATGAGGTATAATCTTCAGAATCTCAATAATATTGAATGGTATGACCATGACAATATAAAAAAGCTTGAAGAATGGGGTTATCCTATCATTCATACGAATTATCGTTCTGAAAAATATATGCTTGATATTACAAAAATGATAAATGAAAATATTGATAAATGTGCAGGACTTTTTCATGACTGGATAAACTGGGAATATATAAAGGATTTGTTTGTTATTCCTAAATATTCAAAGCCCAATGTTATAAAGGGCGAATTTGAAAAATATATGAGTAATATCGATTATTATCCTTTTCAGGTATATATTCACTGGGAACCACAGGATTACGGAAGTATTCTTTATACTGACGGAAAGTTTTTAAGTGTTATATACGGACTTCATGGCGATTATTTTCAGGACAGAAGTAAATTTAAAGATGCTCATGAGGAAACAAAGGACAATATATATGACTTTATAAACAGAAGCTTTAAATGTGAAATTGTTGTAGACTGTGAAAATTCAGATGTTTATAAACTTTATGGAGTACTGAAAAATCTGAATCAGGACGAACTTGCAAAAATTGATAAAATTATACTCTATGATGATTACCATACAACAAGTGGCTGGGACTGGATTGAAAAATTTACGAAAATTCCTGTTGAGCATGTTGAAGTATCAAGAGTTACTGACCATAAATCACTGGTAGATATTCAGATGACGGCAGGAGTTTGCAGAGACTATTATCAGAATGATATATCATCATTTATACTTGTTTCAAGTGATTCTGATTACTGGGGACTTATTTCATCACTCCCTGATGCGTCATTCCTTGTAATGTATGAATATTCAAAATGCGGTCAGGCAATAAAAGAAGCTCTTTCTGAACACAATATATATTCCTGTTCAATAGATGATTTCTGCACAGCAAATACAGAGGAACTTAAAAAAGCAGTTCTTTTCAGCGAACTTGAAAAGTATATCCCTGAAATTCTTAGTCATAACGGAAAAGAACTTGCCCGTCAGATTTATACAGATGCAAAAATCAGTGCAAGTGAAAAGGAAGTTGAACTTTTCTATAACAAATATATAAAAACGCTCCGTCTTAAAGTTGATATGGACGGAAATTTCAGCATAGAAATAAACAAGTAATATTAAACGGGTTGCAGTAAATGCAACCCGTTTTTTGATTTTATTTATCCGAATCGTCCTCATCAATTATGCTTTTATAATTTTCATCAGCAGAATCCGGAATTTCAGTTTTGTTATTTTCATGTTTTGTGCTTTTTTTCATAATTCTTACAGCAAGAGCTATTACTATAATAAGTAAAACAACGCATATAACTATAAATATAAGTGATTTTAAATTCAAATCAGCAGTATCATAATTTATTCCGTTTGTTTTGGCATAATCCTTTGCAGGAGAATCAGAAAACACGCTCAGTGAAAAATTCTCTTTTAATACAGCATCAGAAGAATCAGAATTTTCAACGAATCCGAGAGCATATTCACCGACAGTCTGTATTGTACTCGGGAGACTTACGCTGTTAAGTGAAGAACAGTTGAAAAATGCAGCAGCACCTATACTTGAAACCCCTTCAGGAATTATAACAGATGTCAGTGCAGTATCATCTGCGAAAGCTCCCGCACCGATTTTTCTTACAGTAGTTGGCAGTGATATTGTTTCAATAAGCTTGTCATACTGAAAGGCATAGTTTCCTATTTCTTCAATTCCCGAACTGAAGTTTACTTCTTTAAGCGATGAACAATAACTGAATGCATCATCTCCTATTCTTTTTACGCTTTCAGGAATTGTAACAGAAGTTATATTTGTACAGCCTGAAAAAGCATATCCCTCTATTGATGTTACTGTATCAGGAATTGAAAGTTCGCCTGACCTTTCAGTATCAGTTGAAAGATAGAGAGTCTTTTTATCTTTATCATAGAGAATGTTGTCATCAATGGTGAAGCTGTCATTTTCTGAATCTATTGTGAGGTCAGTAAGGCTATAAAGTCCGCCGAGTGCAAGACTGCCTATATTTTCGAGATTTGCAGGGAGTTCCAGTGATTTCAGACCATAGCAGTTATTAAGAGCGTAGTCCTCAAGGCTTATAACACTGTCAGGGAGATTCAGTTCTTCGAGCGAAAAACAGTTCATAAAAGCACCCATTCCGATAACAGTAACACTTTCGGGAATATCCATTGAAGAAAGATACTGACAGTTTGCGAAAAGTCCCTCCGGAAGTTCTGTTATATCCTCCGGAAGTTCAACGCTTTCAAGTGAAAGGCAATTGCTGAAAGCATATTTTCCTATACTTTTTACGGAATCAGGAAGTGTTACGGATTTAAGTTTTTCTATTCCACTGAAAGCCTTTTCATCGACTTCAATTACATCATATCCGTTTACCTTGTCGGAAATTTTTATGTCAGTGATTGATGAATCACATTTAACAACTTTCAGACCATTTTTTATTTTTTCATATACAACAGCACCGTCAGAAAACTGGTTTTCATTTTCAGTTGTCAGCTCTGCAAATGATGAAAATGCAGTAAGTGACGAAACAGCAGTTACAGCAGATATTATAAAAACAGCTATTTTTTTGAACTTCATATATCGTTCTCCTTTGTTTCAGTTTTTTTCTTTTTCTTTTTACAGGATTTTACGATTATGACAGTAACAACAGCAATTATAACAGCTCCTGCACATGATGCAATAACGATAAGAAATACTGTATTTACAACATGACTGCCAATCTGTACAGTTCCCGATTCTGTCTGAAAACCGCATGTTTCAGCATATTCTGCACCGCCTGAATTTTTATCAGCATAGATTACAAAATCTGCCAGTTTAAGATTAGTGCTGTTTACTTCATCATAAATATATCCGAAAGCACATTCATTTATTTCCTTTATATTTTTTCCGAGACGGACAGAAAGGAGTTTAGGACACTGATATACAGCATACTGTCCGACAGTTTCAAGGTCAGAGGAAAGTTTAAGTTCAGTAAGTTCAGTACATTCATAAAGAGCATATTCGCCGATTGATTTAAGCTTTTTCCCTGATACTTTTTTAAGGTTTCCGCAGAATGAAAGTGAATCCACGCCGATGCTTTCAACATTATTGAGGTCTAATTCAGTGATATTCGGATTTTCACTGAAAGCATAGTCTGCAATACTCTTTACGCTGTCAGGAACTTTGTAAAAACTGTCTTTTCCGTCAGGATATTTTATAAGTTCTGTGCCGTCCGAGCTGAAAACTATTCCGTTTACTGATTTATATGCACTGTTATTTTCAGCAATATTTATAGCTGAAAGATTTTTGCAGGAAGCAAAGGCATTACTGCCTATTGTTGTACAGGTAGACGGAATATTTACTTCTGAAAGATTATTACATTCATAGAAAGCCTGAGCCATAATTTCCTCTGTACCCTCCGGAATATCTATACTTTTGAGTGAATCGCAGTCATAGAAAGCCATAATTTCAATTCTTTTGAGTGAATCAGGGAGCTTTACGCTTTCGACACCGGACTGATAAAAAGCCATTCCATATATTACTGTAACAGGCAGACCATTTATTTCATTCGGAACTTCAACAGAAGTTTCAGAAGATTTGCAGAGAGTAATATAAGCCTCACCGTCCTTTTCGGCATATTCAAAATCACCGAAAGGTATTCCCTCAAGTTCTTCATACTGTTCACTGTCAGTAGCTATAAAAGTAAAATCGTTTTTATATTCATATTCATCATCGGAATCAGTAGCATATGTCTGTGCAGCCGAACCTGATACGCCTTTTATAACAAAACTGTCAACAGGTTCAAGGTTTTCGTCATATCCGAAAGCAGAATATCCGATAGTTTCAACAGATGCCGGAATAGTTATTTCTGTTAAACCGGTTGCAGCGAAAGCATTCTGACCGATTGTTGCAAGGTTTTCAGGAAGTGTTACACTTTCAAGAGATGTACACTGTGCAAAAGCACCGCTGTCTATTTCATAAAGTGAAACAGGAAAGCTCAGATTTTTAAGTGAAGTATCACCGGCAAATGACATTTCACCGACTCCGACAAGAACAGTATTGCTTAAATCCACATCAGTAAGTCTCTGGTTATATGATACGCCATGGCGGTCTATATATTCAAGAGAGGAGGGGAATGTTATCTTCTGAAGTTTTGTTTCATAGAATGCTGCAATGCCGATGTCAGTAACACCTTCAGGAATTGTATAGGTGTCACCGTCCTTTGCAGAAGGATAGCATAAAAGCGTTTTCATATCATCTTCAAAAAGAATACCGTCCTTTGATTCAAAGTATTCATTTTCATCAGGAACATTTATTTCTGTAAGGAAATAGCAGTTTATAAATGTGTTTTCATCAATATCATCAATAGTATTATTAAATGTAACGGATACTATTTCCGTATCATGAAAAGTTTTTCCGAGGGAAGTAATAGTTTTACCGTCAATCTTATCAGGTATAATTACATTTGTATCAGTTCCTGTATATGATTCAAGACAGGCTTCACCGTTTTTATCAACAGAATACTGATAGTCTCCCGATGAGATAAGTTCGTTATCTTCAGCAGAAACACTGAGATATGATGAAAATGCACATGAAACGGCAAGAGCCGTAAAAGCAGATGCAATCTTTTTAACAATCATTTTATTTTTCACTCTTTCGATATTTTATTCAACAGTAACAGATTTTGCAAGATTTCTTGGCTTATCGACATCATTTCCCTTCAGAACGGCTGTATAATATGCGATAAGCTGAAGCGGAACTACTGCGGGCATAGGCATAAGAAGGTCATCGGTTTCAGGAATTTTAAAGCAGTAGTCAGCAAGATTTTCTTCCGGTTCATAGCTTTCACGGCAGATAAGTATAACTTTAGCACCTCTTGCCTTTACTTCTTTTATATTGCTTATGGTTTTATCCATAAGATTTTTCTGTGTTGCAACAGCAATAACAGGCATTCCCTCACTTATAAGAGATATAGTACCATGTTTAAGTTCACCGCCTGCATAAGATTCAGAGTGAATATATGAAATTTCTTTAAGCTTTAAAGAACCCTCCATACTCAATGCGTAGTCAAGACCTCTGCCGATATAGAGGAGACTTTCAGCGTTTATAAGTCCTGATGCTATGTACTGTGTTTCTTCAATATTTTTGAGAATCTGCTGTATTATATCAGGAGTGTTCTGGAGCATAGCTGTAAGGCGTTTACATTCCTCAGCAGTTATTTTGTTCTTTGCAAGAGCAATTTCAAATGCGAGCAGATACATAACAGCAATCTGAACCATATAAGCCTTTGTTGACGCTACTGCAATTTCAGGGCCTGCATGAGTATATATAAGCATATCAGCCTCTCTTGCAATGGTACTTCCCTTTACATTTACAATTGCAAGGGTTTTAGCACCGAGTTTCTTTGAAAGTTCAAGAGCAGCACGGCTGTCAGCAGTTTCACCGGACTGCGATATGATAATTACAAGGTCATTTTCTGAGACAATTGGTTCTCTGTAACGAAATTCTGATGCAATATCAACAGTAACAGGAACTCTTGCAAGTTTTTCAATCAGATATTTTCCAACCATTCCTGCATGCATTGCAGTACCGCATGCAACTATGAAAATCTGTTTGAATTTATTCAGTTCATCGAGGGTTATTCCGCATTCTTCAAGATTCGGCAGACCGTCAGATATTCTTGGTGTAATAGTAGTTTTTATTGCAGAGGGCTGTTCAAAGATTTCTTTAAGCATAAAATGCTCATAACCGCCTTTTTCAGCGGAATCCATATCCCAGTCAGCAGTTTTAAGTTCCTTGTTGATTTTGTTGTAGTGCAGGTCATATATACATGCCTTATCCTTGCTTAAAACAGCGATTTCATCATGTTCAAGCAAATAATAATCTCTTGTATATTTAAGTATTGCAGGAACATCAGAGGCAATAAAGCTTTCGTTTTTCCCTACACCTACTATAAGAGGGCTTTCCTTTCTGACAGCAAAGACAGTATCAGGAAAATCGGCAAATATTATTCCGAGAGCATAAGAACCTTCAACTTCTTTTATAACGCTTGCAATTGCAGAAACAGGGTCACCGTCATAATAGTAATCAAGAAGCTGTGCAACAACTTCCGTATCAGTATCGCTTTTAAAGCATCTGCCCTCTTTTACAAGAAAATCTTTAAGAGTTTTATAATTTTCAATAATTCCGTTATGAACTATTGTAACACGACCGCCTTCATGAGGGTGTGAATTTTTATCAGAGGGTTCACCATGAGTAGCCCATCTTGTGTGACCTATTCCGGAACAGCCGGAGGGTTTTCCGTCCTTCTCCATTTTTTCAACAAGATTTTTAAGGCGTCCTTTTGATTTGGCAACCTTTATTTCATCATTGTCAAAAACAGCAATTCCGGCTGAATCATATCCTCTGTATTCGAGTTTTGAGAGCGAATCAATAAGAACATCAACAGCATCTCTGTAACCTACATAACCAACTATACCGCACATAAAAAATGATATTCTCCTTTTTTAATAAATTTTAGAAATTATTTTCATTATAACATATATATTACAGAAAATCAACATTATCATATAATTTTCATTTATCTTACGTTATATTTTTTCCTTTTCAACATAATAAAAAAGCGGTCTTGAAAAAGACCGCCGTTTTATCAGAGTTTATTTTTTTCGTCCTCAATCAGTTTGAGAAGGTCATCAACAGACATATTGCTGACATTTTTCTTTTTTGCATTGTTTTCAGATTTCTTTATAATATCATTTATATCAGGAGTAGATGACTTTTTAGGTTTCGGAGGTTCAGCGGGTTTAACAGGTTCAGCAGGTTTTGTGGGTTTGAACTGAGCCTTTTCAGCTTCAGATGAATGTAAATTCATTTCTTCACGAAGTGTATCAGCAGGAGTTTTTTCGTGTGAAACATTTTTAGGAGCAGAGAACATTTCTGTAACATCAACCTGAGTTTTCTTTTTCTGAGCCTCAATTTTTGCAGTATTCTCGGCAGCTTTCAAAGCCTTGAACTGCATAGTTCTTTCCTTTTCTTTCTGATAAGGAGAATTAGGATTAACTTCTTTATGGCTGAAATGTTCAGCAATGGACTGTTTTTTACGTTCAAGTTCATCAGTAGTATAATCCTGAGGAGTAGGGTCAACAAAAAGAGGAGTTTCCTTTATATCGCTTGATTTGAAAGTAGGTGAAGAATTTTTGTCCTTTTCTGAAGGAGTATCATAATCTTCTTCATCTTCATCTTCCTTTGAAGATGCAATTTTTGCGATAAGGAATATAACAAGAATTATACTCGGGAGTATGAGTTCAATTATAATTCCCTTTATGTTGAGAGTAAAATTAATCCACCTGCCGAGGTTTACGTTCTGCGGATAACCTGTGCAGAGGGCAAGAATATTTTCTCTCGGAATAAAATCCGTAACAGAATTATCGTCCTGAGCATTTGCAGTTGAAAGATAATATACCTCTAAACCTGTTGTTTCATCGACAGCAGTTTTATAAACGGTTCTTATGATAACATCATCATTTTCATTGAGATGACAAAGGATAATATCGCCTTGTTTTATTTCAAGACCATCAGCGTCCTTTGAAATCAGTGCAGTACCCTCAGGGAGAAGGTTTCCCATATCCTGATTATTCAGCAGATAGATATAATAGCCGAACAGATTCGGGGAATGTTTCTGATTGAACATAATGTTTGTTGCAAGGGAGAGAGCAATGAATATTATACATATGATAGTTATAAAAAATTTAAGTATAGAAAAGCCTTTTTTATTTTCCAAATTAATCAAATCCTTTCGTAAAATATTGTTTAAACCATTATAACACAGATTCTCATAAAATACAAACATTTTTTAAAAATAATTTTTTAAAAAAATAAGAAACAGCAAATCCGTAACAAAAAGTATGGATTTTACATAATATATAGCAGATACCTGATTTATAAAAACTGATATAACTGTTATTTGAATGGAGAATATTTATGAATAAAAAAAGTATTCTTATAGCGGGCGGAGATTTAAGGCAGATTTACTGCGGAAAATATCTTGCGGAAAAATCTGATGTATACTTTGCAGGATTTGAGAACCGGTATATACCGGATAATCTTAAAAATTTTTCTGAATGTAAAAACTGTATTTTTGATTCTGTGATATTTTCTGTACCTCCTTTAAAGGAAGAAAAATATATAAATACACCATTTTCGGAAGAACTTCTTTCAGCAGATGAAATCAAGAGCCATATTGATAAAGATACTGTAATATTCTGCGGAAAGGCAGATGATAAATTCAGAAAGCTTTTCAATGAAAATGCAGTTTATGATTATATGGAGAGAGATGAACTCAATATACTTAATGCAGTACCGACAGCAGAGGGAGCTGTATATATTGCACTTGAAGAACTCCCTGTTACTCTGTCAGACAGCAGAGTACTCATAACGGGGTTTGGAAGAATAGGAAAAGTTCTGGCTGAAATTTTAAAAGGTTTCGGAGCAGATGTAACTGTCATGACAAAGAGCTTTAAGAGTATGGCATGGGCTAAGGCTATGAATTTTAAGGTATGCAGTAAAGATGATATAGATTCATCATACAATCTTATATTCAATACAGCACCTGTGCTGATATTTGACAGAGAAACTCTTGAAAAGCTCGGAACTGAAACAATACTGATAGATTTGGCATCAAAACCAGGTGGAGTTGATTTTAAATCAGCCGGAGAAATCGGAATAAAAGCTATATGGGCATTAGGTCTGCCGGGAAAAACTGCACCTGTTACGGCAGGAGAAATAATAGCCGAAACCGTTGAAAATATAATAAAGGAAAGAGGTGACAGGTATGACTGATTTTTCAGGACTTAAAATAGGCTATGCCGTAACCGGTTCATTCTGTACCTTTGAAAAGTCATTTAATCAGGCAGAAATCCTCAGAAAAATGGGTGCAGAGCTTATTCCGATAATGTCTGAAAATGCATCATCAATATCAACACGTTTCGGAAGTGCCGAAGACAATCTGAAAAAGCTTGAAAATATATGTGGCTGTAAGGTTATAAAAAGCATTGCTGATGCTGAACCGATAGGCCCTAAAAATCTTACTGATATTATGATAGTATCTCCCTGTACATCGAATACGGCATCAAAACTTGCAAACAGCATTACAGACAGTGCGGTTACTATGGCAGTAAAATCTCATTTAAGAGGCGGAAAACCGGTAATTCTTGCGATAGCCTCAAATGATTCGCTTATGGGAAGTGCAAAAAATCTCGGAATACTTTTCAATATGAAGAATTATTATTTTGTCCCGATGCGTCAGGACGATTATATAAAAAAGCCGTCATCACTTGTAGCAGAGTTTTCAATGATTCCGCAGACGGTTGAATCTGCTTTAAAGGGTATACAGCTCAGACCTATTATATATTAATATATTAAAAAAATCTCCGCAGAGGAATCATAATCCCTGCGGAGTTTCTTTCTGTTATAAGCCTTTTTGTTTTCAGATTTGCGTGTTACAGGGTTCATTCCCCATAAATTACGCTTTTCCTTATTGATTTCACGTTTCTGTTTTTTTGACATTTTTTCATAAGGTACAAATTTTTCCATATCAGTTAAATCCTCCTGAATAAATTATTCAATACCTGCCTTAAAGTTATAAATAGGCTTTATAATATCATCAACATCAACAGTATCGGATATATTGTCAAGAATATCATTTATATCCTTATAAGCCATAGGACATTCATCAAGTGTAGATGAGTTTATTGATGTTGAGTAAATACCATTCATCTGTTTTTTGTATTCTGAAACAGTAAAACTCTGTTTTGCCTGACTTCTGCTCATAAGTCTGCCTGCACCATGAGGAGCTGAAAAATTCCAGTCAGGATTGCCTTTTCCCATACAGATAAGACTGCCGTCACGCATATTTATGGGAATAATAAGTTTTTCGCCTTTCTGTGCAGATACAGCACCTTTCCGGAGTATCATATTATCCGTATCAATATAGTTGTGTATTGTTGAGAACTGTTCAGTTATATGCAGTTTCATACCCTTTATGATTTCATTCATCATTGCCTGACGGTTTATAAGAGCAAATTCCTGAACGATTTTCATATCATGAATATACTGTTCAAAGAGTTCACCCTCAGTATATGCAAGATGTTTCGGGATACTTGTATTTTTGGTGTTGGTAAGTTTTTTTATTTCCTGCTGAATGTTTTTGGTTTTACCCTCAGCTTTAAGGCGTGCAATAAGCTCATCAATATTGGATTGAGCTGTTTTATTGAGTCTTTTGTATGCCTCTTTCTGATAGTATTTTGCAACTTCAACACCAAGATGCCTTGAACCTGAATGAATTACAATATATATGCTACCGTCAGAACTTTTGTCAGCCTCTATGAAATGATTTCCTCCGCCCAGAGTTCCGATGCTGTTTTCAGCCTTTTCAAGATTTATATGTTCAATGCAGTAAAGATTTTCAAGCTGAATTTTTTCAGCATAGCGGTGAGTTTTTGTTCTTATTCCGAAACCTGACGGAATTTTTTCATATATAAGCTTATCGAGTTTCTGAAGTTCGATATGTTTTTCCTTGATTCTGACTGTTTCCATTCCACAGCCGATATCAACACCAACCATATTCGGAACAGCTTTATCTTTAATAGTCATAGAAGTTCCGATTGTACAGCCTGTTCCTGCGTGGACATCAGGCATAATGCGTATTTTTGAATCTTTTGAAAATTCCTGACTGCAAAGTGTGATAATCTGGCTTATTGCATCAGGTTCTATAATATCTGTAAAAACTTTTGCGGAGTTATATTTTCCTGAAAGTTCAATCATAAAAAATCCTTTCTGATAAAAAGGCGGTACTTCTGCAAAATTACAGAAGTACCGCAAGAGTGATATGATGATGAAAACCCGTTAAAATTTATACAAATACCGGAACGGATTTCCAGACTTCTGTTATTATTATATTCAGTTTGCATATAAACATATTCGTTATTTTTTTCATAGAAATCCGCCTCCTTTCATAAAATTCAAAATTTGAAGTCATTATATCACATATTGTCTTAAATGTCAAGGCTTTTTTTCAGAAATTTTTGGAATATATTTATATAGTTTGTTTTATTTACGGAATTTCGTCATTTTGTTACTTGACATCATATAATGCAGTGTGATATAATTAAATAATCGTTTTGCAGAAAAAAGGGAGACTATTAAATAATGAGTATTTTAAAAGAACTTTATGATTATCGTCAGATGATTTTCAGTCTTGTAAGAAAGGATTTGCGTGGACGCTATAAAGGTTCGGTTCTGGGATTTCTGTGGACTTTTATAAATCCTCTGTTCCAGCTTCTTGTATATACAATAGCTTTTTCTTTTATACTTCCGAGTCCGATTGAAAAATATTATCTTCATCTTTTTGTTGCCCTTATTCCGTGGATTTTCTTTA